>OGRY01002234.1_pt1 | contig 12609 bp, 15 predicted proteins | sample 1553551 | NCBI WGS metagenome assembly OGRY01 (sample SAMEA2580101, study PRJEB22360) | human gut metagenome | biome: human gut; feature: human-associated habitat; material: faeces | place: Denmark | collected 2008/2010
AGTACTGCGGTGTAGTCCGTGGGAGGATAGGGCGTTCTGCTCATGCAGGGCATTTCTTTATTTCCTATCGTTCCTGGTCAACTGGCATTTTCTTCCTCAAATCACACTTTTGGAGCAAATTTGGAGCAAATCGTCCCTCTATGGGTACCACTGCTATGTGCTTTTCCTCTGCGTCAAGAATGAGCGGATAATGATGGAGTATTACTTTGGATCGCCTAGAACAATTTGAATTAATGCTCACAGAAATCAAGAACGATCTTGAGTTCAAAACTGCTGAGGTCGAGAGATTGAAAGCCCAGGGTAAAGAGAAATCTGCGACCTTCAAGCAGCACGTAGCCGATAAGTTGCTCTATCAACGCATGCTATCGATCTATAAGCGATATGGTCTTCGCTAAGGATCGCCTTAGTTGCGAAGCGATTCTTAAAGCAGCGCTATACTGCATTTCTTTTCTTCTTGTGTACAGAATTAGGTACACCCTTTAATTGCTAAATATAGTATCGTGATTTTATATGATTCCATGCGGTCTACGACTATCTATTGGTGAAATGCATCCGAGCTAAAACAATTAACGATCGTTCTGCGAGGTCATACGCTATTATAGCTTTTTGGAGTAGTGACGTTTTGATTGGTAATCAGGTTTTAGGTAGAGGGTTTGAGAGTATTTTTCTTTTTCATGGATACAATAAATAGGTTTTAGCTTGTGACGGCACTATTCTTGGTGTGGCATATTTGAAATCTCGCTAACTCAAATAAGGAGATAATCTTATGGCTAAATGTGTAATGTGCAAGAAAAGAATCAGTATACTTAACGACTATGGCCTTTATCAGTTTAGTGACGGAAAAATCTGTAACGCTTGTTTTGAGAAAATTCAGACAGAGTACTATCCAGGGTTTAAGATTCCTGCTGGTCACCTGTATATGAAACTTTTCGATAGACACTCTAGTGAGCTAAAAGAAGTAGTTGATGAAATACTTGTTGATATTCTTCCTGACGCAAACTACGCAGTAGGCCGTAATGATTCTTTTGCAAGATTTGATGATAAACAAAGGAAGTTAGCTATCCCTGGAGAAATACACAATGTAGATCTGATTAAGTCATATACAGTTATAGACTATGACGACATTGTTTCTTATGAGCTTCTTGAAGATGGTGGAGCAGTTATGTCGGGTGGCATTGGTAGAGCTGCTGTAGGTGGTTTATTGTTTGGCGGCGTAGGAGCTATTGTTGGTGCTTCTACAGGTCAAACTTCTAATTCCACCTGTTCTAATCTTCAAATAAAAATAACTCTTAATAACCCTTCTAACCCCACGCATTATTTTAAGTTAATCAATAAATATACCTGGAAGAAAACAGATAGCTTCTTTCAAAGTCGTTACAAAGATGCTCAAGATATTTGTTCGAAGTTGGATTTGATCATTAGAGAAAACGAACAGAAAGCCAATGCTTCTTCAAGTGAAAATACAACTCCCTCTGGCCCCACTGAAGAGCTTCGCAAGTATAAGGCTCTTCTAGACGATGGAATCATCACTCAAGAAGACTTCAATCAAAAGAAGAAACAGATATTAGGGTTATAGTCTTATGTTTGCTTTGGTTTGGTTATTTGCTTTCGTACTGTTTCTCTTAACCCTTATCTTTAAGGCTATCGGTAGTATGAGCTGGACGCAAGTTTTGATTATTGGAGTAGTTATTGGCGTGTTTGTTGGTTTGATGCAAGTATCTTGTAGCGGTTAGGAGTCTTTACCGTATTTCCGTTTTACTATCTCAAATAATAAGCTGAGAGACCGAAATCTCCCAGCACCGTTAGAATCATTATTCACTTTCATATACTTATATTTAAGCTTTAAATCTGCTTCATAGTTTTGGAGCAGTGGCGCTCTAACTAATAGTCAAACCTTGGTTTCAGGTGGAGCTTGCAGGGCTCGAACCTACAATGTTTCTAATTCGCGCTGCCTGCCAAACCTAAAACCCTGCGGTGTTAATACTTTGATGCCTATTCCTTTCGTGAAAGTTGGTTAAAATGGCTGATGATAGATTCTTAAGAGAAATCGATAGGAGCATTAAATCAGGGTTGAGCTCGGTTTCCAGTGATATCTCAGGCGGATCTAAGGTGATAAGCAAGGATCTCAAAAAAGGACTTGAGAAGCTTTCGAATGAAGTTTCAGATACCTTTGTCCTACAGGCTGTCGACCTGCTTACAAAGCCAGAGATTGATGAGTTAAGAAAACTCGTTTCCATGGACAACACTGATGCGGAGAAATATGCTTCAGCGCGCATGAAAGCCCCCTCTTTCCAAGGGATGTATCTCCAGCTTTCGGATCTCGGATTCATCCATTGCTTGTCAACCTTTGACGGCATGTTGCACTTTATAGGTGTCTCGCCAAAGGCAAGCTGGGCTATCGATCGTTATGACAAGCGTCTTGCCCAAGAGAAACAGCAGAAGCGCGAATTCAGGCATCAACGATGGATGGATCGCATTTTCGCGGTAGGCTCAGGTATCGGTGGAACGGTAGTTGGTTTTTTGTTGGGTAAGTTTTTCTAACCCAAGTCCGCGTTGATAAGGTTCAATACCACTGCAAGTATTCCATAACGAGGAACCGTTTTAGGGCAGTGGCATTCTGGCTGGTAGTCAAACTGCTTGTGAGAGCGAATGGAAAAGAAAGGCAAAAACAGCACTTGTGGATGAAAAATTATATTGTGAACTTGGTCAACTGACGAAGGACAAATCAATTTAGAAACAAAATATCCCTATGTAGCTTCTTTGATTAAAAATCAATCTCCTAAAATAACGGCTAAAGCAATGTGGCTGCTTGGAGAGATGGGATTGATATATCCGCAGGAGGTCGCCCCATATACAAAAGAAATTGCTTCTTTTATCGTTTCAGAAAATGACTTATTAAGAGAGCGCACCGCTAATGCTTTAGGACGAATTGGCAGAGCAGATTACAAGCTTGTTGCCCCTTATTTTGAGGAACTATTGACCTTGGCAGGAGATAAAAGCCCTAATGTACGGTTAAGTTTTATATGGGCTTCTGAAAACATTGCGACAAATACATGGGCGGTGTATGAGGATTGTTTGCCGATATTTGCAGAGCTTCTTAACGATGAAAACGAAAGAGTTCGAATGGAGGCACCAGAGATGTTTCGGGTGTTAGGAAAACGAACGCCAGAATTTGTGCGACCATACTTAGAAAAATTAGAATATATAGCAACGCACGATGAGGTTAGCGTAGTCCGCATTCACGCTAAAGGAGCAATTAGAGCCACATTATCCAAAGCCATCAAAGAGCCAGGCGCTAAGACGCAGAGCCGATGAACTTGTGAGCAATCGTAGTTTGTCGGCTCTTTCTTTTATATATTCATAGGTAGGACAAGCTCACCGGTTTTGGAGCAGCGGCATTCTGACTGATAGACAAACATGAACCAGTCGAGTTCATCAAAGAAAAAAACTCAGGGATGAGCGCACCGAGGAGTTTTTTGAAGAAGAACCAGCAATTTGGCTGGCTCCCACCAGCAAGGAAAACATAGCAGTTAGGGGCAGATCATGGAACTGTTCATCGTGGTATTCATCGTTGCATTCATAGCATTCAGAATGTGGAGGTCGAAGAGGAATAGCAAGAAGTGACACGCAGAAACGTGCGCGAGTAAAATACGAGAAAGAAAAGGTCAAACATATGAGTTGTAACAGCAGGTCTAAGCAGGCTGTGTTTAAAATAGGACATAGGTTAAGCTCGAAACACTATGCAAAGGTGCGGTAGAAATAGCGCGGGCAGAAGAAGGGGAGTGCGGGAGAGATGGCAAAGCTGATTGAAGTGCAGAAGCAAGATAGCGCAGGGCTGGCTACTGCATCGGATGCGGCGTTGAATGATGTGAAGCCTGTGCCAGTGATGGATGTTGCTGAGGTAGTCGCGCTTGAGCAGCGTATCGCGCAAGAGGGGACATCGCTCTATACGCTCATGACGCGTGCGGGGAAGGCGGTTGCCGAGGCGGTTCGCCAGCACGCTCCTGTTGGATCAAATGTTGTAGTGCTGGCAGGGTCGGGCAATAATGGCGGCGATGGCTGGGTAGCTGCCGAAGATCTTGCGGCGCGGGGCTACAACGTGGTTTTGGTTACGAAAGCTCCTGCGGCTGAGATAAAAGCTGAGCCAGCGAAGACTGCTGCCTTGAAGGCGGAAGAGGCCAGATCGTTTCGTATAGAAGTCGATCCCGGTCGAGACGTGATCGAGGAGGAACTCAAACGTGCAGACGTCGTAGTCGATGCGATCCTCGGAACGGGCTTTTCGCACAGTGAGGTGCGCGAACCGTATGCGAGTTGGATCGAGCTTGCGAATGAGGTCTGTGGCTGCAAGCCAGAATGCAGCGGCAAGGGTACAGGTGAAGTCGCATGGCTGATCGCTGTTGATTGCCCGAGCGGGCTCAATGCTCAAATGGGTACTGCTGCGCAGGCGTGCATTCGCGCTGATGAAACGATCACCATGCTCGCGGTGAAGACGGGGCTTCTCGTACCCGAAGCTGCCCCTTACGTCGGCCAACTTCGGCTTGCTTTGCTCGAGAGCGAATGATGTTCAGCCTCATAGTCCTTCGTAGTGTGTCCACATGCGGATGACTTTGATCGCGCCCTCAGAATGTTCATTCTCTTTTATTGTTACTTATGGGCGGATTCGATCGCCTGTACGAGGAATTCGGTTGCCCCTTCGCTAGCTGCTGAATCGTAATACGAGACGAAGTGCGGATCGTTGAGGTACCCCTGCACAAGACCGAGGTATTCTTGCTCTTTGTACCCTTGCCCCAGTGAATCGCGATCCACTTCTCATGCATGCGCGGGCGCGATCAGTCCACAGCTTTCGTAATAGCGAAGCGTTCGTGTGCTCACGCCTGCTGCTTGAGCAAGCTCGGCGATTCCTACCCAGTTTTTCTGGTGTGCGTATGCGTTCGTGTTGTTCATGGCTCACCTCCCAGATGCATCGTAGGGTTTGACGTAGCGTCAATGTCAAGGGTGACCACTTGCCACTGAGGCAGTTGCGCGATGATCTTCTCTTAGTCTTCAAGCTCGCTCTCGAGTGCGCGACGGCGCTTGATGGCATCGTGGATGGTGAGCGTGATGGCTGCAAATCCCACCAAGAAACCCATGATGAAGAAGATGATGCCGATTGCAAGATCTCCCATCCAGGCTACGTTTTCGAGGCCGACGATCTGAACCTCTGCCACGATACGCATGCCGCAGGTAAGGACGCCAACTATTGCACCGCAGAAGAGCGCGAAGAGGGTAACGAAGTCCCATGGGACCTGATCGACCTCGGCGAAGCGTTTGTGGCTGGAGAAGTAACCCGCCCTTGTTTGCATCGTGAGCGAGACAACGCCAGCAACGAGAATGGTCAATACGAGCAGCAGGTGGACGGGAATGAGCTTCTCTCCAAGCGCGGTGAAGATGGGTTGATCGGTGGTGGAGGATACCTGGTCGAGCATGATCGCATAATAGAGGCTGAGCACCGACCCGATCAATAAGATGGTGCCGCCCACCTTCATGCTCTTGTTCTCTTCAGCTTCAAGGCGTTCGTCTTTTGGCCCCATGATCTGGTTGTACCGTTTTATCAAGTTCATGTCCTTCTCCTACTCCCAGAATAGATCGTCAAGCGTTTTACCGAGTGTTTTGCAGATGGCAGTGCAGAGCTTGAGACTGGGGTTGTAGCGGCCTGCTTCGATGAGGCCGATGGTCTGCCGTGTTGCGCCAACTGCGTCTGCAAGTTGCTGTTGAGAGAGCCCTGCATCTATGCGCGCTTGCTTCACGCGTTCGTTCTTACCGTTTTCCAAGAGGAATACCGCCTTTGAGAGAATGCAATATATATCTTGCATGACAATTATATATTGCATTTTCCTCTTGTAAAGAAGATTCTTATCCCCAAATACGTTGTTCTGTGGGTTGACTGAACGTGTTCACGTATATAACTATATAACTATAAGATTATAAACAAGTGATGGGAGGGTCATGAGAAAAGACGGTCTCGTAGAGCGCGTTTGCCTCTATAACAAAGCGATCAGCGATATTAACCGGATGAAGATGGTCAAGATCGTCGGTTCGCACGAGCCCTACAGCATGAACGTGAGCGACATCGCTGAGATCTTAGGGATCAGTCAGCCGGCTTGTACGAAGCACCTGAAGATCATGGAGGCGACAGGGCTGTTCAAGCGCGAGCGCGTGGGCAATTCGGTGTACTACATGCTCGATGAAGAGGTGGTCGAACAATATCGCCAGGATATGTACCATGCGTTCGACCATGCAAGTACTCCGTGTCCGTATGAATTCAAGTGCGATACGTGTCCGGTGAAGGAGACCTGCATCTGAAACGACGCGATCGCTGCGTGGAGGCGCATTAACCGCATAGGGCAACAAGAAGCGCGTTTGGAGGCGCTTTGTTGATGAAGGAAAAAGCGAGCTGTTGCTTGTTGAAGGAATAAGGGGTGATCAGTATGGCGGCAAATGGGGACCTGCCAGGAATGGCTGAAGGGCAGCCACGGTTTCTCGATCGATTCTCCAAAGGCACGAAGGTGGGTTTCGTGATTTTGGGATATGTTCTGGGTATCATTGGCGTGTTGATCGATTGGGCGATCGGGCACCGCAAGAAGATGATGGAATGCAGCGCCGAAGCGATCTGGTATGGACTGATCGGTTGGGGCGCGAACGTTATCACGCGCTTCATCTTGATCGCGACGGGCGTTTATGCTCATTTTGGACTTACCGATCCCGTGCAGGGGCTCTTTGGTCCCGGGGTGACAGCTTGGAATATCCTATGGTGCATCTGCGGTGCTTGTTTCATCTTCCTTTCTATGTTGTGGATCTATGGGTTGCGCACCAAGATGAGCGATCCTGAGCGTGCGTACGTGATGAAAGGCGACGACCATTTTGCACCCGGCACGAAGACGCTGCGCTACGATGGCGGTATCACGGTCAACGCGCTGCCGGAAACGATCTGGCCCTATATGCAGCAGGCAGGACAATCGAAGGGCGGTTGGTATAGCTTCGAGCGCCTTGAACGCCTTTTCACGTTCGACATCACCAACCACTACGATTGGCAAAAGTATCCGCAGTGGCAGAATCTTCACACGGGAGAATTCCAGTGGTTTCACCAGGCACCCTGGTCAATTGGCGAATGGGTGACCGATTGCTCGAACGGAGAAAACGGCCTGTACTATTGGGCGGCGCACTCGGATACGGCGACCGACCCGACCTGGAAGGATCGTGGCCCGAACCAAGAGGGAGCGCTTCGTCTGTGGTTCAAGCGTTTTGCCTGGACCTGGAACTGGGAGGTCTATCAGATCAACGAGACGCAATCGCGCTTCATCTATCGGTGCGATTGTCATTTCGATCCGTTCTTGCGCACGCCCATTCATAAGTATTTCGTGGTTTTCGTCCTTGGAACGGCCTCACTTGTCATGGGGCGGTGTTGTATGGAAACTATCACGAAGCTTTCGGAGGGGGATCGAAACTTCAGGAAGCGCTATTTCGAGTAAGAGCAAATGCGTGAGGAATGCAGGGCGAGCGTGAATCGCGCAAGATAGCCAGTATGTTTGTTGAAAAAAGATGAAAGCTTGGCGAAGACTCTTAGGGGGAGGATTCGCACAGACAAGATCAAGGGGGAGATCATGAAGTCGCATTACGAGACCATCGTGGTGGGGGCAGGAGCTGCAGGTATGAATTGCTGCTTGGAGCTTCAGAAGAACGACCGAGAATACCTGCTCATCAGCCCGAATATTGGCGGGCGCATCTGCAATGATGAAGAGCGCCATATGAACTATGGTGCGGTGTTCTATTTCGGAACCTATAAATATATGTTGCAGTCGGGGCTCTTGATAGAGGGCGCAGACGTACTGCCGGCGCTTTCTGCGGGGCAGTGTCATCACGACGATGGCAGCGCCTATGAGCCGGTTTCGCTCACCACGCTCATGGATGCGCCATCGCTTCTGCGCTACATGAAATGGATGCGTGAAGAATTCATCCCGCGCTATAACAAATTCAAGGATGACTGCACGATCATGGAAGTGAGCGCAGCACTCGAGCGTGACCCGATGATCAAGCAGCTCTATACCGAATCGGCGGAAGATATGATCAAGCGCCTGGATTTCGGACCGATCGCGCATGATCTGGTGAGCATGTTTGCGCATGCCTGCACAGGCACCAAGATCAAGGATCTGACCGCGCTCGACTATCTCAATACGGTCCAGCCACTCACGATGCAGATCCCGCCCCTGCGCTTGCTCTTCGACCTGAAACGCTTCGATTTCGATGTTGAAGGAACGAAGGAGCGTTTGAGCCAAGGATCGGGCGAAGTGCTGATCGACGAGATTACCTCGGTCAAGAAATGCGATAAGGGCTGGGAAGTTGAATGCGCGGCGGGCAAGTTCACGGCTGATAATCTGGTTATGGCAACGCCTGCCATCGATACGCAACGGTTGCTCGAGCCAGTCGAAGAGGTCGAGCCGCTCGACATCAGGCGTGCTTCGCAGCTGACTGGTTATTTGGTAGAAGGCGAGATCAAACCTGAATATCGCAAGCACATGCTGCATCTGTTCGATGATACGATTCCGATCATCTATGTGGCGCACCGCTTCGACGGTGATTACGAGATCTTCACGGAGATCGATTTCGAAGAGTCGCGCAAGTTCGATGAATACTTCGATTCGTGGCGCGTGATCGGCAAGAAGCATTGGCCCTATGCGCTCTACACACAAGCTCATGAGGCGCTGCCCCAGAATCTCGCGCCGGGACTGATCATGGCAGGCGATGTGAATGGGCTTGGCATGGAGCCGGCGTGCATCAGCGGAATCTATGCGGCGAACAAGATCATGGGTAAGACGGTGGATTAGCCATGATCGACGAAGCGCGGATCATCGAGATCAAGGAAGACATCCTTTCCGATAACAACACGGCGGCTGAAGCGCATCGGCGGCAGCTAGCGCAGCAGGGCACGCTCTTCGTTGATGTGATGTCATCACCGGGGGCGGGGAAGACCACGCTGTTGCTCAGCTTGATCGAGCGGATGCGCGGAGAGGCGAACATCGGCATCATCGAAGCGGATATCGAGTCGTTCGTGGACTCCGAGAAGATAAAGCAGGCGGGCATTCCGGCGGTACAGCTTGAGACGCGTGGCATTTGTCATGTGGAGATGGACATGGTCACGAAAGCGTTCGCCGCGTTCGGGCAGGCAGATTTCGATTACGTGTTCCTTGAGAACATCGGGAATCTGGTTTGTCCTGCGGAATTCGACACGGGTGCGCATAAGCGCATCATGCTGCTTTCAGTGCCCGAGGGCTTCGACAAGGTGTACAAGTACCCGCCCATGTTCGCGGTGGTGGATGCGCTCGTGGTAACGAAGACGGACTACTTGCCGCTCAATCCTGATTTCGACATGGAAGCACTTGCTGAACGGGCGCGCGTTCTGAACCCGCGCCTTGAGATCTTCGAAGTTTGTGCGCGCACGGGCGAAGGTGTTGATGCGTTGGTGACGTGGCTCGAAGATGCGCATGCCACACTTGGACAAGCGCATGATTCGGCGGAAGAGGCAAGCCATGCATGAGCTGGGAGTGACGAAGAGCATCGTTGAAGTGGTGGTTCGCCATGCACAGGAGCAGTCGGCAAACCAGGTGCGATCGGTGAATCTCATCATCGGAGAGATGCGCAATCTCGAAGAGGAATGGGTGCAGCGCTACTTCGACCGTTGCGCTGAGGGTACCATCGCTGAAGGGGCGCACGTGTCGATAACGAAGGTTCCGATGACTTTCTATTGTTCGGCATGTGGGGCCACGTTCCAACTGCCCATGGGGAGCGATCAGCATATGTGCTGTTCAGAATGCGGTAGCGAAGACTATGACATGATAACAGGCGGCGAACTTTTGATTCAGAGCATGGAAGTGGTGTAGGAGACATCGCGCAAGGTGAAATGCGGCGGTAGGTGAGTACGCGGCGCAGCAGCAGTGCAGCGGTGTAGAGAAGAGGGGAAACCATGGAAGGAAAATCAGAAAGCAAACCAGGTATCGATTACGAGAAGCTCAAGAGCTTGGGCGTGCCTGACGAGGTGATCGCTACGCTCGATCCGCGTGATGGGGGCAATATCACGCCACAGGGTGAGGTGCTCTTCTTGGATGAGGAGCGCTTGAAACGCAGAGAGCTGCCGAATAAACCCCTGCATAAAAATCATCCGCGGGGATTGGGCATCAAGGACTTCTTGATGACGAAGGTGCTTGCGACCACCCCCGCTACTTGGGAGCGTACGCTCAAGGTGTTCATGCTGATCGTTAAGGGTGCGAAGTTAACGGGTAGAGAAGACCTTGCATCCGAGATCTACAAGCGCATCACGCAGTTCTCGCCAGATGAGAAGATGTATAGCCACGGTAACGTACTGCCGCTGAATGTGGATATGGCGGATGAGGGTAAGAGCACGGTGCTTCCGATTGATCTGATCATGGATCTGATCGATCGTGCGGAATACATCGCTCAGATGAATCGCTGCATCTGCCGCTCTGCGCATGATTGCCAAGACTACGACCAGGAGTTCGGTTGCTTGTTCTTCAATATGGCAGGCGTAACGGCGGTGAACAACGGCCTTGCGCGTCCGGTCACGAAAGAAGAAGCGAAGCAGCATGTCTACGATGCCCGTGATAAGGGTTTCATCGGGCAAGCGCTCTATGTCGAGCTCGAGCAGATGGTGTGGGGCTTCGAGAATGAGAAGATGGACGAATTCATGGAGGTCTGCTTCTGTTGCCCGTGCTGTTGCGTGGCGCTCGATGTGTGCAAGAATGCGAATCGCACCATCAAGAATCGCTTTGGCGGCGCGGCATTCACGGCAGTGATCGACCATGATAAGTGCACGCAATGCGGCTCGTGTATCGAGAAATGCCCTCAGGCCACTATTTCGCAAGGCGCGGACGGGAAGGTGACGATCGATCAGGAACACTGCATCGGTTGCGGCTTCTGTAAGAGCGTGTGCGAATTCGATGCCATCACGCTCAAGCAAACCATGCCGCTGCGCGAGAGTATCCATGAGTACTTCGAGAAAGAAGGACGCATCGATATGGTGCTTGACACGTGCAGCATGCCCATTCCGCCCGAAGATTACCAGTGGACGCCAGCGGATACGTTCCCTGACAAGGTCAAGAGCGCGGTCAAGGCTGGCGCGGATAATCTTGCGCGTGACTTTGGCTGCGTTGATGCGAAGGCGTTCGTGAAATACAACGGCAAGCGTACGCTCGGCGTGATCGGCGCGATAGCCGCAGGTGCATTCCTGATCAAGAAGCTACGGAAACGATAATTCAGTAAGATAAAGGAAGGAGCCCCGAGAGGCTCCTTCTTGATTAGTGGCGGCAGGCAGCGCTTGGGTCCATGCGCGCGACCTTGCCTTCGGCGAACAGCTGCGCCACTTTGCCTACGTTGGGTTCGGTGGTATCTGAATACACCTGCACTCCTGAATTGGTGAAGCGCGTGAAGGGCGGCATGCCCATGCCAGCTGCCAGAATCCCATCAACATCAAGGCCAGAAACGAAATCGATCACACCACCGCAGCCTACGGCATCGTGGTCGACATTTTTGACAGATTCCACGCTCTCGATGTCCATGTTGTCGGTATAGGTGACGATGGTGAAAAAGGGAGCGTGCCCAAAATGACCGCTGCGCATGCTATCGAGGCCAGTGTTGCTTTCGCTGGGGATCGCGATTTTCATGACAGTTCCTTTCGATCGAGCAAGTTTACAGCGAATAGTATCAAAGAGTTAGCAGTAGGAGCTAGAGAGAGCCATCGTTTCTAGAGAATCGTTCCAATACTTTGACTTGAAAACGCGGTGTTCTCTCATGATCAAAAGAATGATCGGCGTGAAGTTCGTGGCCGAGCAGATGGCGCTGCCCACGTATGATGAGGTGGGTTTCTGGGAGCTGCATCAGGGATTACGTTTGAAAGTAGCATGGCGATGGCAGTATAATGGCAGCTCAAGCGATTCTGTCGATACGAAGGTCGTGTTCTTATGCTGCATCTTTCGAACTCTTTGACTCCAGAAAACAAAACCATAAAACGAAACACTCTGGCTGGCATTGCGTTTGCGCTTGTTCTCGCCCTTGCGCTTGGGTTGGGTTTCCTTTTGAATCCACCTCATGCGTATGCGCAAGATGACCAAGCGATGGCTACTGCAGAGGCTTCGGATGCGCGATCAGCAGTGAGCGAAGATGGGATGTCTGCGCAGAATATGGCTGCTGATCAGCCTGTATCGCAGGCGAGTAATGATCTTCAGAGCGCCGATCTTCAAGAGGCGAATGTTAGTGCTTCACAGGAGAATGCTGGCGCGATAGAAACATCGGCTTCAAATGACAAAGCTGCTGGTTCGAACACGGAAGCTGCTACGGGGAAGAGCGAGGCAGTAGCTTCAGATGACGATGGCGCGATCACCACGGCAAGCCCTTCATCTCCCAATGCTTCGCAACCTTCGCAGAACCCTGAAGATGCGATCATGCCTGCTGCGGGGATTCCAGAAGGATACAGCGCAGGGTGGCAGCTCATCAATAACAAGTGGTACTACTTCGATGCAGCTGGCAAGGCGAAGACCGGCTGGCTCAAATCGGGCGGAACAT
>OGRY01002238.1_pt1 | contig 12573 bp, 9 predicted proteins | sample 1553551 | NCBI WGS metagenome assembly OGRY01 (sample SAMEA2580101, study PRJEB22360) | human gut metagenome | biome: human gut; feature: human-associated habitat; material: faeces | place: Denmark | collected 2008/2010
TTGATGTCAACACAGTTAGATTAGTAAACGACTCAAATAAATTCAATATTTTATTTTGTATAGTTATTTCCGCTGTAATGTTGGCAATGAATTATTTTGGATATTATTTTTATAGGAAAAATTCTCTGTTCAAATACTTTTGCGGTTTATTTCCCTTATCTCTATTTATGTCGTTTTTTTTGTTTGATTACACTTGCAAATTTCAATATATTGATATTGCGAAAAATCATGAATTTGTAATAGTAATTTTTGTACTTGCAATATTGTTTATCCCATTTTCTAACATCTTTGTTATTATTTGTGCTGTTAACCCTTCAATTGATGAGATGATTTGCAGATTGGAAAATAAATATTTGAGAGTCAATAGAAAGTATAACGAAAATAGAAATAGACATATAATATTTCGTGTTATCCAAATAAAACAAATGTTAAAAACTTGGCGTAAGATTATGCGTAAAAGCAATAATAAAAATCATTCTGAATACATTAAAATTCAGAGTGTTAACTTATCGATTATTTTACATAAGAATTATAAAATTTTATATAGTGACGCAATAGAAAAGGCTTTAGACGAATTACATATAAACATAGATAAATTTAAAAACGAATGCGAACAAAACAGTAAAATTCTTAATTCGCATAGAATTTCAAATCCGATTATCGGCATTGCCGCAATTATATTGGTTCTTTCAATTATTGTACTTTCTTTTTTCTCAATGGGTTATTTGCAAGAGAAAAGTGTTAAAACAATTGATGTAATTGAGAGTTCTACTTATTTTTCAGAAAATAATACGGATTGTGCAATTATTTATCAAAATGATGAATATATTTTGGTTTCTCCCTGTTATATAAAAGATAAAGAATTAGTTATTAACACTTCTTATCAATATCGAACAAAAATTATTGGTATAAAAAAGCATATTGTACATTTTGATAAAATGACTGTTAAAACTCAGGATGACTTAGATGATTATATATGCAAATAGAAATTTTGATAGCATCTAAATGATAGCTTTTTGATAGCAAAAGTCAAAACTCCTAAGCAAAAACAGTTAAAGTCTGTTTTACACTTAGGAGTGGGAATAAATTGAAAAAGTCTGAATCCACGGCAGTTATGCGGCTTCAAGATTTTAAAAGAGCACATTGTGGTACGCATACATGTGGAGAGATTCCGGAATTTATCTTTTCTATGTGATTTTGGCGGTAGCGGTTCCGATTGTAATCAAGGATATTTCAAATAAAGTGATTTTGCGTGCAAACAGTCGCAAAAATATGTCCGCCGAGGAAAAATAAACGTAAAATCACACGGCTTCGATTTTTCGCTTGATATGAACACACTTGCTCAAGGGCTTCGTAAAACGGAGCCCTTATTGTTTATTTTGCGATACCGCATTTTGCGGACGCCGATAAATTTTTAAATAATGCGGACAGTATCCTCTTCAATTTCGTCTTAATAAGTGAAACGCGCTTCAATAACTTTTAAGAGGAAAATTGAATTATGGATAAAATTGTTTTAATTCAGTTCGCCGACGGAGTTGTGCGGATAATAGCGTTACTTTGCATGTCGTTTGGGTGTGTAATCGCAAGTAAAAATAAATTGAAATAATACGGACAGTTTTTATTTTGAATTCGTCTTAATAAACGAAGTGTGTTTCAAAGCTTTTAAAGGGGAATGTTTATGCTTAGAAAAACCATAAAAAATATAGCTCTTCTTGATTTGCAAAATTTTACTGCCGAGGCGTTAAGGGAAATAAAGAAAATCGAGAGCTGTGCGATGCTTCTTATTCCGAAAAATGCGAGTGATGAATGGAAAAATGCCTATGCCAAGATAACAATCCGAAATGTTGCAAGCATTATAGAGGTCAGCTACGGCAAATACAGCGTTTTAAACGGAATGGTAGTATTAAACGATAAAAATGTTTCCGATGATTGCCTCTATATTGTCAACGGCATTGTTATCCTTGAAACCGTTGAAAAGATTCCGGATTTATGCGTGAACGGGCTTCTGCTTAAAAGAAAAAAATCACGATATGAGATGACGCGAATGAACGGCAGAAGTGTTGAGGTTGAGGATAACGTCGTAATAAAGCCTTACCCTAACACCATCGAAATCGACGGCGATACGGTGAGGAGCTTCGATTACAATACATTGGTGGCTGCGGGCAACAATGTCGATATTGTTGATGACGTGACCGAGCAAATGCTCTCCGATAAAAAGATAACATTTGCGGCAGGCAACGAGGTAAAATGCGGCAAAAGTATTTTGGGCTATGTTAAAGTAAATTCAACCGTAGGCAACAAAATCACGGAAAAAAATGAATAACATTGAACTGTTTAACCAAATTTATGAAAAGTATTATAAAAGCATAGTTTCGTATTTTTCAAGGCGATTTGACAGCGACGAGGCAGAGGATTTGGCTCAAATCACCTTTATGAAGCTGTGGGGTTATCTGCCGGCACTCGGTTATATCAAAAAAGAAAAGTCCTTGATTTTTAAAATTGCTAAAAACGTGCTTGCCGACAGACTTCGTAAAAACAATTTTGCCGACTCGCTTGATGAGCTTGAAAGCATTAAATGTCTTGAGGTGTTTGATGATATCACATCTGTTGAAATTCAGCAGATACTTTTGAAAATGAGCGAGATCGACCGAGAAATAGTGACTCTTAAAAGCTACGGCTGGTCGAGCAGAGAGATCGGCAAGATAAAAAATATGCCGTCGTCAACGGTCAGAAACAGGCTGGCTGCGCTTAAAAAGCAAATTGAAAAGGAGCTCGGCGAGCCTTGCGGACGTCGAAAGCACCATAATACATATAAGACCTAAGAGCTGTCGGGCTATATGTCCGACGGCTCTTTTGTACAGAGATGTTTATTGATATTTATTATTTTTTTTGATATTATATTTTTAAAACATAAATGTGTAAATCGGTACGTCGAAAACAAACGGGTATTAACAAAATTGAAAAACAGTGTGAAAAAGGGGAGGTACCTATGCAGCAAAAAACAGTCAGCAAATACACAAAAGAACAGACATGCGAATTTGCAAAGGAAGTGCTTTTCAGACATTACGGGAGCCGAGCAACGCAGATTAAATACATAGGCGGCGGCTCCTTCGGCTATGTCTACAAGGCCGAATTGTCCGTGATGCCGTACACTCTTACGGTAAAGGCCTGCCGCGTCGCCGGTATGCAGCATAATGAGAGCGCCGCGCTGAAAAAGCTTGCCGAAAGCTCGCTGGTTCATATTCCCAAGGTCTATTTTACCTTTGACGCAACCGACGAAATCCCCATGGATTTTATAATTGAGGAATTTGTGAACGGAACAGACTGCTTCACCGACTTTTCAAAATTGTTTTTAAGCAAAAGAAAAGCGAAATTTGCAGATGAAATAGCGGATTGTCTTGCAAATTGGCACAGCGTTACCTGCAACAAATTCGGCAGTCTCGATTTCCCAAAGTACGATAATTGGCTTGATTTTTACCGACCGTTTGCGCAGGATATTTTACAGACCGCCGCAGAGCTTAACAGAAAAAAACGGCTGAAGGACAGCACGCTTAATGTTATGCAAACAGCGTGGAAAAATTTTGATTACATTTTCAGCGAGCCCGTAAAAGAGGCGTCTCTTATCCACGGCGATTTGAATGTTATGAATGTAATGTCCGATAAAAGACTTAATATCACCGCGATAATCGACCCTCTTGAGTGCAAGTGGGCTGACAAAGAATTTGATTTGTTCCAGCTGAGAAACCTGACCGGGGAGTGCTTCGGGCTTTACAAAGCATATAAAAGGAAATATCCCGTTTCGGAAAAGTGTGATTTGAAGTGTGCGTTTTATGCGGTTTATCACGAGGTGTATTGTCTTATTTCAACCGGAACAAACACCGAAATCATACTTGCAGCGGCAGTCAAGAGACTGAAGAGGGAGCTTAAAAAAGCGGGGATTACATCTTGAAAATCCGACTCAAACGGTGATGCAATCAAACCTGAATGTGCCGAAAACGAGCACATAGTTAAAAACCATCTAAACAGCTTATGCTATAATTTGCAATCGGAGGATGACATTGAATATTAAAGCCACGGATTTCTGCGACGTCTCAAATTCTGCCGGAGGCGTTATAAAAGCGATAAATGAATTACAGAGCGGAGACACACTTATTTTCCCGAAGAATGAGTATCATTTTTACAAGGAATATTGTGTTCACAAGGTTTGCCATATGACAAATACGGACTCCTTTAAGGCACCCGACAAGTATTTTGCGGTGCTTATCGAGAATAAGGAGAATATTACCGTGGACGGCTGCGGTTCAACCCTTGTGATTCACGGCGATATGTGTGCGTTTTCTCTGCGCGGCTGTAAAAATGTAAGGCTTGTAAATTTCACCGTAAGATATGCCTCCCCGACGAATTTTGAAATGGAGGTCGTAGAGCGTTCGCTCAATAAAATTACATATAAAATCCCGACGGGAAGCGCCTTTGAGGTTAAAAATAACAAGCTTACGTTCTTCGAAAAAAGTCCGTTCAGCGGAGAGAATTACTATACCTATACAGCCAACGGCGAGTGCTACTGCAACGTAATTCACAGAGGCGACGAGGTTTTCAGAACGTCGCGCTCACCTACGAAAACCGCCTTAAAAATCAAAAAAACGGGGGCTCATACCGTCGAATGCAGATATTTTGTGTCGCCTAAATTCAAGGTCGGAGACGTCGTTGCGATGTCACGAAATAAGCTGCGCGACAACTGCGGATTGTTTCTCGAGAGCTGCTCCGATATCTTCTGCGAGAGGATAACCGTCAACTATATGCACGGCTTCGGGTGGCTGTCCCAGATGTGTGAAAACCTGAGCTTTGACAAGCTGACATTTAAGCCGGCGAGCGGTTACAGAGTTTCTTCGTTTGCCGATTTGATTCACGTATGCGGCTGCAAGGGCTATGTGAAAATAACCGACTCGCATTTTGAACACCCGCACGATGACGCAATCAATGTGCACGGCGCATTTTTAAGGTTTAGAAAGGCTTGCGACGAGCGAACCGCCGAGCTTGAATTTGTACATCATCAGCAGGGAGGTTACAAGGCGTTTTACCCCGGCGATAAAGTGAAAATATACAGCAGAACCGATTTGTCGGAGCTTGACGGCGTTTATACCGTAGACAGCACGGACGACAACATTGATAAAAAGACGGTCATTGTGAAATTCAAAGAAAAGCTGCCGCCGATGAAGCCGGAAATGTATGTCTTTGAGAACATCACGTATAACCCGAATCTCACCGTGAGCGGATGTACATTTAATGCGATTCCGACGCGAGGCATTCTCTGTACTACCGATAAGGAGTCGGAGATTTTCGGTAACACGTTCAGGAACGTCGGTATGCCCGATATTTACATCTCGTGTGATTGCAGGGATTGGTACGAGAGCGGCCCGTGCAGGAATATGAAAATTCACGACAACACGTTTTCTAAAAAAGACCCGATTAAGTTTGAGCCTATTTGTCTTTTGAAGCCCGTCAAGGATGTCCACAGAAATGTTCAGATATATGACAACATTATAGCCGAATGAGCATCGGCTCCGTTTGCAGACACGGCAAAGGCACGTTAGTTATTTTTTAACTAACGTGCCTTTTTTACATTAAGATATAATTTTACGTGGCCGGATTATTCGGCGGATACGGCGCCTTTAAACCTGCGCGACGGGTGATAGGCGAGCAGAGCTATAAATATCAGTACCGCCGTAAGCGACAGGCTTATCGGGTACGCATACATAATGGTTTTGAAGGTAGGTGACGACGGGAAAACGACGTATATCCAAAATACTCTTGTGCCGCAAACGCCTATTGTTGTGAGAATAGCCGGTACCAAGGATATGCCGAAGCCGCGAAGATACCCCGACATAATTTCGTAAAGCATTGAAAACGTGTATGCCGAGAAAATCAGTAAAAGTCTGGTGTAGCCGAGCTCTATTACCTGTGGGTCGCTTGTGAATATCGAGAGCAGGAATCGTCCCGAGAAAAGAACAAGTCCTATTGTGACGGCTGTTGCGATTGTGTCCTCCGCAATCGACAGAAGCAGGGGTTTCTTGCAGCGGTCGAGCTTGCCGGCGCCGTAGTTTTGACCCACAAAGGTCGTGCACGCCTGACTGAACGAGTTAAAGACATCGTAAGCTATTACCTCTATATTAAATGCCGCGCTTGACGCCGCTATAACTATTGTTCCGAGGCTGTTGATAGCCGCCTGAATTATTATGTTTGAAATGGCAAAAACAGCACTCTGTATGCCTGCCGGCAGACCGATTTCCAAAATCTGACCGAGTACTCTTTTGTCTATGCGCAGCTCCCTGAGCGACAGCTTTATGTACTTGTCGGACTTCATTAAAACAATAAACAGCACAATCGAGCTGATTGCGTTGGATATAACGGTGGCAATGGCAACTCCGTTTACGGTCATTTTAAGAACTATTACAAAGAATAAATTCAAAAGTACGTTGAGGCAGCCGGAGAGCGCAAGCACTATAAGCGGCGTTTTTGTATCGCCTACGCTTCTGAAAACGGCCGACAGGAAGTTGTACAACAGTATTACGGGCAAGCCGAGCAGATATATGCGAAGATACAGAACGGCATACGGCAGTACATCCTCCGGAATGCTCATAACCGATAAAATTTGCACGGCAAAAATTTCACAGGGTATCATTACAAGAAAACCGCCGATTATTGCGGTGAGCACCGAGGTGTGAACCGCACGCTGTACGGTTTCTCTGTCGTCTCTGCCTATTGCGTTCGCTATTATTACATTTGTACCGAGGGCTATACCTATAAACAGGTTGAGTATCAGCCCGATTACCGGGCTGTTCGCTCCGACGGCGGCAACCGAGGCCGTTTTGGCTGCGCCCGTGAAGTTTCCGACTACGGCTATATCCGAGGCGTTGAAAAGCTGCTCAAGTATTGCGGTTGCAGCCACGGGCAGCGCAAATCGCGGAAGCTTGTTCCATATAGGGCCGTTTATCATATCCATTTTGTTACTGTTTTTTAACTTCGTCTTTTTCGGCATAATTATCCTTTTTGCATTTACGTATTTTTTTATTTCGGTATTGTTTTTTAGCTGTGTCGCCTTGTAGGACGCAACACAATTATATCACCAAAAAAATTAACATCAATATACAGATATGATAAATTTGAGCACCGCATCGCGCAAAGTAGTGTAAAAATCGCAAAGCACCGCTGCATTATGCGTTGAAGTAACCGAACTTACTCTTGGTCGGTTAAACCTATAAAATAATCGGCGGAAACATTATAAAATTGACAGAGCTTGATTAAATCCTCGATTTTCAATTCCGCTCTTCCGGTTTCAATATGGTTGTAGCCCTGTTGGGATTTGTTGATGATTTCACCTACTTGCTTTTGTGTTAAATCTCTGTCTTCCCTGATGTTTCTCATCCTTGTTCTGTAATCCATTTCCACAAAACCTCCATTGCAATTTGTGAAAATGTTAGCATACTCAAAAGCTGAGTATTGACATATACTCAATAATTGAGTATTATCATAAATGAAGTGTTTTATTATTGAGAAGGAGTTGTAAATAAATGGAAAAACAGAAAACGTCATCAAAACGTAAAGCGGCAATCAAAGTGATTGTGGCGGTATTGCTGATAGCTATAATGACCGCCATATCGTTCGCAGTCGCAAATTTTGTGCACAACAGAAAAAGCGTGCAGGCATCAAGCGTTAAAAACGGCTTGTCCGCATACGAGCTTGCGGTGCAGCAGGGATATGCGGGAAGTCTTGATGATTGGCTTGTTTCTCTCCAGGGTAAATCGGCATATCAGATTGCCGTCGATAACGGATATTCGGGCAGTGAAAAGGATTGGAGCAAAACCCTTACCGCAATGTCGAAAAAAGACAAATCCGATATCAGCTCCGCAGCATTTTCGGAAAAAGGCGACCTTGTAATTACGCTTTCCGACGGAACAAAAATCAATGTCGGTAAGGCGGTCGGTGCAAGCGGCAAAGACGGAAAAGACGGTAAGGACGGCATAGGAATAAAATCGGCAAAAATCAATGATAAGGGCGAGCTTGTCATTTCCTATTCCGACGGTAACAGCGTAAATCTTGACAAGGTTGTCGGTGAAACAGTAAACAACGGAGTCGGTATTGCTTCTTCGATTATAAATGAAAAAGGCGAACTGGTGTTGACTTATACAAACGGCGAAACTGCCAACCTCGGCGGAGTAGTCGGCAAAGACGGTCGTGACGGCAAAAACGGTGCTGACGGAAAAGATGGCAGAGACGGCACGAGCGGAACGGACGGTATAAGCATTTCCGCAGCGGTTATAAATGAGTCGGGTGAGCTTATTATTTCATATTCGGACGGGACGACGGCAAACCTCGGTAAAGTAGTAGGTTCCGACGGTATAAACGGTGTGAACGGCACAAACGGTAAAGACGGCATAAGCGTTTCTTCCGCCGAAATCAATTCGTTGGGTGAGCTTGTGCTTTCATTCTCTAACGGTCAGCGCGCCAATGTAGGAGCGGTTGTCGGCGCAAAAGGCGACAAAGGCGATAAAGGCGAGCAAGGCTTGCAGGGAGCTCAAGGCGAAAAAGGTGAAAAGGGCGAAAAAGGCGAAAACGGTCTTAACGGTTCGGACGGTATAGGAGTTAAAAAGTCCGAAATCAACAGCGCAGGTGAGCTTGTAATCACATATACAAACGACCTTACCGAAAACCTCGGCCCCGTTGTCGGTGCAAAAGGTGACAAGGGAGACAAAGGCGACCAAGGCGTACAGGGTGAAAAAGGCGAAAAAGGTGAAAGAGGCGTTCAAGGTGAAAAGGGTGACGCGGGCCTTGGCGGTGCTGACGGCAAAGACGGAAAAGACGGCACCGGTATAAATAATATTGAAATTTCAAACGACGGAAATCTTTTGATTACCCTTACGAACGGAACGTCACTTAATCTCGGAAACATAAAGGGCGCAAAGGGCGACCAAGGCATTCAGGGCGTTAAAGGCGATAAAGGAGACAAGGGCGAAAAGGGCGACGCAGGCCTTGGCGGTGCAGACGGTAAAGACGGCACGAACGGCACCGACGGCGTAGGCGTTGCAAGCAGCGAAATAAATGCTCTCGGTGAGCTTGTTATAAAATACAGCAACGGAACAACGGTGAATCTCGGCAAGGTAGTCGGCAACGACGGCGCACAGGGAGTTCAAGGCGAAAAAGGCGAAAAGGGCGACCAAGGCATTCAGGGCGAAAAAGGTGAAAAAGGTGACCAAGGCATTCAAGGTGAAAAAGGTGAAAAAGGCGACCAAGGCATTCAAGGTGAAAAAGGTGAAAAAGGTGACCAAGGCGTCCAAGGTGAAAAAGGCGACGCAGGTATCAACGGTACAAACGGAGCTGACGGTGTAGGCATTACAGATGTTACAATAAATGCCGATAACGAGCTTGTGCTTTCATTCTCAAACGGCAATGTTATAAACCTCGGAAATATCAAAGGCTCAAAGGGCGACAAGGGAGATAAAGGCGACAGCGGACTTAACGGAAAAGACGGCGTGGGCATACAGAATGTCGATGTGACGGCTGACGGCGCATTGACCGTAACGCTTACAAACGGCACGGTTCTTAACCTCGGCAACATCAAGGGCGATAAAGGCGACAGGGGCGATACCGGTGAAAATGGTAAGGACGGAATTACGCCAAAAATAAGAATAAATTCATTGACTTTAGAATGGGAAGTTTCAAATGATAACGGACAAACTTGGGTTTCCCTCAATGTTAAAGCAGTGCAAGCAGGCAATCAAGAAACTGTAGGCGATTTTGTCTATGTTTTATTGGAAAACGGTACTTACGGAATAAGAGCTTCCGAAAATTTTAATTCTGATAGTTTGGAAATTCCGGAAAAATATAATGGAATTCCTGTTACAAAAATAATCGATAATGGATTTAAAAATAAAACGAACCTAACACAAATAACCCTGCCAAATTCAATTGAAATAATAGGCAGACATGCTTTTGAGGGTTGCACAAGTTTAAGCAGTATAACTATACCGGATAGCGTTACAACTATCGGAGCATACTCTTTTTATAAATCAGGAGTTACAGAAGTTAATCTGTTTGAAATTGATAAATGGGTTTGTGATAAAGATGGAATGAGTTATCATAATTTTACGTATAGCTCTACCGGATTTGGTGCTGGTACAGATGTAAGCGTTTATGAAAATTATGTAAGTATTGATTTATCTAACCCTAATAAGATTGCAAAAGCTTTATCTGAGCCTCTTAATGTTGCATGGAAAACAAGCAATATGAGCGGAAGCTTCAAAACGGAATCCCGGTACATTTATTTGTATTCGGTTGATTGGACTAAGAATTATTGATAAAGGAATAAAAAATGATTTCAAACAGTAACAAAAGAATAATAAAAATTTCAGCGCAAGTAAGTGAAAACGATTTAGAGCTTATGAAAATATATATACTCGGAGCTGTTCACGGTTTTACTGCTGTTGCAGAACAGAAAAGCTTTACCGTAAGAGATATTTTCGGTAAAGGAAACCGTGATTGGCATAAAACTCCACTTCAAAAAATCTATGAATACCATGCTGAAAATTTACCGCATAAAGAAGCTGCCGAAAAGGCGGCTCAAGATGTCGGAAAACTTTTGCGAAAGGTTTTAACAGACGATAAATACAAATACGTAGAAGAATTTGGAAACCGTGAGTGTACTTATCATAGGATTTCACAGTGATCTATGTGCGTATAAAGTTACTGCCCTTGCCCTAATTTGGCGACAACACATTTGCTGACAGTTCTTGCCCGAGTTTGAGCTTACAACAATATTCGATTTTACTTGACAACGCATTAGCGTATTCTCGATGAGAATTTGTGCAGGGAAATATGCGAATACTATAAGCTGAAATGCGAGTAACCGCATTGAAAATTTAACTGCGGCAAGGTATCGGAAATTCAAAACAAACTGTGAATGATACCGTATTAAAAAGACTGCAATCCTCCGAAACAGCAGGATTGCGGTCTTTTTTGCCGTGAAAATCGGCTTTTGCACATTAAACCGTTAAATTTATCGGCGATTTTATGTATTAAATCGTTGAAATATTTTAATTTGTGTGATAAAATAGCTTTTATCGGAATCGCACACGGCGATACGGGAATGAGAGCTGCCGAAGCATCTCGGCGGCTCGTTTTATTTTTGCTTTTAAGAGGAGTGCTGAAATGACGTCATCAACTGTATGCATTTTGGCGACGATATTTGTTTATCTCGTCGGAATGCTCGTAATCGGATTTCACTATGCCAAAAAGAACGAGTCCTCAACCGACTTTTATCTCGGCGGCAGAAAACTCGGCCCTCTCGTCACGGCAATGAGCGCCGAGGCGAGCGATATGTCAAGCTATTTGCTTATGGGCTTGCCGGGTCTTGCGTATCTGTCGGGTGTTGCCGACGTCGGCTGGACTGCCATAGGACTTGCCGTAGGTACATATCTCAACTGGCTTTTAACTGCCGGCAGACTTCGCAGATATACCCATAAAACCGACTCTTTCACCCTGCCGCAGTTCTTTTCGCACCGTTTCCGCGATAAGAAAAACATATTATCGTTCATGGAAAAACTTTATAAAAAATTATCTGAAAATAATATAAATGTAGTGGTAAATAGATTTGGTGGGATGATGACTATATTCTTTACTGACAAGGATGCTGTAAGGACATATGAAGATGCTAAAAGCTGTAACTTGGAAATGTTCAAAAAGTATTTCTTATGTATGAATAAGAATGGAATAAATATTCCACAATCACAGTTTGAAGCGTTATTCTTAAGTAGTGAGCATAATGAAGAGCATGTTAAGAAATTCTTATCAGCCTTTAAAGAATTTGCAGAAAATATTAGCAAAAAATAATAGTAATTTGAAAGTTTTGCAAAAAGGGGTTAAAAATTGTTAAAATTAATCGACTATTACATTATAAAATAATTAATGTAGAGGTATTTAATAATTATGAATGAAAAATATATTAATCCATTTTTACAAGCTTTCGTAAATATTATGCCACAATTTGGACTTACGGAAATTTCAAGAAGAAATGTAAGCTTAAAGGGGAGAAGTATAAAAAGTCCAGGTGTAATAGTTATTATTGGGATTTTTGGGGCAGTTAAAGGTAATGTAATATATGCCATGACTGAAGAAGATGCCAAGAAGGTAGCATCAGCAATGATGATGGGAATGCCTGTAAATGAACTGGATGAATTAGCACAAAGTGCCATATCAGAATTAGTAAATATGTTAACAGCAAATGTAGCAACAAACTTTTCTTTAGAAGGAATTCAAATTGATATATCAACACCTACACTTATGAAAGGTGAATTTAGTGCTAATGCATGTACTGATAAAGTTATTTCAGTAGAAATGGCAGCAAATGATGTAGTTATTGATATGAATATATCTTTAGAAAAAATTTAATTAAAGGCAGTTTATCTTAATACAAGATAAACTGTCTTTTATTTTTTGCTGAAAAATAAGAAAATTATTTACTTTACTCATACTGAATCTTTAGAAGTAATGTAATGATAAGTTAGTAATAGTATTTATTTA
>OGRY01002246.1_pt1 | contig 12548 bp, 10 predicted proteins | sample 1553551 | NCBI WGS metagenome assembly OGRY01 (sample SAMEA2580101, study PRJEB22360) | human gut metagenome | biome: human gut; feature: human-associated habitat; material: faeces | place: Denmark | collected 2008/2010
TTTTCCGTGCAAGCATGTTCGGAAATATTTCCATCATGTATCCGATGATCATCTCTGTAACAGAGGTGAAGCAGATCAAGGCTATTGTAGCAGAAGTAAAAGCAGAGCTTAAGGAACAGGGGATCCCGTTCCGTGATGACGTGGAGCAGGGTATCATGATCGAGACTCCGGCAGCTGTTATGATCAGTGATCTTCTTGCAAAAGAGGTTGATTTCTTCAGTATCGGAACGAACGACCTCAGTCAGTACACCCTCGCGATCGACCGCCAGAACACAAAGCTGGATCCGTTCTTTGATCCGCATCACCCGGCGATCCTGCGCATGATTCAGATGGTTGTGGAGAATGCACACAAAGCCGGCATCTGGGCCGGTATCTGCGGCGAACTCGGCGCTGACCAGGAGCTGACAAAAGAGTTCCTTGCGATGGGCGTAGATGAACTTTCCGTTTCTCCGGGAAGCATCCTTCCGCTCCGCAAGATCATTCTGGAAACAAACGTGGCAGAATATAAGGCAGGAAAGAAATGTTAACACAGCAGAGACATGAGATAATTTTGAAACTGTTAAAAGAAAAGGGAAGCATCACCGTGACGGAAGTCCGGGATCTTCTCGATACATCGGAGTCCACGGTACGCCGCGATATCACAGCGCTCGACAAGGAGGGCAAGCTGGAAAAGGTATTCGGCGGCGCCGTGGAAGCCGGCCAGAAGGTGACGGCACACGAGTACACCGTTGCACAGAAAAATGAGCTGAACTGCGATGCCAAACGGAAAATCGCAGAATATGCGGCATCCCTCATCGAGCCGGACGATTTCGTCTTTCTCGACGCGGGAACGACAACGGCGCATATGATCGATTTCATCCGGGCAACCTCCGCCGTTTTCGTGACAAACGCCGTTGACCACGCACGGCGGCTGGCATCACGCGGGTTTAAGGTCATTCTGGTAGGCGGCGAGCTCAAAAGCTCCACAGAAGCCGTCGTCGGAAACCAGGCAATCCGCACGATCCAGGAGTATCATTTCACCAAAGGCTTTTTCGGCACCAACGGTGTCACAAGAAGAAGCGGCTGCACAACGCCGGATGTCAATGAAGCAGTAATCAAAAAGACCGCCATGGAGCAGTGCCGCCAGTGCTACGTCCTCTGTGACGCAAGCAAATTTAACAGCATCAGTTCCGTTACCTTCGCAGACTTTGAAAAACCGATTTTTATCACGGACCGGAAAGTTCCCGGGTATGAGAAGAGCAAACATATCATCGTATGCGAGACGGAGCGAAAATAAAAAGCCAACATCTTACACGCACATAAATTGCAAAGCGCCCCGGCCCTGCAGATCATTTGGATGCAGGACCGGGGCGCCGTTTACAGACTTATTCTTTGATTTCCGCCAGCGTTACATCTGGATGATGATACTGCGGACGATGTTTCAAAAATGGAACTTTAAGCAGGGTAGCATTCTTGGGACACCAGTGAAGACAGGCATAACAGGCTGCACAGGAATGTCCTCCATAAAAATACGATGCAGTAACAAAATCTTCTTTTGGCAGACTTCCGTCAGATGTAAAGTTTGTTTTTTGTTCTTTTATAAAAGATATGATAGATTTTAACCGTTCCGGTGCTTTTTTCAGTCGTTCCAGATTTTCCTGCTCTGAGCTGATTAAACAGTTGCCTGGCATCTGCAGATCAAAGACAGCCGACAGGTTTGCACCGCTGCGGGAAAGTGCCTGACTTAGGCTGACAAAAGAATTTCCGCTTTTTCCATTGTTAGAAGTCATGACGACAAAAGTATAGCAGTCAGGATTGACCGTTAACTTCAATAAAAATTCTTTTACAATCCATGGCAGATCGCTCATGTAGGTAGGAAAGACAAAACCGATTATATCGTCTTTGCAGAAAAAATTGCTTTCTGTTTTCTGTTTTATAATATTCTCAACAGGCTGATTCAGCTCTTTTCCAATTTCTTTTGCAGCACAAAGCGAATTACCAGTTCCGGTAAAATAAAAAATCATAAGTTTTTCCCTCTCTTTTTGAAGTTTATGACGGAGAAAATATTTTTATCCGTTTGCTTTATATTATTTTAAAACTATGATGTTGGGGTCAAAAGCCCCTCTATAGTACCTTGAAAAGTTCATATATTTTGTAGTAAATACAAGCCTAAATGGTTTACTTGCTGTATAATAGAGATATCTTAGTAGGAAAGAAGGCAATCTCTATGTCATTCAAAGAAAATACTTACCAGCAAATGTCATTTACAGATAGTTTTTCTGGATTAACTGCCAGAGAACAAAAAGCATTGGAAAAATCCTGGGCAAAAGTCTTTGCCGATGAAATATTTCCTGCCATTGATGAAAAGCGTTTTTCTGTCTTATACAGCGATAAGGCATCCAGACCGAATACTCCGGTCAACGTGATTGTTGGTGCGCTCATTATCAAAGAGCTTTTTGATTATTCCGATGACGAGATGGTCGAAAATCTTATGCTGGATTTTCGAATTCAGTACGCACTGCACACAACAAGTTTTGAAGAACAGCCTTTGAGTGACAAGACCTTAAGCCGTTTCCGCAAGAGGTGCTATGATTATGAAACACTTTACAACAAGGATCTTTACCATGATTGTGTGAAAGATTTAAGTGCTTCCATTGCAAAACTGATGGGAATCAGCGGTAAAGTCAGGCGTATGGATTCCATGATGATCGAATCCAACGTCCGCAGGCTCAGCCGAATGGAACTGATATACACCTGCATTGCAAAGCTGGTGATGTATGTGAATAAAATCAATGGTTCCGCTCTGTCTGACGATTTAAAACATTATATCGATCCTAACGATTTTAACAGAGTGATTTATCATCAGCGCAGTACCGATGCAGATGAGCGCATGAAGCAGCTCTTAACGGATGCGGATAAACTTCTTGCCTTGTGTGAGTCTGATTACAATGATTCAACAGAGTATGATCTGTTTGTCAGATGCCTGTCAGAACAGACCATTGTTGAAAATGAAAACCGAAGACTCCGCACGAAAGAAGACGGCGGCATGAAATCAACCATGCTGCAGAATCCTTCTGACCCTGAAGCGACATTCCGGAATAAAGCAGGAAAAGAGCATCGAGGATATGCTGCTAATCTTGAAGAATCCGTTGGAGCCAATGGTTCTGTTGTAACAGAGTACCAGTATGAGCAAAACAACCATAGTGACAGTCAGTTTATCCAGGAGCACCTTGCGCAGATGGATAACCAGGAAGAACGGACTGTTATAGTCACGGATGGAGCATATAGTGGAACAGAAAACACACAACTTGCAGCTCATAAAAACGTAGAACTGATTACCACAAGTCTGACGGGGAAACCGGCTCCGGATATCCTTGCTGATTTTGAATTCAACGAAGAGGGAACAAAAGTCCTCCGATGTCCAGCCGGCCATGCACCGAAAAGCTGTTCTTATATGAAACCAAGCAATCAGTGTGCCGTTTCCTCTCTGCATGAGCAGTGTGCCAACTGTCCGTAGCAGGATCAATGCAAGCCGAAGATCTTTAAGAAGGTTGCAAAAATAGTAACATCCAAAGCAGCGCATGAACGTGCGAAAATCCAACGGAATAGCAAAGAATTCAAAAATTATACAAGGCTGCGTAATGGAGTGGAAACTGTTCCATCGAATATACGCAAGAATTACCACTTGGAAAAGATACCTCGTGGGAAACAGCGGGGCAAGTTCTTTTTCGGTTCCAAGATAGCAGCATTGAATTTCAGAAAACTCTTCAACTATGTGAAGGGTTTAGGACATTACGCTCAAAATCCGGTACTTGTATAAAATCAAGGAAGGGAATACCAGCGTATATCCGAAGAAATCCGGTATTACACTACAAAATATGAATTTTTCAAGGTGCTATAGAAATAGAGGACAAAGTTATTTATGGTTTTGACCCTAACATCATAATATAAAGCGGGGAACAAAAAGAGATAGGATGGATATGATGGATCGGATATCTGCCTACCGGGAACTGATTCGGAAAAATATTGATTACGAGAACTACCCGCCGATCTATAACAAGCAGGAAGTGGATGAACTGATCGATCTGATTGTAGAAACCCTAATGCTGCCGCCGGATGCAGGAACAATTCGGATTGGAGGAAAGGAACGTCCTGTTCCGATTGTAAAAAGCATGTTCCTGAAGCTGGATAAAGATCACATCTGTTATATCCTGAAGTGCCTGCACAATACGGAAAAGAAAAAAGAGTAAAAATGGCCGTATCAAAAAAACAGCCAGCGAAAAAAAGGCAGAAAAAGAAAAGCAGCTTGTGGATCATATCGTTGATTGCTGTTATTTTGCTGATTCTTGTTGGAGTCGTATTTTTGGTACTGCCAAAATTTCGAAAAGAAGCTGCACCGGAAAAACCGGAAACGATCAAGGTGGAAGCTGCAGAGAAAAGCTATGCTGCCGGAAGTCGGCTTTCAGAAAAAAATTTCCGCGTATACGGAATATCCGGGAAACAGAAACAGCTTCTGGATGCAGATACATACAGCGTGTCACCGGCTAAAGTGCCGGCACATGGTCACAGTGTTACCGTAGAGGTTTCCTCCAAGGCATATCCGGACATCAAGGCAGAGATCACAGTGCTTATTGACCGTGATGAAAGTGTTAGGTATAAAATCGGCAGAGAAAATCCAGATGATGTGGAGGCTATCCTGTATTCCAACGGGGATCTAGAAATATCCGGAAAAGGAAGCGTCCGGAATTTCAAATCAGATTCTGCGCCATGGAAGAAAGATTCTGTTAAACGGCTGACCTGGATTGATCCGGAGGCAGAAGTGGAAAGCATGGACTACTGGTTTACAGGAAATGACGAATACCTGGAAACATTATGCCGCATCCCGGATATAGTGAGAAGCATGGTGGAAACATTCAAGAATGCTATGGCGATGACCAGTATGCCGGATATGTCTGGTGCGGTCCGGCTGGAAGATATTACATCCTGCGCAGAAGGGTGTATCGCACTGGAAAAGGCCATGGAACTTCCAGGAAATATAAAACAGGCAAAAAAAGCATTTTACGGTGATACGGCACTGATCGAGGGAGCCGATACAACAGCCTGTATGCAGCTGGAGAACATGGATTCCATGTATTACGGCTGTGTGGCTCTGGCATCTGTCCAGATTCCGGATAGTGCGAAAGAACTTTCGAATATCTGCAATGGCTGCGTCAACCTGAAAGAAGTACATATCCCATCGTCTGCACAGAAAATGAACAGCAGTTTTTTCGGATGTACCGCACTGGAATCCATAACCGGTGAAATCCCATCTTCCTGTACGGATAGCGGGAACCTGTTTTCCGGCTGTAAGTTCCTGAGTGGAACACTTACCGTTTCCTGTACATCCAAGACAACCCTTTCAAGCTCGTTTTCGGACGCTGCAACGGCTGGAACAGGACTTACGATCATTTTACGGTACGATGCAGAAAAATCGCAGGAAACGGCCAATACGGGCTTCTACGGGGGAACAAAAAGTGCAGATGAAATCCTGAACGCATTAAAGGCATCTATGGAAGCCGCATTCAGCAGCGGAAGCCATATTACAATAACAACAAATGCAGATAAAACAGAGGGGTGATTAGAATGTAATAAAAATGCAATATGAAAAATAGCAAAAGACTCTTGTAATTACGGAATTGGAAAGGTAATATGATAATATGATCCAAAGAAATAAAAAAGGGGGAGAAACCATATGGACATGAAAGAGCTTCGAAAAAATGCAGAAAAAGTAATAGCAGAACGTTTTCCGGACTTCAATTTTTCCACACTGGACTGGGGAGAGCTTGATCCATTCTATCTGGAGCATCCGGAAGAAATACCGATTGAGCATGAGTTTATTGGCTACCGGCAGGATGGTGATGTAGCGGAAGATTACCAGGGAAACCTGTATCTGGTTCTTTGTGATCCAGGAATCCACCCGATCGGAAGTGTATGCATGGAACAGTCCGAACTGGACGATGCCGTAAAACTTGGAAAATGGGAAGATTATACCGGGGAACTTCTGGAAGAAATTCCAGAATAAAAAGTGAAATAATAAAACAAGGAATCCCGTGTCAAACATTGACACGGAATTCAAACAGAAAAATCGGTGTCAATGTTTGACACGGACGGAGGAAAAAAATATGAGAAAAAGAATCGCAATGGTACTTCTTGGCCTGAGCCTGGCAGTAGGCACACCGGCCGCAACAAATATGTTCCCAGTAGTTTCTGCCCAGACAGTACAGGCAGCTGGAAAAACCGGATGGACACAGGAGTCCGGAATCTGGTATTTTTACAAAGACGGTGTAAAACAGACCGGCTGGCAGACCTGGGACGGAAAAAAATATTATCTGAATGCAGACGGAACCATGAAAGCCAATGAGTGGATGATTGATACGGATGGATCGGTTTACTACTTCCGCAGCTGGGGTGGAGCTTACCTGAACTGCAAGGCAAGAATCAACGGCAGAAGTTATACTTTCGGTGCAGACAGTAAGGTACAGGGTTCCCAGTGGGTTGTAAAAGGCGGAAAATGGTATCTGGTGAAAGACGGAAAAATTGCAACCGGCTGGCAGACCTGGGATGGAAATAAATACTACATGAATAGTGATGGAAGTATGCGCTCCAATGAGTGGAAACTGGATGATACCGGAAAAATCCGTTATCTCTGCAGCTGGGGAGGAGCTTATAAGAGCCGGTCTGCAAAAATCAATGGACGTTCGTATACCTTCAATAGTGCTGCAGAAGTAACCAACATGCAGTGGATCGTGATGGATGGACAGTGGAAACTGGCAAAAGATGGAAAAATTGCAACGGGTTGGCAGACCTGGGACAATAACCGTTACTATCTGAACGCAGACGGAACCATGAAAGCAAATGAATCTTTCACGGACGGGGGAAAAACCTATTTCTTCTGCAGCTGGGGCGGAGCTTATAAAAACTGCTGGCAGACCTGGAACGGAAAAAAATATTACCTGCATGATAACGGTGCAGCCTATCAGAATGAGTGGCTGAAAACCGGAGGAAAATGGTACTGGTTCCAGGCAGACAGCACCATGGCAGTGAACACAAGCTTTACATACAAAGATAACCTGTATTTTGTGGACGGAAACGGAGTTATGCTTTCCGGATGCTGGAAAGAAGAAAACGGAGCAAAATACTATATCCGGAGCTGGGGCGGAGCCTGCAAGGATATGCAGATGAAAATTTCCGGAAAGACATATTATTTCCGATCAGACTGTAAGATGGTAACGGATCAGACGGTAAACGGAAATTACTACGGAAAAGACGGTGCGCTTACAACAAAACCGGAAGCGAAACCAACAGAGACACCAAAGCCAACGGAAACGCCAAAGCCAACGGAAACGCCAAAGCCGACAGAGACACCGAAGCCGACAGAGACACCGAAGCCAACAGAGACACCGAAGCCAACAGAGACACCAGCAGAAACCGTTTATGCAACAAGCGTAACAATTACACCGAACAGTAATCTGGAATTAACTGAAGTTGGACAGACACTGCAGCTGGCCGCAACCGTATATCCGGAAAATGCAACCAACAAAGCGGTAAAATGGACTTCGGATGATCCGGAAGTAGCAAGTGTAGATGAAAATGGACTTGTAACGGTTCATAAAAAAAATGGTATGCGAAAAGTTATTATCTCAGCTGATGCAATGGGATCTAAGCCAAACGGAGGTGTTGTTGGAAGATACGTAGAAGTAAAAATTAATATCCCATACACCAACGAAGAGGCTCTTGGAATGACCGTTTACGATCAGGAAGTTTCCAGAAAGATTTTCGATCTGGTAAATGAAGAACGTGTCAAAGAAGGACACGCAGCCATGATCTGGGATGATAAGCATTGTTATCCGAGAAGCGTTGCCGCTGCCGGATACCATATCATGAGATCAATCACACAGCCAGGATACGGAACTTCTGATAATCTGGCCCTGCATGGTGGCAGACAGAACGGCTGCGGCGGTGGTCTGTCATATACAGATTCCGATGATCTTGCCCGCCAGATCTTCAACCTTTGGATGTCCTCTCCAGGCCATAAAGCAAACCAGATGGATGATTATAATGCATATGGAGCAATCGCTGTAATGTATGGACAACCGCAGGAGTATAACGGAAGAAAGATTGTGAATTTCTCAGCTGTATTTTCCTTCTCAGATCAAGATTATGATTATGCAACAACCTGGGAACATATGGACGATGGTATGAGTGATGTACTCGGCATGACAGAAAACGATTATTATCAGATTACAAACTACTTTATCCGATAAAAAAGAATCCCCTCTCGTAGACGAATTGCGAGAGGGGATTTGTATGTCGAAGAGGTAGTAAAATAGTCGATGATATGCTATACTGAATCTAATCAGATCAGAACGTGATAGGGATAGTCTGGTGGTTGTCCTTTCTGAAAACAGAAAGGGGGTAATGCCAATGAATACAATGGAAGTGTTGACACTTTTACTTGTTGTTTTTGCGGCGTTATTTTACATAGACAACCACCGCAAGTAGAAAGAAGGCTATTCCCTACCGCAAATAGGGGATAGCCTATGTCTCTTGTTGCTCTTTGTAATAATTTAGATTATTTCAGAAAGGCAACCACCGACACTGGTATATCCTTGATTGCTTCTGATTTGATTATAAGCTGCCGGACGAAAAAAGTCAAGCAGTACGGGGGATGCGCAGAACTTTGTGCATCCCTTTTTTAGAAAAAAAGGCAGTTATAAAAATGTCATCTTTTTTGAAAAAATGTCATATCTTTTGAAAAAATGTCATATCTTTTGAAAAAATGTCATGTTTTTCAAAAAAATGTCATATTGCACGTCGCAGAAAGGTATGCTATGTTATACTTGCAAAAGAAGGAAAACAGAAGGGACAGCAGGTAGGACAAAAAAATCTTTCAATTGCTCGTGTCAATGATTGACACAAAAAAAAGGAATATGGGCTTTCATGCATCAGAACATGGTTTTCATGGGCTGGTGCATTTTTTATGCCCATTTTTAGGGGGTGATGCCGTTGCACGGAAGAAGTGGCAACAAAAAGTAAAAAAGGAGAGAGAGGAAAAATGAAAACAAAAGTAATACACGCATTCCTATGGATTCTGGTTTGTATGGTGCTTGGTATTACCTGTTATCAGTGCCGTGATTTAAGGGGTTATGTGATTCTGTCAGGTTCTATGGAACCTGTGATTCCCACAGGATCAGTGGCAGTTGTGGATTCATCGAAGAGGGATGTACGTCCAGGAAATATTGCTACGTTTGAGAGGCACGGGGATCTGGTGACACACCGGATTCTGTCAAAAACAGAAGAAGGATATAAGACAAAAGGGGATGCAAACACAGATCCGGATTCCGGAACCATTCCGGTAGAAAATATACGTGGAACATACCTGTTCTGCATTCCATATCTTGGATACGGATTTATGTGGGCAAAAAATCACATGTTTCTTACCGTAGGTTTTCTGGCGCTGTTCATGCTTCTGGTTTTCTGTTTTCCGGAGAAAAGACCTGAACCAAAGGAACGGGAACAGGTAAAAAAAACAAAAAGAAAAAAAGGAGAATTACGATTATGACAAAGAAAAAAGTAGCAGCATTTTTTACAGCTGCAGCACTGTGCGGAGCACTGGCCGTTGGATCATCCATGGCATATCTGACAGATCATGATTCTGTAACCAACAAATTTTCTGTAGGTAAAGTAGACATCGTTGGCCATGAGCCGAACTACACACCGGATAATGATGGAAAAACCAACAATATCGTTCCGACCCAGGTAATCAAAAAAGACCCGCAGATCGAAAATGTTGGAAAAAATGATGCTTATGTATATCTGGATGTTTCTATCCCGATTGCAAAGGTGATTACTGTTAATGCTGCAGGTAACCGTTTGAATGGAGGCGTTGCAAAAGATACAGAGCTGTTCTCTATGAACAATGTTTCTAAGAAATGGACTCTGATGTACAACAAGCGTGTAGGAGATAATATGGTTTACACCTACAGCTATAACGAAATACTTGCACCGGGAAAAACAACAGATCCGATCTTTACAAGCCTGACAGCTGCCAATATTGTAGAGGGACAGCTGGATGGAAAAGATCTGAATGTGCCGGTACATTACTATGCAATCCAGGAACTCAACACCGGAGAAGGAACCACGATTCCACAGAAAGCAGCTTCCGCATGGAAAAAATATGAACTGCAGAACCAGGGCCAGGCAGGACAGATCACGACTCCGCAGTCTGACGAAAGCGGAAATAATGAGGTTACAACCGTTGATGGAAACGGAAATGCAGCATCAGATGAAAACAAAGTAAATACCTCAGATGATGTTCAGGTTGAGCCGGAACAGGATGGAAACAACACTTTATCATAAGAATACTTTAAATAACAGTCCGGAAAGCCATCCGGACTGTTCTGAAAAAAAGGGAAAACAGCATGAAAAAAAAGAAAAAACGAATGCTGTCCATTGCCGGAATGTGCTGCTGCGGTTTTCTTGCAGTAGCTACCGCAATATCGGGATCTTCCGCTTACCAGACGGACCATGATGAAGTAGTAAACATTATCAGAACCGGGAATAACACCATTATTCCGGATGAGGATTTTCCGACACCGACACCGGTTCCCTCCAGCGGATCAGTAGTAAAAAAAGTCAGAGCAAAAAATACAGGAGATGTACCTTGCTATGTCCGGGCATATATTACATGCAGTGAACCTGTAAAAGAGTTCACGGGACTTGATACCACAAACTGGGGTGACATCCTCCCCCGCCTACAGAGGCGGGGGCTTCCTTTCGCAAAAAGCGAACCGTCGGTTCTCGTTCGATGACACCACTGTGTCAAGCATAAGCGAGCTATCCCCGTGTGCCCCACGGTTTTTTCTATATTCCTGTCACTGCAGGCTGTACATAAGACGCATACCCTCATTCCGGATATTGACTGCAGCATTGACATCCCTGTCATGGTGTGTACCGCATTTCGGACAGATCCATGCACGGATTCGCAGATCCTTCGTTTCGGTATTCTTATACCCGCATACACTGCACAGCTGGCTGCTTGCAAAGAAACGGCCTACTTTCACCAGCTGTTTTCCCTGTTCTTCCATTTTGTACTTCAGGAAATTCACAAATATCCCCCAGCCGTTATCCAAAACGGATTTGCCAAAGTGCAGCGCCTGTGACATTGCTTTCATATCGAGATCTTCTATACAGACGCAATCATACGCATCTGCAATCTTTCGCGATTGTTTGTGTAAAAAATCTCTGCGCTGGGCCGCTACTTTCTCATGCATTCTGGCAACCCGGATCCGCTGCTTTCCACGGTTTTTGGAACCTTTCTGCATTTTTGAGAGCTTTCGTTGTTCTCTCTTTAATTTCTGTTCCGCTTTTCTGTAATATCCCGGATATTCCGGTTCTCTGCCTTCACTGTCCCTGTACAGTTCCTGCATGGAAAAATCCAAACCAAGAAATTGATGCATGGGCTGTTTTTGTACTTGGTTTTCGTACTCGAACAGAACGCTTGCATAATAGTCCCCGCCCGGATTTTGACTGATGGTGACCGATTTGATCCGGTAATCTTCCGGTATCGCTCTGTGCTGTTTGACCTTCACATACCCTGCTTTTGGAAGCTTCAGGTGCCCATTTTCAAGGGCTACCGTGCCCTTCTGGTTATTCGTTGTATAAGAAGCGCGGGTTTTATGTCTGGATTTGAATTTCGGAAATCCAACTTTCGGATCCCGGAAGAAGTTATTATATGCCTTTTGCAGATTCATCTGTGCATTTGCAAGGGCTAGACTGTCAACCTCTTTCAGCCACGGAAATTCTTTTTTGTACTGCGCCGGGGTATTGTTCCGTTTCTTTTTCGTTTTCTCGTAATATTTGATTTTATCATCCAGCATTTTATTATAGATGAACCGTACACAGCCAAGCGTTTTGGCAAACAGTGTTTTTTGTTCCCTGTTCGGATATATCCTGAATTTATATGCTTTGTTTGCCATAAGACCTGCCCCTTTTGCGGCTTTTTTCTCCCTGTGACTCAATATATTTTCTGATGACTTCTATTGGTGCGCCGCCTGTTGTAAGCAGGCAGAAACTCTGGCTCCAGAAACATTCTTTCCACAGTTTCTGCCGTATCTGCGGAAATTCTTTTTTCAGGAGTCTGCTGCTTGCACTTTTATATGCATTTATGAATTTGCTGATTTCTGAATTTGGGTGCGCCCGAAATAAAATCTGGACATGATCTTTATCATAATTCCATTCCTGCAACATAATGTTATACTTCGGTGCAATATACACAAAGATTTCCTTTGAACGTTCGGAAACCGTTTCATCAAAGACCTGCCTGCGGTATTTGACAACAAGGACAAGATGGTAATACAGCAAAAATACCGAATGTGCATTATTGTCTAATTCCATATATGTTCAGCCTTTCTTTTTTTCTTCGACTGATTTTATTATAACGCTTCTTATCCTGTATTTCAATATTTTATGACGGACGCAATTCATCCCCCACTTTAGAAGTCGGGGACTTCTTGCTGAGCATAGTTAAA
>OGRY01002248.1_pt1 | contig 12532 bp, 7 predicted proteins | sample 1553551 | NCBI WGS metagenome assembly OGRY01 (sample SAMEA2580101, study PRJEB22360) | human gut metagenome | biome: human gut; feature: human-associated habitat; material: faeces | place: Denmark | collected 2008/2010
ATTTGTAATGCAAAATCCTGATAATCAAATTGTTACGGATAAGGTTTGGCACGAACTTGTATTCGGATTGGAAAGTTTGGGTATTAATTCGGCTGAAATTCGATCGAAAGCCGCGGAGATGTCGTCATTTTTCGGAATACAAAATTGGTTTTATGAAAATGTAGCAAATCTGTCGGGAGGACAAAAACAAATTCTCAATTTAGCGTCGGTTATGGTAATGAATCCGACATTGTTGTTGCTTGACGAACCATCAAGTCAATTAGACCCAATAGCGGCACATGACTTTTTTGTAATGCTTGAGAGGATTAATGCAGAACTTGGCGTGACGATAATATTGAGTGAACACAATTTGAGCGAAGTATTTCCTTTATCCGATAAGGTTGTGGTTATGGAAGACGGCAAGATTACAGCCGAAAATACACCGTATAAAATAGGTGAGGAATTAAGACAAAACAGTATGTTTGCAGCATTACCCACACCGACAAAAATATATTATTCCTTGGGAAATAATTCGGGTAATTGCCCTATAACAATTCGTGACGGTCATAAATGGTTGGAAAAACAACAGATTAACGAGCATTTTGAATTCAAGTCGGAAAAAAACAGAATTAATACCGAACCGATTTTAGAATTAAAAGATGTATGGTTTAGATATGAGAAAAATTCGGATGATATTTTAAAAGGCTTGTCATTTAAAGTTCACGAAAATGAATTTTATGCGATAGTAGGCGGTAACGGTGTCGGAAAGAGTACTGCGTTGTCTGTTATTTCAAAGATTAATAAGCCGTATAGAGGTAAGGTGTTTATAAACGATGATACCAAAGTGGCGGTGATGCCACAAAATCCACAGAGCTTATTTTTGAAAAAGAGTGTACTTGAGGAGTTGTATGACGCGGTATTTGATGTGGAAAAAGAAAAAAGAGTAATTCATCGTGATAATATAATTAAGATTATGAAGAAAATATATAGCTATCTGTTTCCCGTTTTTCTCTCGTTTTTCGCATTAGCTGCTTGTGACGAGGATAACGAAGAAATTGTTTCAATGAGTTACACTGATCCTGTGGCGACCGTAACAAAGATAGAACCCGTCGAAGGATATGTTGGGAATGAATTTACCATTAATGGTGATGATTTTGGAATCAGAACTGAAGATGTAAAAGTGTTTATCGGTTCCCAGGAGGCAGTAGTAGTCTCCTGTGCCGATGATGCTATCCTTGCGAAAGTGCCGGAATCGGCAACAAACGGAAAGATAACCGTTGAGGTTTTCGGGCAACGTGTGGAGACTGATCTAGTTTATCGTGTACTTGGTAAGCCGGGTGTCAGCGTAGTGAAACCTTCTTATGGTTTTCCGGGTGCCAGTATTGTTTTCGAAGGACAAGAATTTGTTTCTTCTAAAACACTGTATACTTTGACTTTCGGGACTTCTACAGACAAGGCAGAGATTGTGGGTACACCTACTGATACCGAATTTACGGCCAAAATTCCCGAGACAGCTGTCAGTGGAGTTATGACACTTATTATGGCAGAACAAACGATTGATTTGGCTTCTTATCCTTTCACTGTGTTGAAGCACGCAACGCTTGATATTCCTAAGGAAGACGAACCGGTTCCATCAGGTTTTGCTGGCAGTAAATTTACAATAACAGGAACCAATCTTGTGCAAGAATTGCTGGATAAGTCTGTTGAAGGGTTGGAGCCTTTGAAAGTAACTTTCTTTAAAGCTGGCGGAGAACCTGTAGAAGCTGCAATAGATACAGATAATTTGACGGATAAGAGTATTCCACTCACTGTACCTGCTTCGTTGGAAGCCGGAGATTATACAATAACTGTCATTACTCCGTTTGAAGCTATCGGGACACAGTTGAAATATACGGTATTACCGATGCCGACAGTAACAGGCATTTCAACGAAAGCCGGATACATTAATGCGGAAGTAACGATCATTGGTCAGAACTTTGGTACGAAAGCTGAAAATATTCAGGTCTTTTTCGGAGAAACAATTTGTGATAAAGTGACACTGAATGATAAAGGTAATATCGTAGTGAATGTTCCCAAAGGAGTTTCATCTGAAGCTTCGGTGAAGATTAAACTGATCATTCAGGGTAAGGAAATAGAGATGGGCGAATCGGGCACATTTGAGGTTTGGGAAACTCCGGAAATCACTTCTGTTGAAACACCGTATATTTATCCTAATGGCACATTAGTAAAAGCCGGACAGGAAATAACATTTACAGGAAAAGGTTTTGGAACGGATAAGAATTCTGTTACAGTTACTTTTGAGGGAATATCCGTACCCGTTACGGTTAAAGAGATTACTACGACTTCTATTACTGTAACGGTTCCGCAGGGTTTCAATGGTGGAAAAGTAACAATGGTGTTTGAAGGTATTGCACAACCCGTAGAGAGTGATATGTTACAACCTCTGCCGGTGGATGGAGATATTTCTCAATATGTACTCATGAACTATAAACAGCCTTTTGAATATGTAAAAGAAGGTGGGGATAAAGGATTCCATAAAAAAGGAGAGTGGGCAAAAGCTGCTTATTGGATAGTTCAGAACTCTAACTTGACTGCTGGTGAAGGAGGTGCTGCTGTTGATTTGGCATTTAAAACGAAATATGGTGATGGAAGTGATGCAGGTTTGGCTTTACAAACAGATTGGGGATTTGACAATCCTAAAAATGATGGTAAGGTATATCAGACTTCTCATCTTCAAAAAGGAAAATATAAGTTGACGGCACACGTTTATGAATATGACGGCAGAGGTTTTACCGGTTATGTTGCGGTTTGTAAAGGTAACGAGATGGCAAATACGAGTGATATACCAAGTAAGAGTCTGGCAAACGCTTCTATTTCAGGTACGGGTGATGTAGTAGTTGATATTTCTGTTGAAGAGCCTACCGATGTTGTCATTGGTTTTGTATGTACGATTACAGTAAAACAAGGACGGGCTAAGATAGATAATTTCAAATTAGAGTTAGTAGAGCAATAAACTATAATTGGGTGCACCGTAATCAATGGTAGATACGGTGTACCATTAAACCAAAAATATGATGAAAAAGATATATTATATAACCGCAGTATTTGCTACCCTGTTTTTAGTAGGATGTGGGGACGGCATTGACCTTCCGGGTGTCAATGTGGAAACTGATTTGAATAAAATTCCTCTTCCTGATAATAACGTAAATTTGGAACAGGTTGAACTTAAGCCGTCAACGGAACCCATGCTGCATGAAGGGTTGCATACAGAGGAAGACTTCCAGCGTATCCGGGATAAAAAAGCTGCCGGAGAAGAGCCTTGGGTTAGCGCTTATCAATTATTAGTAGAAAGTCAGTTTTCGCAGAAGACGGCAGATACTTATCCTACGGAATGGATTAAACGTGGAGTTTCCGGTGATGAAAATTATATGAATGCAGCCAGAGGGGCCACTATTGCATATCAGCAGGCGCTTCGTTGGAAGATTGAACAAGATGATGAATATGCGGCAAAAGCAGTGGAGAATCTGAATAAGTGGGTACAGACTTGTGTAGGTGTAACAGGTAATACGAATTTATCGCTTGCCGCAGGACTTTATGGTTATGAATTTGCTATTGCCGGTGAATTATTGAGGGATTATGAAGGATGGGATCGTGCGGACTTCGCAGCGTTCCAGAATTGGTTGCTTAAAGTGTTCTATCCTGCTAATGATGATTTCTTGAAACGTCATCACGATACGAATGCGTTACATTATTGGGCTAACTGGTGTCTTTGTAATATAGCGGCTAAAATGGCTATCGGCATTGTAACCGATCGTCGTGATATTTATAATGAAGGTATCGACCATTTGCAGACGGGTGATACAAACGGACGTTTACGTCGTGCTATCTATCACGATTATGCACCGGACTATAACTTTGCTCAATGGCAGGAAAGTGGACGTGACCAAGGGCACACGTTGATGTGTGTCGGATTGATGGGAGTTATTTGTCAGTTGGCATGGAGTCAGGGAGACGATTTTTTTGCTTATGATGACAATCTGTTCATGCGGGCTTGTGAATATGCTGCTTGTTGTAATTACACTAATGAGACTGTACCATATACTACTTATATATGGCAAAAACAGAGTCAATGGGGATATCCGATTCCGGAAGAGCAAACAACACTTGGTGGCGGTAAATGGATCAAACGTGCAATATGGGCGTTGCCTTACTATCATTACAAAGGGGTAAAAGACATCTCGGATGATAATCTCAAATATACTAAGATAGCTACGGAATATGTAGGAATAGAAGGAGGAGGTGGGTATTATGACGCTAACTCCGGTGGCTATGACGTACTTGGGCTCGGTACGCTGATGTATGCAAGATAAAATGAATAAAATGTGTTAGACTTCGCCACAGATTCGGATATGCCAGTGTGGATGGATTATTTGTATCAATCTGTGGTGAATTCTTGGACATTAACGGTATTAGTAAAAACTTGAAATGAATAAACTAATAAGAATAGCGCTCACATTTTTACTTGTAATGACCACAGGAGTCATACAAGCAGAAATAGTCATCTATCCGGTACCTCAAGGCATCTATTATGCCCGTCACAATGATGACTATACGGTAAAAGTACGGCAAGTGGGAGAAAAAGACTGGGTAGATCTTTATGAGTATAACGTAAAGGTGGATATGGATACGAAGTCCGATGCCACGATGGTTCAGTTCGACTTTTCAGGGAAAGTGGAAGTATTGGTACAAAAGAACAATGGGGAAATCCGTTCGGCAGTGGTGCGTCCTTTATCTAAAGGTATCCAACCGGAGATTGATGGTAACTTTCTATTGTTTACGATAGATAAACCACAAAAGTTGTCGGTCGAGTTTAATGGAGATCGCCTGAATAATTTGCATGTATTTGCCAATCCTATCATCAAAAATGTGCCAGATAAGAATGATCCGAACGTGATTTATTTTGAAGCTGGAATACATGAACCGACTGATACGGCTGGAAAATGCTTCCGTATTCCCAGTAATACGACAGTTTATTTAGAAGGTGGTGCCGTTTTGAAAGGTTGTCTCATTTGCGACAGTGTAGAAAATGTGAAAATATTGGGACATGGCATGTTGCTTGAACCGCAACAGGGAATTTCGGTTACCTACTCCCGGAATGTACTGATTGATGGAGTTACGGTGGTAAATCCACGGCATTATACTGTCTCTGGGGGACAATCTACCGGAATTACTATTAAAAATCTGAAATCATTCAGCTATCAGGGTTGGAGTGATGGGCTGGATTTTATGTCCTGCTCGGATGTGATGATTGATGATGTGTTTCTTCGTAATTCGGATGATTGTATAGCTCTTTATACGCATCGTTGGAATTATTATGGAGACTGTCGCAATGTTCATGTACTTAATTCTACTCTATGGGCAGATATTGCGCATCCTATCAATATCGGTACACATGGAAATACGGAAACGGGAGATGAAGTTTTGGAAGATATAGTATTCAGGAATATTGATATATTGGAGCATGATGAGGATGATCGTGATTACCAAGGCTGTATGACTATCAATGTAGGGGATCACAACCTGGCACAAAACATTACTTTTGAGGATATTCGTGTGGAACATATTCAGGAAGGACAGTTATTTCATCTTCGGGTGATGTATAACCAAAAATACAATACAGGTCCCGGCAGAGGTGTCAAGAACATAACATTCCGTAATATTTCATGTACCGGGAAATATATCAATTCTTCTTTAATAGAAGGTTATGATAAAAATAGGAAGATTGAGAATATTTTGTTCGAAAACATTGTGTTGAACGGTAGGCGGATCACTTCTTTGGAAGAATTGAATATAGATAAAAAAGATTTTGTAGAGAAGATACGGATAAAGTAGCTAATAACTAAAAGATGAAAGATGCGACAAAAAACAGTTTTTCGTGCTTTTTGCCGCATCTATTTTATAGAAAGAGGAATAAACCTATCGTAAAGGAGTGAATGAACCTATATAAATGCGTTCTATTTTCAGGGAGGTGGCATTTATTCCGAATAGGTCGGTCACATCTGATTTATAATCTTCAGTTACATCTTCCACTAACCAATAAGGAATCGGGCCAAGGTCTCGTGTGGTGATACTCTTTGAAGTATCGGGACGTTCGGGAAGTTTAAATTTGCAGTCATACTCTTTACCATTGATTGTAATTTGGAATGTAGTGCCTGACTCTGATGTGGAGCGGGAGAAGCTTCCTTCTATTTTCGGAGCATTATCTTTACTAGTAACAATTGTCACTTTACCACTACTTTTTTGGTCATAAGAGAAAGCTATTCCTCCTGTAGCTTGTATACCCGCTTCATCCTTTATCTTTTTTATGACCGCTTCTAGTTTTTCTTTTTGTTGTTCATCCAACAGACTTTCATCTATTCCTGTGATTCTTGCTTCCACGGAATTCACTGAAAAAGATTGTTTGCCGTTGACGACCTTTAGCCCTATTTTTATGATTCTTCCATCAGCGTCTTTTACCATCAATGACGTGCTGCCCAGTTTTATAGAGCTGATCTGAATATCATTGTTTTCGTCCACATAAGCTATAGCAATTTGCCCATCGGCTATTTCTGCTGTATAAGGAGCTACGCCACCTTTAATTCCCAACTTTGTTCCTCCCGTGATTGACAAACTGGTTTCACTGATAGGAGGTTCCGGGTCGAACATCACTTCCCAATATTCATATAGGTAAAAAGCATCAGCTTCGTCGCTGCATGAATAAAATACAGGAAGGGAGCATAATAGAATAAATAGTAGACAGAGCTTCGTCATTTTTGCTTTCATGATATTCTTCTTTTTTATTTCTTCACAAAAGTAAAGCTCCTTTCCTGTATTTCAAAGTATATTGATGAAAAATAAGATTAAAACTCTATCTTATGTTGTTTCTCATCATCCACCACAGCCATCATTCCTTCTACCTGTGCTAAAGCCAGCATACGTCCGTGGAAAGAATAACCGGCATTGTAGCCTTTATCCTCATCTCCGAGCATCATTCGTCCATGATCTACGCGCATGGGAAGTCCCGGATTCTCTTTCTCGAAAATGCGGATGAGATCAATCAGATGTCCTCTTCCTGATAGATGAGAACTTTCGATGAAGTTTCCACCCGGCATGGCCTCTGTACTGCGTAGATGAACGAAATGGGTTCTTCCTGCAAACTTCTTCGCCAATTCACGAGTATCATTATGTGCGCCTGCGCTAAGAGAACCTGCACAGAAAGTCAGCCCATTATGCGGATTGTCTACGGCATTCAGGAACCAGGCTATATCTTCTTCATTGGTGACAATACGGGGTAGGCCGAGAACCTGGAATGGAGGATCATCCGGGTGTACGCACATGTTGATACCATATTCATCGCATACAGGCATAATTGCAGAAAGGAAGTAACACATATTCTCTCGTAAAGCGTCCCGGTCTATGTCTTTATATAAACCTAACAGACGTTTGAATATAGCAACCGGGTTTTTATCTCCTTCTTTGATATTACCGTTCACAAATCCTTGTGTCTTGACGATAATAGTATCAATCAAATTGTCCTTTTCGGTCTCTGTAATCACTTTGTCCAGTTCGGTAACTTTATGCAGTTCTTCTTCTGTATAGTCTTTTTCAGCTCCTTCACGTTCCAGTATTTTGATGTCGAAGTAAGCGAAACGAATACGGTCGTAGTAAAGCGAACTGGTACCGTCCGGCCAAGGGTACTGTAAATCCGTACGTATCCAGTCGATTACCGGCATGAAGTTGTAACAGACTGTTTTCACTCCGCATTTACCCAGGTTGGCAAGACTTACTTTATAATTTTCAATCAACTGTTCACGTTCCGTACCCGCATACTTGATTGCCTCACAAACCGGAAGGCTTTCCACGACCGACCAGCGCAACCCATACGATTCAATATACGATTTTAAATCGTTGATGGCTTCTACTGTCCAAATCTCTCCGTTCGGTACCTCGTGTAATGCAGTGACGATTCCTTCAACACCTATCTGACGGAGCATCGGCAAGGTGATTTTATCTTTCTTGCCGAACCATCTCCATGTTTTTTCCATCATAGCGTTTGAATAAATTAAAAGATTAAATATTAAACGCCGCTGAATGCACTGAAACCACCATCGATAGGCAACATAGCTCCCGTTACGAAACTAGCGGCTTCACTGCACAGGAATTGTACAGCACCATTCAATTCTTTGATGTCGCCGAAACGATTCATCGGAGTTTTGGCTAACACCTTTTTACTTCTGTCGGTCAATGAACCATCCGGGTTGATAAGTACACGACGGTTTTGGTCACCGATAAAGAATCCCGGAGCGATAGCATTTACACGGATACCATCACCGTATTTCAGTGCCATTTCGCTTGCCAGCCATTGGGTGAAGTTGGCTACTGCCGTTTTAGCGGCCGAATATCCCGGTACACGGGTGATAGCACTATAAGCAGCCATAGAAGATACATTGATGATGCATCCTTTCTTCTGTTTTGCCATTACCTTACCGAATATCATAGACGGATAGACTGTCCCATTCATATTCAGGTTAGTCACTTTTTCCCAGCAAGAGATGTCCATATCATAGAAGTGCTGATCCGGTTCGAGAGTAGCTCCCGGCATATTTCCACCGGCAATGTTCAATAGAATATCGATCTTTCCCCATTTGGCAACGACTTCTTCGGCTACTTTCTCCAGGCTGGCGATGTCAAGTACATTACCGATGATGCCGATTACATCGTTACCATATTGCTTAAGTTCAGCCACACGGTTGTCCAGTTGCTCCTGACGAATGTCAATAGCTACAACTTTTGCTCCCTGCTGTACAAAGTGTTGGGCAATATTTCCGCCCAGTACACCACCTGCTCCGGTAATAACAGCAACTTTACCGGCAATACTAAATAATTCGTTCATGTTTTCTATCAAATGTTTTTATGAATGGATGCAAAAATAGCGGGTTTTTATACATGCTATGATGCGTATTTTTGCAAGATATTTACCTATCTTTGCAAAAGCAGTTTAGAAAGGAGATTTATGAAGAAGATAATGAATGAGAAGTTGACTATTACGACTTCTAATCCCGTCCGTGCCCGCTTTTATGAATATCCACGTTTCACGTATCCGTGGCATTTTCATAGTGAGTATGAAATTATTTATGTGGAGAAGGGAGAGGGGGATTGTCTGGTGGGTGACAGCATTATCTCCTATTCAAAAGGTGATTTGATTCTTTTTGGTTCCGAACTGCCTCATAGTATGCAAAGTCCACCGGACGGTGGGGAAGAATCTGATAACGAAGAAAAATCCGAACCGAAAGTAAGAGGAGTCAATATTCAGTTTGAGAAAGATTTTATGCATTATTCTATTTCTCAATACTCCCAGTTTATTCCTATCAGGAATTTATTGGAGGATGCTTGCAGAGGGATTAAATTCACAATTACCCGTTCGGGGAAAATCATTAAGTTATTGGAACAAATTCCTTCTGCCAAAGGAGCAGATCAAATCATCCTGTTGCTTTCACTTCTACAGATGATGGCTATCAGCAATCATAAGAAATATCTGACTACTTCTCATTATACTCCGTCCCCTTCGATTATGCGTAATGAAAGAATGGAAAAGGTGATTGCCTATTTGAATAAACATTATACCGAGTCTATCGGTCTGGATGAAATTGCTTCTTATATAGCGATGAACCCTACTGCTTTCTGCCGATACTTTAAAGAAAACACAGGAAAGACATTTAAAGAGTATGTACTTGATATGCGTATCGGATATGCTTGTAAACTATTGAATAGTAGTATGATGAATATATCTCAAATCAGTGCTACTTGCGGATTTGAATCACCTGTACATTTTAACCGTATCTTTAAAAGGGTGACAGGAATGACACCTACTTTTTATAGGGAACAGATGGAATAAGCTTTTTCAGGCAATAAACATTTGAGTATAATTTCTTCCTCGTTCGTATATAATTAGGAAAGATGAATAAACATGAACGTAAATAGAATGAAGAAAAGAATTTTGCTTTTGTTGTTGGTGATACCGGCATTGATAAAAGCGCAAGATGTGATGACAGAAACCCGTCAGGAACTGACGTCTCCTGATGGAGCTTATCGTTTTACCTTTTATCAACGTGCGGTGGGAGAGGATAATGCACAAATGTATTATACCTTGACTTATAAGAATCGTCCGGTGATTGAAGAAAGTAAACTGGGTGTTCTGATTGAAAATCAGTTATTTGAATCGGCGTTGGGTATACCGAATGATACTTGTCATTTTTGGTGTGAGAATCTGAAGTTGACAGAGACTGAACATCAAAAGACGGACGAGAGATGGAAGCCTGTATATGGTGAACGTGCGGAAGTACGTGATTGCTACAATGAGATGACTTTGAAACTCAAGAAGGGAGAAGGAAATGGCAATCAGGACGGTGGTTATGATAAGCGTAAGAATTACTTTATGAATATCATAGTTCGCGCCTATAATGAAGGAGTTGCTTTCCGCTATCATTTTCCGGAAATGACAAACGGGCTTTTCTTGCATATCGTCGGTGAGCAGACTAGCTTCACAATGCCTGAAGGAACGATGGCGTATTATGAACGTTGGGCGCAAGGACCTTATGAACTTCGTCCGTTGGAAGGATGGGGCAAAGAGGAGAGTGAGCGTCCTTTGACATTGGAACTGCCTGATGGATTATCTGTAGCCTTGTTGGAAGCGGAAATGGTGGATTATGTTCGTGGTAAATTCCGTTTATCGGCAGAGAAACCTTCCACTTTGGAGACAAGCCTGTATAGTAGTGTTGATATTATTTCTCCTTACAGTACTCCGTGGCGTGTAATCATGGTTGGCGAACGTCCGGTCGATTTAATTAATAACAATGATATTGTCTTGAATCTGAATCCGGCTTGCAAACTGGCTGATACTTCTTGGATTAAACCCGGGAAAGTATTCCGTTCGGGCGACTTGAAACATGATAGAGTAAAAGCAGCCATTGACTTTGCGGCAGAACGTGGTATTCAGTATGTGCACATGGATGCAGGATGGTATGGGCCGGAAATGAAGATGAGTTCGGACGCTACTACTGTTTCTCCGGATAAAGACCTTGATATACCCGCTTTGTGTAAATATGCCGAATCGAAAGGAATCGGACTTATGGTGTATGTCAATCAGCGTGCATTAGTGCAGCAGTTGGATACTCTGTTGCCTTTGTATAAAAAATGGGGATTGAAAGGTATCAAGTTCGGTTTTGTACAGATAGGTAATCAGCGTTGGAGTACTTGGCTGCATGATGCAGTTCGTAAATGTGGAGAATATGGTCTGATGGTAGATATTCATGACGAATATCGTCCGACAGGTTTCAGCCGTACTTATCCTAACTTGATGACACAGGAAGGCATCGGTGGCAATGAAGAGATGCCGGATGCTTTACATAACACGATTCTTCCGTATACACGTTTCCTGGCAGGCGCTGCGGATTATACACTGTGTTATTTTAATGGCAGAGTGAAGAATACGAAAGCGCATCAGTTGGCAATGGCAGCAGTGTATTACAGTCCTTTGCAGTTTATGTTCTGGTATGACCGGCCTGAATTTTATAAAGGAGAAGAAGAACTCGAATTTTGGAAAGCCATTCCAAGTGTATGGGACGATAGCCGTGCGCTTGATGGAGAAATTGGTGAGTATATCGTTCAGGCACGTCGTTCGGGGAATGACTGGTTTGTAGGAGCAATGACGAATACGGAAGCCCGCACAATTACATTGACTACGGATTTTCTGGAACCAGGTAAGAAGTATATGCTTCACCTGTACGAAGATGATAACAAGCTGAATACACGAACGAAAGTACGCAGTACTCATAAGAAGATAAAAGCCGGAGATAAGCTTGTTTTGAAGCTAAAAGCAAGTGGCGGAGCCGCATTGCATTTTATTCCGCTTAAGTAGGCAAGTTTATGTTTCTTTTTAGGCACAGATAACGCAGATTACACTGTTGCTTTATGCAACCATCATTTCTAAAACCGTGAAATCCGTGTAATCCGTGCCTGAAAAATATAGTGAGGTATTATTTGCTGTAATTAATCAACCACTTCACCATTTCCGGGGTGTAATGAGAGAAGAAGAGAGTTTTCTCATTCATTGAGTGGAAAGGTTGTTCAAGGAATTAAAGAACTAATTCCTTGAATAACCTTTCTAAAGTATTATCTAAATCTGTAGAGAATCCCGGATGAGGACGGGACACTTGAATACAGGAGCTTTTTACCGCAGTCAGCCACCGGAAGCGGTCCGGAATATCCATATTGGCAATAACTCCTCCTTCTTTATTTCCTTGACAAATCTTGTCGAAGACTTTCAGACCTTCTATCAGACAGTTGATGTCCAATTCGGAAGAGAACAGTTTCAATTTGTTTTCATCTATTGTATAAAGAGATTTGAGATATTTGCACCGTTTGGAAAACAGTACAATACCTACATTAATAAATTCCTCACGTTCTACTTTAGGAACGAAACGGATAACTGCGTATTCATATAAGTGCCTTTCTT
>OGRY01002252.1_pt1 | contig 12519 bp, 8 predicted proteins | sample 1553551 | NCBI WGS metagenome assembly OGRY01 (sample SAMEA2580101, study PRJEB22360) | human gut metagenome | biome: human gut; feature: human-associated habitat; material: faeces | place: Denmark | collected 2008/2010
CGGCTCCCAGTTTGGGAATTACTGCTAATGCAACGGTGAATTTGGCTTCGATCGAGAATAAAGGTATCGAATTTGAAATAAAAGCTAATATTATTGATAATAAGGATTGGAATTGGTTCGTTGGCTTTAATATCGGGAAGAATAAAAATAAAATTACGGATATCGATGCCGAATATGTTTCTTATCCTGGGAGCAGTTATCTGGGAAATACAGTGATTCAGGAAGGCAAGAGCTTGGGTTTGATCTACGGGTATAAGACAGATGGTATTTTTCAGACACAGGAGGAAGTGAACCGTTATGAGGCTTTGAATCCGGATCAACCTTACCAGGAGGCTTACGGACGGAAAACGATGCCCGGCGATTTGAAATATGTAGATTTGTCTGGAGATGGGTATGTAAATAAAGTCTCCGGTTCCACTGAAGATAAAACGGTGATCGGTTGTTCCCGGCCCGATTTTGAGGGAGGATTTGCTACCCGTTTGTCCTGGAAAGGATTGAAATTAAGTGTTCAGGGAACATTTAGCCATGGTGCGCAGAAAATCTGGATGGGAGAAGCCAATATGTTCAATATGGCGGAGAATCAAAATACACAGAGCACAGCGTTGAAAAGGTGGACACCCGAGAATCCTTCGAATAAATATCCGAGCATCAGGTATAATTTTTATTATAATGACTTTGGAGATAATGCGGTATACGATGCTTCTTATGTGAAAATACAGAATATAAATCTTGAATACAGCCTGCCGCGGCACTGGGTGGATAAAACCAGGATTTTCGGTAATGTCAGCATATTTGCCTCTGCAAATAATGTGTATACCTTTACTTCTTATCCGGGTCCTTCTCCGGAGTCTTTCAGTACGGATGCGATCGAAGGCGCTTCTGTCGATAACGATATGTATCCGACAACGCGAACATTTAATTTCGGAGTAAAAGTAACTATTAAATAAGCATGATTATGAATAAGATATATAGCAGTTTGTCGTTGATACTTTTGCTGCTGACATTAGGAAGTTGTGACAGTATGTTCGATAATGAAATTCCGCCTCATGATTTGGTGGGAGATAATGCGATTACCAATGAATCTTCGGCAAAGGTCGCTTTGAATGGGGTATACTCCTACCTGGAGGGATGGGGAACATGGAGTGCCTATTACATTTGTGATAATGAATTCCGTACAGGATTGTTAGATCCTACAGCTTTTTATCGTTCAAAAACGGAAGGGGAACAATTACCCCGTTTGCAGGTATTGGATGATAATTCTGATGCGGAGAATCCCTGGAAGAGTGGTTATAAGATTGTGAATTCGGCCAATAATTTCATCTATTATACCGATCGTTTACCGGAAAGTGCTTTCGGGCCGAACCGTAAGACGGAAATGTTGGCCGAAGCCCGTTTCCTGAGGGGCTTCGCGCATGCTTTTTTGTTACGGAAATACGGATATTTCTGGGATCTCGACAGCCGGTTAGGGACGATTATACGCCTGGAACCTTCTTCGCTTTCCAACAACAATCAGGCAAGAGCTACAGTCAAAGAATCTTATGAAAAGATTTTTGAAGATTTGGACTATGCCATAAAATATGCTCCGGCATTTTATTCCAGGTACCGTGTGTGTGCTACTTTCGCGAAAGCTTTTAAAGCCGACTTACTGATGAACCGGGGGGCTGATGGCGATTATAGCGAAGCCATCCGTTTGGCAAATGAAGTGATCGGTAGTGCGGAGTTTGGAATGGAGGATACTTATGCTGATATTTTTCAGCATGGATATGACTCGAAAGAGTTATTGTTTACCCGTTTCATGAAGAATCCTCCTGCGATGGATGACAATGTGGGGAGTTTGTTTAAAATGTTCGGTGGCGGGACTTATCAACCGTCGAGTGCGTATCTTGCGGTTTTTCCGGAAGAGGATCCCCGGTATGAAGTGACTTTCGATTCTCTGGAATTTACTAATCTGAACGGGGAAAAATATAAAAGACAAATCTGGAAGAAGCATTATGTATCCACCGGCGACTGTCCGATGTATTATATGCGTGTAGCTCAGATGTACCTGATCAAGGCGGAAGCGATGTTACGGACCGACAGTCCTGTGAAAGACGTGGTGGATGTCCTGAATATTGTCCGTAACCGGGCAGGAGCTACGCCGTTGAAAGCATCGGATTATCCGGACCGGGAAAGTCTGATGAATGAAATCTTCAATGAAAATCTCCGGGAAATCGGTATGGAGAATGGAGCCTTGTACTATCTTGCCGTGCGGATGAGAGTCGGAGGCAAACGGCTGTTGAAAACCTGGAACGATAATTATGAAAAAGACGATCAGCTTTGTTTCCCGATACCGCGTGCTGAGTTTGAGCATAATACCAGTGTAGAACAAAAACCACTTTAATCGATTAAAGTATAGAATTATGAAAAAGATATATTTATTATTGTTACCGGTTTTGTTTTTATGGGGAAGCTGTTCTATGGATGATGTATTGGAATCCAATGGGGAGCTGAACCTTACCGTCATAGAAACCAATAATCCTATTAAAGCCGAACCGGGAGAAACAGTTGTATTTCAGTTTGTCGCTTCAACCAGTAAAGGAGAATTGAGCCGGATCGAGATTACCTCGGAAGATGGAATCCGGCCTGTCGTGGAAGACGTTACTTTTGCTATGGTGGATGAAGATAAAGCATTATCCTTGGATAGTGAAGGCTATTTTTCCCGGGAGATATCTACCGTATTGGTGAAATATCCGTTGATTATGCCGGATGACGAATCGCTGCGTGGTAAAAGTCTGGGCATAAAACTGAAAGTTACCCGGAATGACGGAACCACAAAAGTGTTGGATCAGAAATTTGAGATGATCAGGTACATCAATAACCGCCATGGCATAACAATGACTGGAAAGAACGTGGCATGGCTGTATAATCCGACAGAAGATGTGGTTTATGATATGGCCGATTATAAAGCTCATTTGAGTGAGATCGATGTCATATTGTATGTTGACAACGATTCTAAATATTATTGTTTGAATCCGGCAGCATCAGAGACAGAAGATATTATGCACGGGCTGGGATATACCGATTATAAAGCTTCTGAAATGAATACAACGAAGTTTATGGGAGGAATAACTTTGAACTTTATGTTGATAACGGAAAAAGAGTTATCCGGGCTGGTGATATCGGACGGAGTAGATAAGTTGACTATGGCGAATAATGCTACGTGTGGATTTGTGACAGAAAGTGGCCGTAAAGGTTTTGCCAAACATTTGTATAAAAACCCGAGTCGTGTATTCCTAACGAAAATGCAGATCGGCAATAATGAATGACAAGCATGTTATGAAACCCTCATGTACATTTGTATACCAGAGAAAATGACGCTGGAATGAGGGTTTCATACAACCACTTTCAGACTATTCGTATATTTTTCTTCCTTTTTTAATTCTTTTTCTACCTCGATAGGTGTAATATTGACTATTTTTGAGCAGAATAAATTGGCATTTAATATTATAATTTATGAAAAAACTGTTATTGTGTCTAGGCTTATGCCTTTCTATGACAACGTTTGCTCAAAAGAAGGAATGGCTCGATCCGGAGTTGAATGCGATCAACCGTGCACCGGCAAGGGCGGATTATTTTGCTTATCCTTCCAGGGAAATGGCTGAGCAAGGAGTAAGAGAAGAATCATCCAATTTTCTATCGTTGAACGGGATGTGGAAGTTTAACTGGGTAAAGGATCAAACCGAACGGCCTGTAAACTTTTATCGGTTGGATTTCGAGGATCAATATTGGGTGGACTTCCCGGTGCCCGGAATCTGGGAAATGAATGGATACGGAGATCCCTTATACCGTAATTCGGGTTATGCCTGGTCGAATCAGTTTACACCTGATCCTCCGAAAATAGAAACGGTGAATAATCATGTGGGCTCTTATCGAAAAACCGTTGAAATTCCTGCTTCATGGAAAGGACAGCAGGTGTTTTTGCATGTAGGCTCTGCCACTTCGAACTTATATGTATGGGTGAATGGAAAATTTGTCGGTTATAGCGAAGATAGTAAGCTGGCAGCCGAATTCGATATAACCGGTTATGTACGGCCGGGAAAGAACCTGATCGCGATGCAGGTATATCGTTGGTGTGACGGGAGTTATCTTGAAGATCAGGACTTTTGGCGTTTATCCGGAATTGCCCGGGGAGCTTGGTTGTATGCCCGGAATCCGTTACATCTGAAGGATATTTTTATCACTCCCGATTTGGATGAGGCGTATCGTGACGGATCTTTGAATGTCGTGGCCCAAGTGTCCCGGAACAGCGGGACAGTGGAACTCGAATTGAAAGATAAAGCAGGAAATATCGTAGAAAAAACGAGTGTCAAGCCCGATGGAAAAGGAATTGTGCGTACCGAAATGGCTGTGAAAAATCCGGCAAAATGGAGTGCTGAAGAGCCTAATCTGTATACTTTGTTGCTGACTTTAAAAAATAATGCCGGAAAAGTGCTGGAAGTTGTTCCGCAACGGGTCGGATTCCGGAAAATCGAACTGAAGAAAGAATTGGGGCAGGTATGGGTCAATGGGCAGCCGGTCTTGTTTAAAGGAGCCGACCGGCATGAATTGGATCCTTTGACCGGATATCAGGTATCCCGGGAGAGAATGATCGAGGATATACGGGTGATGAAGGAGAATAATCTGAATGCCGTGCGGACGTGTCATTATCCGGACGATCCCGAATGGTATAACCTTTGTGACGAATATGGGTTGTATGTCGTGTGTGAAGCCAATATCGAATCTCATGGGATGGGGTATGGCGAACGGACCCTGGCCAAGGAACCGGCTTATGCCAAGGCTCACCTCGAAAGAAATCAGCGGATGGTGGAGACTTTTAAAAATCATCCTTCGATTATTTTCTGGTCGTTGGGAAATGAAGCCGGTGACGGACCGAACTTTGTGGCTTGTTACGACTGGATCAAACAGAGAGATGGCAGCCGTCCTGTACAATATGAACAGGCAGGACGCAGAGCTCATACGGATATTGTTTGTCCGATGTATGCCGACCTGAATTGGATGGAAAATTTCGCTAAGAGTGGGGATTCACGACCACTGATTCAGTGTGAATATGCGCATGCCATGGGAAATTCTTTGGGCGGTTTTAAAGAATATTGGGATTTGATCCGGAAATACCCGAATTTGCAGGGCGGTTTTATCTGGGATTTTGTAGATCAGGGACTTCGGAAGTATACGGCAGACGGCGCAATGATTTATGCTTACGGGGGAGATTACAACCGCTACGATGCTTCGGATAAGAATTTTAACTGCAACGGTTTGATCAGTCCGGACCGGGTGCCGAATCCCCATATGTATGAAGTGCGGAAAATGTATCAGTCGATATGGACTACGCCGGCAGATCTTAGGAAAGGAATCGTAGACGTGTACAATGAGTATTTTTTTACCGATCTTTCGGATTATTACCTGGAGTGGCAATTGTTGCAGAATGGAGAGCCGGTGAGACAGGGGGTTGTGATGGATTTGCAGATCGCCCCGCAACAAACACAACCGGTCGTATTGGGGTATAAAGAAACGGATCTTCCTGCTGAAGGTGAAATTCTGCTGAATGTGACCTATCGCCTGAAACAAGCCCGGCAATTACTTCCGGCAGGTTATGCGGTTGCGGAAGAACAATTGGAGATTGCCCCTTATCCTTTGTTGCAGGTTGAATTGGCCGAAACCGGGCAAAAGGCTTCTCTGTATGAAGATTTGGTACATGCTGTCGTGAGTGCCGGAGAAGTACAGGTGACTTTTGGAAAATGGTCCGGTTGGATAGAGGGGATCAGTCTGAATGGGTATGAGATGATCGAATATGGATATGCTTTACGGCCCAATTTCTGGCGGGCTCCGACAGATAATGATTTCGGGGCGAATCTTCACCGCCGCTTTGTGGATTGGAAGAATCCCGGATTGAAATTGAAGAGCTTTAAGGCAGAGGAACAAGGCAATCGGGTTCAGGTGGTGACCACTTATGAATTACCCCGATTGGCAGCTGTATTGACCATGACTTATCTTATCGGTGGAAATGGGGAGATTCGGATCAGTGAACAGCTTGCTGTCGACAAGGAGAAGAAAGATATGCCCCACCTGTTCCGTTTCGGTATGCAACTGGTGATGCCGGGCAGATTCGACCGGATCGATTATTATGGCCGGGGACCTGTTGAGAATTATGACGACCGGAATGAGAGTCAGCGTCTGGGCCGTTACCGTCAGTTGGTGAAAGATCAGTATTATCCTTATATCCGTCCGCAGGAATCCGGTACGAAATCGGATATCCGTTGGTGGAAACTGACCGATATCGATGGACGTGGTTTGGCTATTCGTTCGGATGTTCCTTTCTCAGCCTCTGCTTTGAATTATTTGCCGGAAGACCTGGATGACGGTTGGGACAAAGATCAGCGGCATTCCGGAGAATTGAAACCACGTGGATTGACCACCTTGTCTTTTGACCTGAAACAAATGGGATTGGGATGTATCAATAGCTGGGGTGCCTGGCCGTTACAACCTTATCTGTTGCCTTATCAGGACTATACTTTCCAGGTGGTGATTACGCCGATTCGGAAATACTGAACTCAAAAATAGGATTTTGTTGTTTAGGAACTTTCAGTTTGCCCGACTGTCGTGTAAACTGAAAGTTCTGTTAAAAGAATCCTTAAGCCTTGATTCGAATTTAGGCAGTGATATCCATATTACAGGTATAAATCTGCGATTTTATTCCGGATACCTAAGGTTATTTTCCTTTTACTTCCGGTTTTCTTTGACGACGACGATGAAGACTGCTATAATAATGAGTAGCATGCCTAAAATACCGCCTATCGTTGAAGTCTCATGGAAAACAACTATACCGATAAAAACAGCGGTCAACGGTTCCATCGCTCCGAAGATCGAAGTTAGTGTGGGACCGATATGCTTGATTGCTTTGACTAAGGCCATATTGGAAATAGCGGTTGCCGGTAAAGCCAGGCCTAGAATATAAAGCCATACCTTTCCTTGGGTTTCTAACCGGATGCCTTCTGTAAGGTACCCGCCGATAATGAAAAACAACGCCCCTAATCCCATGACATAACAAGTGAGTACGGTGGAGTTGATCGCTACAGCCCGTGTTTTCCGGACTCCGATGATATAACCTCCGTAAGAGAAAATAGAGATGCAGGCGCAAATAATACCTACCGTCACGTTGGCGTTATAACCTGCTATATTGCCTGAAGATAAGAGGATTGCTCCGAGAATGGATAGGAGTACTGCCGAAATGACCCAGCCGGATTTTTTCTCATGGTAGAAAAAAATCATGGCCAGCGCTACAGCTAAAGGATACATAAAATGAATTGTCGAAGCTACACCGCTGGCAATATTCTGATAGGCGATCACCAGGCTGAATGAGGTCGTTGCCCGAAACAGGCTTAACAAAAAGACGACCCCGAAATCCTTTTTACTTAACCGGAAATTACACCCGGCCAATAGGCCGAATCCGATCAGGCAAAGGGAAGCGATCCCTCAACGGTAGGTCAATACTTCAAAAGATGAATAGCCGAAGCTTAGTAGGGTCAGCGTAAAAAAAGGGGCCAGTCCGAAAGTCGAAGAGGAGACGATAGCATATAGGATACCTTTAATTCTGTTCATGAACGTATGAATTTTTCAGTTGCGCAAAGATAAGGCTTTGAGTGAAAATCAGAAAAGGGTGAGATCGGTTTTCAGACTTTTCATTTCCCGTTCTTTGATGGTATCATCGGTACTGAATTATCCGGTTAGTTAGGGGAACGAGGATCGTGGCACCGGATATGGTTTAAAAGTTTTTGCATTGCCTGTGCGGCATAATGCCGATCCCTCCCTGGGAGGGATCGGTGGATTAATATTTATTTTCACTTTCTTCTAATTCCTGCTTGTCGATGGCTTTCCGGGTCATCGTCCGCCAGGCATACCAGATATAGGCGATTACTACAGGTATGATAATAGATACGTAGGACATCGCTTTCAGGGTATATAAGGACGAAGAAGCGTTGTAAATAGTCAGTGAGGAATCAAGATCGACATATGAGGGATAAAAGGCGGTTTGGTTGAAACCTGCCAGAATCAGCAGAGCGATAACGGTCAATACCGTTCCGGCTCCTGCAAACCAGATTCCTTTCGTCCATCGGGGAAATATCCAGTTTCGGATGATGCCGTAGAGTACTCCTGCTACTCCGATAATGAATATCAAGGCATTCAGCGGCATTTCTATCAGGTTATAAAAATATTTATAGGGTACTAATGCAATGTTTCCTTCCGGGGTGATTGCATACCCTTCACCGGCAAAAATAAAACCGATAAACAACAGGAAAAAGAGAACGAACGGTACGGCATTGAATTTCACTTGCCGGTGGCTGCGTATGCGGATGTTCGGATCATCGATAGTAAGAATAAAATAAAGGGCTGCTAATGTCCGTGCCAGGAAGAAAACGGCTAAAGCCAGGAAATAGTTGGTGATGACGAACAAGGCATCCAGACCGCGCCAGGGTGTCATCCATTCGACATCATGCATTACACCCAGACGGAAAGGGGAACCTGTAAAGAAAGTAGCTACAGCGGCTCCCAACAAAAGAGGCGCAGCGAATCCGTTGATCATCAGGAATACTTCGTAAGTCCGACTGCCCAGAAAATTGTTTTTTTTATTCCGGTATTCATAAGATACCGCTTGCAAGACAAAACAAAAGAGGATCAGCATCCAAACGACATAGGCTCCTCCGAAACTGGTTGAGTAGAATAGGGGAAAACTGGCGAAGAAAGCTCCGCCGAATACCACTAATGTGGTAAACGTATATTCCCATTTATGTCCCAGGGTATTGACGATCAAATCCCGTTCGTCTTTATTTTTTCCTATGGTATAAAGAAGACTTTGTCCTCCTTGTACAAACAATAAGAATACCAGTAAACCTCCTAATATACAGATCAAGATCCACCAGTAATGTTGTAATATATTTAAATCCATAATCCATTATTATTTATCGTTTGTGAGGACTATAACTTTTCAGGCCGTTATGGTTTCCTCATTTTTCATTTTTTACTCTTTTACCCCTTTCCTGATCTGGGTGAACATGATTCCGATCTCGGCAATCAATAATAAGGTGAACAAAATGGCGAACATCCAGAAGGTGGTGACAACCCAACCCGAAGCGATGCGGGTGATGGCCACATTCGTGGGCATCAGGTTTTGTACCACCCAAGGTTGACGTCCTACTTCAGCTACGATCCATCCGCATTGCGAAGCGATATATGCCAACGGAACACACGCGATAGCCAGATAGGGGATGAACTTGAATTTTTCGAATTTTCTTTTCTTGGCATACCACCAGGAGCAGATAAACAACAAAACGAATAGCATGCCCAGACCTACCATCAGCCGGAAACTATAGAATACCAGAGGAACAGGAGGGATCGTGTCGTAAGGCGAACTGAGATAGCCGTAACCGAAATCCCGGAAGTTGGCCCGTAGGGTCTGTAAAGATTGGCTAGCCAGCGCATCGTTTTTGTCTTTAACAGCTTGTTTGTACGTTTTCAGTGCATCTATCGCCAGACGGCCGTTGGCCATGCGTTGCTCTATAGAAGGATATACTTTTCCGTCTTCGGAGGTATATCCGTCCATGATATTTTGGATACCGGGCACATAGGCATCGAAGTCATGATACCCCAGGAAGGATAAAAGTTTAGGAATGGTAATACCGTATTTTACCGTTTTCATACGTTCGGACGGTAATTGAGGATCGGTGCAAGTCAAGCCGATCAAGGTAAACGGGGCTCCTTTCCCTCCTTCGTTGAGTCCCTCCATAGCAGCCAGTTTCATCGGTTGCGTCTGGGCAATCTGATAACCGGAACCATCGCCCGTCCAAACAGAAAGCAACGATGCTACCAGTCCGAAGATTGCACCAATCTTGATGCTGGCCAATGCAAACTCACGATTTCGTTTCTTCAGCAAGTACCAACAACTGATACCGACCACAAAAATAGCACCCAACACCCAGCCGGACAGTACCGTGTGGAAGAACTTATTGACTGCTACAGGCGAGGTAGCCACCGCCCAAAAATCGACCATCTCATTACGGACAGTGTCAGGATTGAATTCCATGCCTACCGGATGCTGCATCCATGCGTTGGCAACGAGAATCCACCAGGCAGAAATCGTAGCTCCCAATCCCGTCAGCCAGGTGGAAGCCAAGTGGAAACGTTTACTTACTTTTCCCCATCCGAAAAACATAACCGCGATAAACGTAGCTTCCATAAAGAATGCCAAAATACCTTCAATAGCCAACGGAGCACCGAAGATATCCCCTACAAACCACGAATAATTGCTCCAGTTCGTACCGAATTCAAACTCCAGAATCAACCCCGTTGCCACACCGATGGCAAAGTTAATACCGAAAAGTTTCATCCAAAACTGGGCAGTCTTTTTCCAAAATTCGTTGCCTGTTTTATAATACAGCGTCTCCATGATTCCCATCACCACTGCCAGTCCGAGTGTGAGGGGAACAAAAATCCAGTGGTACATGGCTGTCATCGCAAATTGGGCTCTCGACCAATCGATCAGCGAGGTGTCAATACTTTCAATCATAATCCTATGTAGTTTAAGAGTTAAAAATCAGTAGATTTATCGGGGATGGCACGTTCTATCAGTTCATTTCCCACGTATGTACCTTTGTCGGCATCCGTTGGATGGTCGCCGAGGAAATCAGGGAAAAAGAACATTTTGAGGATGAAGAACATGACGAATAATTTCAGCAAAATAATAACCCATAGGGTACGTCCTAAGGTCATACTACGGAAGCCCTCCAAATAGAAATTCCAGATCGTAAGCAGTGTATTCTTCATATGTTTACGTTATAATTTGTAATGAGTACAAATATACATTTTTTATAATTAAAACAAACAAGTAGTCAAAAAAGTTGCAAGATTTGTCGTGTTTTTCTTCAAAAACCTACCTATCGACAGAAAAAAATCATTTAACGGCGAAATAACGTCATCCGTCTATCGTTTTTGCGGCATATATAATATGTACGTACCTTCGCTAACAGTAAATCAATAGAAGTATGAATATGATAAATGTAAGAAGATTGACAGTGATGACATTTCTTGGAGCAGGTATGCTGTCCGGCATATCTGCCCAGGTTTCTCCGCTGCAAGTCGATACGCTGAAAGAAACGAAAATCCCGGATCAATGGGACTTGCAGTCATGCATCGACTATGCAAAGGAACAGAACATTACAATTCGTAAGAACCGGATCACTGCGGTCAGCACGCAGATTGATGTGAAGACAGCTAAAGCTGCCTTGTTTCCCAGCCTTTCGTTTTCTACCGGCCATCAGGTGGTGAATCGTCCGTATCAGGAGACAAGTAGCCGGGTGAGCGGTAGCGAGATTATCAGTAGCAACAGCAAAACGAGCTACAACGGTAATTATGGACTGAATGCTTCGTGGACTCTATATAATGGTAATAAACGGTTGAAAACCATCCAACAGGAGAAGTTGAATAATCAGATGGCCGAGCTGGATGTGGCGACTTCCGAAAATAATATTCAGGAGTCTATCGCCCAAGTATATATCCAGATTCTTTATGCAGCCGAATCTGTGAAAGTAAACGAAAACACCCTGCAAGTTTCCATTGCACAGCGCGACCGAGGACAGGAACTTCTGAATGCCGGAAGTATTGCCAAAAGTGACCTCGCGCAACTGGAAGCACAGGTGAGCACAGACCGATACCAACTTGTCACAGCGCAAGCCACTCTTGAAGATTACAAATTACAACTGAAACAACTGCTCGAACTGGATGGGGAGAATGAAATGAACATCTACCTCCCTGCCCTGTCCGACGAAAATGTACTGGCTCCGCTGCCTACCAAAAGAGATGTGTACATCAGCGCATTGAGCCTTCGTCCGGAGATTGAAGCGAGCAAACTGAATGTAGAAGCTTCTGAACTGGGTATCAATATCGCTAAATCGAGCTATTTCCCTACCATCAGCCTTAGCGCAGGAATCGGAACCAACCATACCAGCGGCAGCGACTTCACCTTCGGAGAACAAGTGAAGAACGGATGGAACAACTCTATCGGATTGTCTGTCAGTATGCCTATCTTCAATAACCGTCAAACGAAAAGTGCCGTACAAAAAGCTAAATTGCAGTACGAAACGAGCATGTTATCCTTGCTTGACGAACAAAAGGCACTGTACAAAACCATTGAAAGCCTTTGGTTGGATGCCAATAGCGCACAACAGCGTTATGCTGCCGCAAACGAAAAGTTGAAAAGTACACAAATCAGCTATGAGTTGATTAGCGAACAGTTTAATCTGGGAATGAAGAATACCGTAGAACTCCTTACTGAAAAGAATAATTTGCTGCAAGCACAGCAGGAACAGCTTCAGGCTAAATATATGGCTATACTGAATACGCAGTTGCTGAAGTTCTATCAGGGAGATCAATTAGCTTTATAAAGAGTATAAAATCAGCATTATAAATAAGTAAAAGCATAATAAACGAATG
>OGRY01002261.1_pt1 | contig 12489 bp, 14 predicted proteins | sample 1553551 | NCBI WGS metagenome assembly OGRY01 (sample SAMEA2580101, study PRJEB22360) | human gut metagenome | biome: human gut; feature: human-associated habitat; material: faeces | place: Denmark | collected 2008/2010
GTGAGGTTAAGCGAATACAAACAGGTCCAACTGAGGTAGAATTCTTCAACGATACCGACTCTGAATCTAAAACTTCATCCAACGTTATAAAAGCAATGCAACCAGGTGGGATAATAGATATTCTAAAACAAAACCTGTGTATGCTTGCTGAAAGACTTTCCATCTACTTACCTATTTGCCGAACGGTGAAGAAAGTAGTAGTTCCCAAAGTAGTTAACCACCGGAGGCCAGGACCATTAGATGGCCCAGACCCAGGCTTCCCTGTAAAGAGATAGGGTATGGCACGGAGGAAAAGGATTACAAAAGGAGTATGGGACCGATACAAGGCCATTGTAAATGACTTTGTTGAAGTGGATGCAGGTAAACAACCTCTAATATGGTTAAAGAGATTTGATCAAATTCTGTCCTATGGTGAAGATACTGGTAATAACTACGAACCGTATTTTCTGGACGGATTAATTCAGTATAACTACATAAGAACCTGGCCTTCATTAAAAGAGACTGTTTCAGGTGAACTGGACGGTATCAACATTGTGTTATATGTAACTAAGAGGTCACTTGAAGAGAATGGTCATTTAACCAAAGAGGGTTATTGGAACTTTGATTGGGCACAGGATAAGTTCGTAATCAATGGTAAGGTCTATTCTCCCACAGGTGATACTCAAGTAGCTCAAGCACATAATGAAGCTTTGCTCTTTTTTGTAGTACTGAAGAGAGAAACTCCAGAAGAAACAAAAAAGATACTCTCTTACATGGAGAATATCGATAGGTATGTAGAATTGACCAAGTATATCCTTCAACTAAGCGAAATTAATTCTTATGAGGATGAAACTACCGTAAAGACCAATACTACATTTAAGGTAAAACCCAAATAAATAAATAAAAAAATGGCTGAAGTAAAACAAAACGGAATTGTTGTCAATCCTTCATCTGGTTCAGGTGATACCACTTTACAGGTAAAAGCTGAAGTTGCCAATCGTGGCAATCGTGTAGCCCAAAGTGCTACATTTGAGGTAGAGGGTACAGGAGTAGCTGAGAAGAAGCAATTCATTGCTAATCATCTCCCAGCAGCCGAGTTTATCAGGTTTGATAATACTAACCCGGCAGTAGATAAGGATGGTGGTACGATAACCTTAACCGGTGTATCAAACACTACCAAAATCACCTTTTCTAAGGGTACGGGAGATATTATCGGGGCTGATGTTGCAGCTATTAAGTTTACGGCAAACGGTGCTGAAGCTACAAGCGGTGTTGCAATCGCTGGCGACCCAGGTGCTAAAGCAAAATATGATTTCAGCCTTACACTGAGTGCTGCAGCTAATGAAACCATAGAAGCTCGTACGCAACAGATTATTGCTGCAGCTAGTGGTGGTCAGAAAGCAACTGCTACTCTCAATCAGACTGCAGGTGACCCATTCATCGAAGTTGCACCGACTTTAGTCGATGTTCCTCAGGATGGTTCGGCAGTACAGGTTACGGTGGACACCAACACTACCTTTACGGTTACTCCCAAGGCATAGGACCAAGGGATTTTGGTATAGAGGGGTGGGATATTCCCTCTATATCCCTAATTTAATAATCAGAGTATGGCAAAAGTTAGTATACCATGGGATGACGGCTCCGGAGATAATTTTTATATTGATTATACCGGAATAGAAGGAAGTTCTGAATCCCTGATAACTTCAGACACAAACCTTACTGGAGTAGAGAGAAGGAAGACTTTAGTATTTAGAACTACCAAAGCTCCTGCAACAGCTCAACAAGCAGAAGCTTATTTGACTGTAGTTCAGAGAAGTGATAATCTGATAGTTGCCATGTTCAATGGTATAGTATCTATTTATGACGGTAAGAAAGCTGGTTATAAACAGGATGAGGTTGCATACCTTCGTAGTAGAGTTAAACAGTTAGAAGAAAATCAAAATAAATAATTCAAGTTATGGCAGAATTTCATGAGATTGGTAGTTCTCAGTTTACTGAAACTACCTCCCCCACTGGGGAAGAGATGATTCAGATATCTGCAACTCAGAAGGTAAAACTCAAAACCATTATCACTGCCCTGATAAAATCGGGATTAGGTACTACCCGTACTACAGCTTATGGGGGTAATGAGGGCTTGATAAATAGGACTATCTTAGAGTCATTTGGATTAACCACTGTATCAGGTGTAAATACTAATTTGACTCGTACTGCTACCCAGAATAAGCTGGCTTTCAAATCTAGATCCCGAAAAGATAAGACTAATGCCTTTGGAAATGAAGCAGAAAATCTGAACGTTTTCTTTGAAGTAGCAACTCAGGCATTGGCAGGTCTGATGTCTGCTGCTGATAAAGTTAAATTGGACGGATCTATCTTAGGTTCAGCCTTAGTAGTAGCGGCTACGGCTCTGGCTGCTGGAACAGCTCCCACAGTAAAATGGGATAACTCAAGTAATACTCTTACTTTTGGTATACCGAAAGGAGACAAAGGGGATAAGGGTGATAAGGGTGATAAGGGTGATAAGGGTGATGCTGGATCTGGCTCGTCTACAGATATGAAGATGACGGGTTGGACTAACATCACTAAATACGGGGATGTACAGGATCCATATATCCAGGCCAGTGATACTTTGCTGGATGCTATTCGGAAACTTTCATGGATGACTGGTAATAACACTGTTAAAGTTTTCGGAGGAGTTTCAGGGGTTGGTATGATGTGGTGGGATGGAGATACAGTACAAAATATCTTCAATGCCTTTTACCTGGAGATAGAAACCCTCACATGGTATATTATGTTCGAGGGTCAGTTCTCCAGTATGGGAGAAAATGCCACTAACGAAGACATCATAAATTATATAGTATCGAACGGTACTTCTATTTACTTAGCTGATAATTATCAGGAACCTGTTGAGTATCGTACGAACTCTTCACCCGCTTTGACTATAGGAGGAGGTTCAAGTGTTTGGTATATGGGAACTCAAAATCCTACCGTTACAGTTAACGGGAGTGGGTTTAGCGAGAAAAAACCAACGGCATTTTTTGGGTGTCCCTACAACCTAACTCCTACATTTACACCGTCTTCAAATACAACCTTGCATTTACATCAAAACTATGCAGATGTAAAACCTACTTCGGGTTATAAGGCATATACCCTATATTGCCAGAAAGTATCTGGTACATACCAGATACTTATAAATGTAGCCCCATATAACTAAACTGTATAACCTATGAAAATTTCAAAACTCGGTTGGCTTTATATTGCTTTAGCCATCGCATCCTTCATCATTTTCTCTTGTATTTGGAGATGGTTAGATAATTGGTTCTTAGCTGTGCTGCTTATAGTATACCCCCTGGTATATTTTGTAGCTGGATATTTTGCTCACTATCTCAAGGTTAAATCTGTAGCCAAGAAAGAATAGGAATGTCTAGTACATTAGAAGAACATGCTCATAAAACTTGGTTTGGCAAGTTATTACACACTATAGTACATATCCTCCTATGGATTTGGCAATTGCCTCAGAATCTGGTGGGATTAACCTATAGGTTAATTACAAGGGGTGAAAAGAGGATACTCAAACAAAGGTCGACTGCTTTCTATATAGCTCCTACTATGAGTGGCGGAGTTAGCTTGGGTAATTATATCTTTCTCTCCAAGAGTTCAGGATTAAGAGAGCCAGTATATGATCATGAGTTTGGTCATTGCATACAATCCAGGATATTAGGTCCTTTATACTTACCCACAGTTGGGATCTGTAGTGGGTTACACTGTATGTTTCACAACCGTAAAAATAACTACTATGATTTCTGGACTGAGCGATGGGCAAATAGATTAGGAGGGATAGAGGGTTACTCTGGTGAATATCACTACCACAAGGATGGTGTTATACGAACCATTTACTCTAAGTTGGAGGCTTTCTATAACAAATATTTTTAGAGTATGGCAAGGAAGGTCAATATCACACTCCCTAAACTATCTGACCTTGTACTTCAAGTAAAACTCAACGGTGAATGGCAAAAGGTAGAAGCCTTAGTCAGTAACCTTGGGCCAAGTATGCAAAGGGGGTATGATAAAGCCGTGGATAAATTTTCCAGAAACCTCCTTGCAATCGTAAAGAAGTCATTAACTTTGGGTATACCTCCCGTGGGTGGAGGAATAACATGGCAACCCTTATCCCCAGCTACTATCGAAAGGTGGGGACAACATCCTATTTATAACCTGACTGGTCTCTATTCGAGATCAGTTGGGTTATATCGGTATAAATCGAGAGTTCTAATCGGATTACCCATTGGAACTAGACGCTCTTCTCAAAAGGAATTAACCCTGAACCAATTAGCTAAAATATTAGAATTTGGTTCTAATGACGGTAGAATTCCTTCTCGTCCAGTATGGGCACCTTCTCTCAAGGCTGTTGGAGGTAGGGGTAAATTAAGAGACCTTATCCTAACTGAAATACGCAGGGAACTTCAAAAATATGGTGTAAGACCCAATCAAGTAAAATGGTAAATTCTCAGGAAATTATAGAGAGGTCCATATATATGGCCTTATTAAATATGGCCATTGAACTGGGATATACCATAAACCCAGAAGATTACCTCCCTACAAGTGAAGCAAATGCTGAAAGATTCAAGGAAGATTTAAAGAATATCACCCAAGATAAGGGATTCTATATAGGTATCTTTGGAGTGGGTAATAACCATTCTAAAGGTATAAAAGAAACTCCCCGTATGGTAGTCGATTCAGAAGGATTCTATCCGGGAGATGTTGGATTACCAAGGCAAATAATCGAGAAAGAAGAGGGCATAGGTTATACCGCAACCGAGGTACCCTATGAAACCTTACATCAATATATCAATATAAGATTATGTGCCCACTCTGCAGAACACATGAGATTGTTACATCAAATCATGTTCTGGTCAGTTCCTCAGAGGGGTTACTTAAAGCCATATACTGAAGACAAGTTTTTATTCGCAGGAAATATATTCCTCAGGATAGTTAACTTTTATAATATGCCCGATTTGGATAACGGGTTGATGGAAAAGGTATACCAATTTGAAGTACAGGATTGCCTCCTAGAAAGTAATACTCCTCCAGGGGTAATTACTCCCATAAGGGATATTTCTGTGCTTCTAGAAAATGCCAATTATACTCTACAAGTACCTTAAGATAAAATTCACACATGGATAAGAAAGAGATTGAAAATCTGATAACCCAGGTTATCAGACAAAACGACATGAGGAATAGGCAGGGAAAAAATCTTCAGGATGTCTTAATGGGTATATTACAATATATATCCGATTCTGAGGGTGGGGAAGGAAGTGATATTAATCTTATACCCGGAGGTGGTATAGAGATAACCCCTACTCAAAAAGGTATTCAGATATCCATAGATAAGACTGCCCTGGAATCCATTCAATATGCTGACACCGAAGTAAGGAGATTAGAGAAGGATAAAGTACCGTATGCCTATGACGCTAAGTTAAAGAAGAATATTAACATACAGGCTTTAGAGGGCGGAGGATTCATAGTACAGTACCAGGATGATAACTATGTATTAGCCAAACTTGGGGTATACGAGGAAGGATCTGTTATCCAGAATGAGATTGCCAATTCTCATTACCCCACTGTAATAAATACTTCGGACAAGGTATATATGGAATCTCCTTCGGGTAAAAGTGAAATGGCTCTTGTATCTTAGATAACCGATGAGGTATTCCAGGCCTATAAGTCTAAGGGGGGGAATCAAGGATAAAGATCATTTTTTTCCAGGAGTTAACCATTCTCATAGATGGAGATGGAGGTTCAGTTGAATAATAACCTTAAATAATTAAAATATGCCACAAACTCCAAGAGTAAGGTTCAGCTTCAAGAACCTGAATGTACAGTCTAGTGTACCTTTGTTGGGTGTAGTCAATGTAGTAGCTATGACTACTAAAGGCCCATTCGAGGACCCGAAGGATCTGATTGCAACTCCTTCTCAGTTTACTCGGATTTTCGGTTCGGAAATAGTTCCTGATGGATCTGTATCCAATATCATGAAGGCTCTTGAGATGGGAGCTAAGGTCCGAGTATCTCGAGTAATGGCTGATGGTGCTACTTACGGTTGGGCTAAGCCTATGGCTGTAACTGGTGGTGCTGCAGCACTTGCTGGTCCTTCTACGGCTGTTCCCAATGGATCTGCCGTTGTATCTATAGTATTGACCGATCCCAGCGGAGCAGAGAATAGTTTAACCCTTAATTTTGCTATCCGTACTCGAGAAGCTGGTTCTCCTGTATTAGATAATACTGGGTATGGGTTAAATCGTTCTTTCTATCTTGAACTGAATTATACCGAAGAGCCCACTGTGAAGGCTAGCATAATTCAGTATGGAGCTCGGGATGAATCCACTAAGAAGCCTCTCTATGATAGCATCTTAGCTACAACCCCATTCTTCTCGGCTAACAACGGATCTAATCCTTCTATCAATGTAGCTACTTTCCAGAATTTCATAGATAATGCTCCTAATATCACTTTCGAAGTAATTCCAGGAAAAGAAGGTGATGGCCAGGGCACTATGGAGGATTATGCTCTCGGCATAGTTACTATTGAGGATGCTATATCGGCACTTAATCAGTTCTCGGATTGGAATTCTACTGTAATGATCGGTAAGACCACTTCTGGTAACACGGATCCTGAAGAGGTATCCGATACTAATCGTTACATGGAATGCAACGAAGGTTCTATGGGTAATATTGGCGGTATCACTAAGGATAACTGGATGTCCGCTTATAATGCTCTCAAGTCTTATACTGATGCCTATTCGGTTATCCTCTCTCATGTCCACCAACATCTGGACAATTCCTATACCCAGTTGTATCAGGAAGTAGCTAAGGATGTACATACTACCTTTGAACAGATGCTTTATGTGGAGGTACCAAAGTATCAGAGTGGAGGCAGTCGAATACCTGCAACTGTAGAAGAGACCCTTACAGCACTTAAGACTATGGTAGAAACCATAGGCCCAATGAAAGAAGTTGCATATTTCGGCGGTGGTATCAAGTACTACAACGAAATGGGTTCTCTCCAGAAATGTGATGTGCTGGGTTCTGTAGCTGGTTTGGATGCAACCTGTGCTTCTACTTATGGCCCATGGTATTCCTTCTCGGGTATGAACCGTGGAGTGATTGCTTCGGCACTCGGTCCAGTAATGAAGAACTTAGGTGGCCCCGGTGATGTAGATACTCTCAATGAGTTTGCCCAGTGGTATATGAACTTGTTCGTAATCAAGAACACTCGTGCCCAAGGCCAGCGTACTATGCTTTGGCATGGTTTCACCTCGAACCCTATAGATGACTCCGAGAAGTTTATCTCTATAGTTCGTCTCAACCTGTATCTGAAGAAAAATCTTCGGCCTATTCTGGAAAGCTACATCGAAGAGCCTAATACCTTTGCTACCTGGAAACTCATCTATTATGAAGCTAAGGAAATTCTGGATGACCTGCAGACCCGTAATGCAATCACTTCCTATGAGTGGATAGGTGACCAGGATGCCCAGAGTTACGAAGAGCTTCAGATAAACAACGAGGCCGACGTTCGCAAGGGTAAATACCGGGCTCAGCTGAAGTACAAGGAGGTTGTTCCAATGCAGGATATCGAAATGGATGTCATCATCGACATTGCTATAAACAAGAGCACCGGTGAAATATCCATCTCTGCCCAGAATAACTAACAAATAAACCCAATAAATACTATGGCAGGAGCTAAAGTAAAAAACCCGAGGAAGAAGTTCTTATGGCAAATAATATTTGTCAAGCACCCCATCAACCCCTTCCTCTTTCAGAAGGTAACTGTACCTGAGATAAGTATCGAACAGGTTGCACACGGGGATGTAAACTACGACGTAAAGACCGGTGGCAGGGTATCAGTTGGTAACTTAACTGCATCTAAGCTGGAGACAACTTCTGGTTCAGATACCTGGTTATGGGATTGGCTGATGTCAGTACAGGATATGCTGCTCGGGGGAGGTTTAACCCCAAGTCAGTACAAGGAAACCGTACTTATCAATGAGCTGGCCGAGGATGGAGTATCTATCCTTAATTCCTGGACTTGTACCGGAGTATGGCCTTGCAAGGTAAACGGACAGGACTTAGACCGAATGAGTTCGGATAACACTCTGGAGGATTTAGAGTTCTCAGTAGATACTTGCGAGAAGCTGTAATAGTGAATCACCAAGGGAGAGCTCAGCAATGAACTCTCCCTTTTTCGTATCCAAGACTATATTCAGAAGAATACACTTAACAACTCAACAACATGGAAGACAAAACACTTTATGGTAAGAAACTTACCTTCAAACTCCCCAGTGGTTACGAGGTAACCATCAGGGAACAGAACGGAGAAGATGACGATATCCTTTCCAACCCGGTAGATGCCAAAACCTTCATGAACATTTCCAAGTTCATTGCGGGCATTGTAACAGATACCGATATGACAGCAACCCGATTGCTGACTCCCAATGATGTGCAGAAAATGCCTTCCCTTGATAGGTATGCCATCATGATAAACTCTCGGGTGTTTTCTCTCGGGGAGATTCTCGATTTCAGATATACATGGGACGGCCCAGCAGAAGGTCAGGTTCGTGAGGTAGATTACGAAATAAACCTTCAGGAAGAATTCCTTTTCGATTACGGGGTAGTTCCAACTATGGAAGAAATGGAGGCAAAACCCAATGCTATTCCATTCTATCCTGTTCCCAAACAGAGCTCTGAAATACATTTCACTACCAAGAGTGGAAAAGAGATGTGCTTCGACCTTCTCAGTGCAACTGGAGAGGCATATATCTTAAACCTCCCCGCAAGTGAACGCACCAAGAATCAGGAACTGGTTGCCCGTAACCTTAAGCTGAAGGTTGGTGATAATTATGAGCCGGTGAAGAACTTCCGGATGTTCAGTCCCAAGGACATGATTGATATCAGGTCTGCTATCAAGGGGCTTGACCCTCTCTTCCATGGTACTACTCAAATCGAAGACCCCGAAACGGGACAGAAGATTATGGTACCTGTGATGGCGGTAGATAATTTTTTCTACCCACGGGAGAACTAGAAGATGTATATCTATACATTGTTAAAGCTAATATTAGTATTGACTTTAACACTCTAGCAAAGCTCCCCTGGCGGCGAAGGAAGAAATTTATAGAAGCCGCTGAAGCATATTACGATGCACTTGAGAAAGAGCTGCCCAAAGGAAAGTAGGGCAGCTCTCTTTTGTTCGATAAATCTGAAACTATATGGCTTTTACAAGTGGTAGTCCTTCTGCGGGACAACTCGAGATAGGTGTAGCTCTTGTCCTTCAAGATAGGTTCTCAAACCAAGCAAGGGAAGCTAGCTCAGTTATCCGGGGTTTACATAGGGATGCCAAGAATGCAGTACAGGCGAACTTAACTGCAGTTCAGTCGTACGCTAACATGGCAAGTGGGGTGGCCAACTCGATAGTATCGACATTAACCACTACCATTCAAACTGGAGCTGACTTCATCGATATGATGACTTCAGTAGGAGCTATCTCTGGAGCTACCGAAAATCAGATGTCTGGGTTATCTGAAACTGCTCAGACATTAGGTTTAAGGACCATGTTCATGTCGAGGGATATAGCTTCAGGTATGAAATATTTGGCAATGGCCGGTAATGATGCAAATCAGATTCAGCAAATGATATCTGGTGCTGCTATGATGGCCAATGCCACAGGCATGGAATTGGGGGGTAAAGGTGGTACTGCTGACTTACTGACCAATATTATGAGGACCTTCAAACTTGAGGGTCAACAGGCTGCAAATATTGTTGGTGACCAGCTTACTAAAGCTACCATGTCATCCAACGTATCAATGGCCGACTTAGCTGAGTCTATCAAATACTCAGCTGCATCCATGGTAACTCTGAAACAACAGTTACCACAAGTAGCTGCTATGATTGGTACTCTGGGTAATGCAGGTATTCAGGGTTCTATGGCAGGTACTTCTATCCGAAACATGGCTGACTACCTGACTCAGTCATTGACCAATCCTAATTTCAAGGGAGCTAAGGCCTTAGCTAAGTTAGGACTGGGAAAACAGGATTTTGTAGATGCTAACGGAGACCTTCAGGATTTTGCAGTAATTCTGGAGAAGATTGGTGAAGCTACTCAAGGTTTATCAACTATAGACCAGAATGCCGTATTCAAGAGTATCTTCAGTGTACGTGGTATGCGTGCTGCAGTTGCAATCATGCGTGATACTGAAGGTTACTTTGACCTGTTAAATAAGATACAAAACAATTCTGCGGGATTTGCTGAAGAGGTAGTAGGAAAGCGAATGGAAACTCTTGCCGGTAAGATTGATATAGTTCAGTCTGCTGCTGAGAACCTTATGACTACTTTCAGTGAAGCCCTCGGTAAGAATCCTATTATAATGGGATTCCTCGATATGGTTGGTTGGGCAATATCCCAGCTTCGTGACCTAATGGCAACTCCATTTGGTCCGTGGATAGCTGGATTTGCTGCTATAGCTGCAGTTGGTTTAAAGATAGGTTCTATTTGGATGGGACTGAGAGCACGATGGTTATTACTGAATAGTGACTCTCAAGTATCATTCAAAACCATGATAAGATTAATGATGGGCGGCTGGTCTCAAGCCACTATGTCTGCTCAGGGTTATTTAAACATGGAGAGAGCCATCATAGCTCAAAGGAAAGCTGGTATTGGAGCAAGTGCGACTATCATTGCAGGTATGGCTGGATTACCCGGTTATTTCTATAATGGTAATATTCCAGCAAAAATGGGAGCCAATGGTAGATACTATGCCCAAACTGGTAGAGGAGCTTCTGGATGGACTCCAGTACCTGCTGCAATGGTTACTACTACTAATGCGGGTCAGATGACTCGGGGTTTAATGGGTACCGCTGCAGGGGCAGTAGCAGGTGCGGCATCTCGAGGAGCTTTGGCTTCTGTGGGTAGAGGCATACTGGGATTTGGTTCTAGATTACTCGGGTTATTCGGAGGTCCACTTGGGTTAGCTATTACTGGTATATCCATATTTGGGCCCATGATATACAGTGCTATTAAAGGTAACAAGTCTGCTCAAGATGAAAATACCAGGGCTACAAATGACCTGGCATCTGCTATCAAAGCCAGCCGAGAGGGTTATAAACAAAAGGATAATCTCCAAATGTTAACTATCCAAGAGATACGGTGGTTAGTACAGATGCTCGGAGTTTATACTGATAAGCTCAACAATCGGGAAAATAGAGGTACTCACTTAACTATCAATATGGATGGTAAGAAGTTCCTGGAAGAGTACCTTGGTGAAAGAGATTCAGAGATAAATGTAGCTGCTGGAGTAAACTAATAAATCATGGCATCGCTCATAGGAAAACCTTTAGGAAAAGTAGCTCAAGAAGTAGTTGACCTTGAGCAAGGGAGGATATTCCAATCTCCTCTCAATAAAGTATGGAGAGCCCTGATACTCATAAACAGGGCTACTTCTCCAATGGCTAAGGCAGAACCCAATAAGATGGGTAAAGCCTATGACGCAAAGAATCTGCATGTAGCCCGAAAGGGTTCGTTCTCTTTAGCTCAGGCTCAGGACCCTTGGACTCAGAATCGTATAGCTGCTGAAACAGCTGGGGTTTCTCCTGAACAGATTTTGAAGGCTAAGTCCATAGATTATACTGTAGCAAACAAGTTGACTTCTGAACTGATAAAGAACGACATTGTTATTGCTAACCTGAATGTATCACCCGCTGTAAGTTTAGTGATTCAAAACAGGCCTGACAGATTACGAGTAGAACCTAATGCTACTTGGGCTGCAGTTAAATCCATGGGACGTAATAACCCCTTTTATTTCTACACTGGAGGAGAAGATACAATAACATTCGACATCTCTTGGTATTCAGTAGATGCTGAACACAGAGACGATGTGGTGAATAAATGTAGATTGCTCGAATCCTGGGCAAGAGCTGACGGTTATTCTGCATCACCCCCTACCCTAAGAATTCAGTGGGGTAATTCTGGATTATTTGAAGACGACCTTTTCATACTAGCTTCAGCTCCATATGAATTAACTCATTTTCAAAATGCAGCTCGTATGAGGAAAAGGTATGATAATGACCCAGAGACTGGTCAGAGGATTGCAAGTACTGTAAGTCAACCTTTTGACCTTAAGCTACTACCTAATTGTGCAACCCAAACACTCACCTTCAAAAGGGTAACTAAAAACAATCGAACTTGGGAAGAAATAATCCCTGCTAGTAAGTTGCAGTATACGCCTGGAGTAATCTATGATGGTGGGGAAGTAAATTCTCTAGAAAACTCCGATACGGAGAGAGTAGGCACACAAAATTAAATACTTATGGTTACTATCCCAGGAACAAGTCCCTATGAGGACAGTTATGTAATAAAGTTCCCAGACGGGGATGTATCTTTGGAAAGGAATATATCTGCAATATCTTCAGACCATATAATTCATTCGGTACTTGAAGGAGAAACAATCCAAAACATCGCCTTCAAAT
>OGRY01002274.1_pt1 | contig 12443 bp, 8 predicted proteins | sample 1553551 | NCBI WGS metagenome assembly OGRY01 (sample SAMEA2580101, study PRJEB22360) | human gut metagenome | biome: human gut; feature: human-associated habitat; material: faeces | place: Denmark | collected 2008/2010
GCGGCGACGTGGGCTACGGCAAAACGGAGGTTGCGCTGCGCGCGGCGTTCAAGGCCGTGATGGACGGCAAGCAGGTCGCCATCCTCGCGCCGACGACCATCCTCGCCCAGCAGCACTACAACGACCAGATTACGGACGAGGAACTTGTCAATGCCGTCTTCGCACCGCAGGAACAGGTAAGCGAAGTACAAGCAGACCTGTTAGGCGCAGCCTTTATCCTCGCTTCCGGTGGCCCTGCCCAAACCCGCGTCGGAACTGGTGCCGGCGGCTCGCACTCCGACTTGCCTTGGGATGGGAAGAAAAACAACGGCAGGAAACGGTAGTATCATTTTCCAGATTTCACATCAGAGTTTTTATTTCGTTGATTGCCGTTCGCAGCAGATAATTGCATAGATAATACATTTACATATCATTTCAAAATCCTCTCAATGCGTGTCGTTGAGAGGATTTTGAATATATTCAGACGATAGTATAAAGAAATAAATTATGGTTTACGGTTACATTCGCGTTAGCAGTGATAAGCAGACGGTGGAAAACCAACGCTTTGAAATCAACAATTTCTGCGAAAAACAGAATCTGGAAATTAATGACTGGATAGAAGAAACTATCAGCGGTACTAAAAATTACAGCAAACGGCAGCTTGGATTACTGTTGCGAAAGGTCAGCAAAGATGATATTATCATTTGCAGTGAGTTGTCTCGTCTTGGCAGGAATCTGTTTATGATTATGGAGATATTGAATATCTGCATGACAAAAGAGTGCAGGGTTTGGACAATCAAAGACAACTATCGTCTTGGGGAAGATATTCAAAGTAAAGTGCTTGCCTTCGCATTCGGTCTCTCGGCCGAGATTGAGCGCAACCTTATCAGTCAAAGAACAAAAGAGGCTTTGGCTCGAAAGAAAGCCGAAGGCGTTGTACTTGGACGTCCCAAAGGACGTAGGAGCAGTCCAGATAAATATAAGTTATCGGGGAAAGTGGTTCTTATTAATGAATTGCTCAAAAATGGAACTTCGCTTCGAAAAATTGCAAAAATCTGTAAAGTAGACAGGAATACACTGTCTCGATTCTTAAAGCTGAGACAAATGGCGGCAGATTGAGGAGCGATTTCGTGCAGCAACAGAACAACATCTGTGATTTTAAGTCTTCTGATAGCTGGGTTATTCTCTCGCCAATCGAACAGAGCATTAAACGTAAAATTGAGGCCGTAGGAACGCCATTGAAGGATTGGGATATTCAAATCAACTATGGTATAAAAACAGGCTTCAATGATGCTTTCATCATATCAACCGAAAAACGAAACGAAATATTAGCTAACTGCAAAAATGCAGATGAACGACAAAGAACGGATGAACTTATACGACCTATTTTAAGAGGCCGCGACATTAAGAGATACGGATATGACTGGGCTAATCTCTATCTAATTGCTACATTCCCGGCGCGAAACTATGATATTGAAAGATATCCGGCAGTCAAAAAATATTTATTGAGTTTTGCGGAAGATAGTCTTCGGGAAGCGGGCTACGATTGGGTGGCAGATAGCTATCTCGCTGATTTCTGTAAACAGAAGTTGGCTCAAACAGGAAAATTTGTGGAAATCGAAGGCAAACGCATAACCATAGGTAATACGCCGGAAAAAGCTCGGAAGAAAACCAATAACAAATGGTTCGAGACACAAGATAGCATCAGCTATTGGGAGGATTTTTGTAAGCCAAAAATTGTATATCCAAATATGACGAAATATATGCCTTTCACATATGATGAAGGGGCATATTTGACAAATCAAAAATGTTTTATTATTACAGGTGAATTGGTCGCATATTTAACAGCTTTTCTAAACTCCTCACTATTCAAATATTGTTTCCGCGATTCTTTTCCTGAACTTCAAGGTGGGACACGAGAATTAAGTAAGATTTTCTTTGATAAAATTCCCGTGTTGAAAGTTAGTTCAGCGATAGAACAACGATTTATTGAAGCCGTTGATGATATACAGCAGTCTTATACAAGTCAAAAAGCAAAAGCGATTGACACTATGTTTTTTGACTTGTATAACCTTACAGCAAATGAATGTAGGATAATTGGATTTATTGGAATTGAGTAATGGTCTCTGTTATATATTGGCATTCATCTGCCGATAATCTGTATAGTGAGTAAACAATACGATTGATTTTCTCATCTATCAGTCTTGTATTATTATCTAGATAAATTTTCAATATGGCATTAAGTTGTAATTCGATGTTTTTATCAAATGGAATTAGGATAGGTTCCATAGCTTGCACGCTTACAAGTAAATCGCCTGTCCCCGTTTTAGGAGAATCTTTTAGCAAATAATGTCCCATATCAGAATTTAAGACGCAGCACAAATAAGAGATATGTTTACCCGTAGCAATGCATGTACTATCTAATCCAAATACTTTTTTATCATCATAAGAGAATCGTAATATAGAGCCAATGCGTTTCCATATAATTTTTGGCTTACAAAAATCCTCCAAATAAGCGCAGTTACGAAGATTGTATGGAGTATCTCCCTGATCAGCCCTATCTTTAATTTTATCCCAAAATTGGTCTAAATGAGCTTTTACAGCGGGATAGTCCTCAATATGAATACGCTCAAGTCTCCCCTTTATACCGTTATGAGTGTTGATTAACCATACGTCTGCCCAATCGTATATATACCTCTTAATATCGCGGCCTCTTAAAATAGGTCGTATAAGTTCAGCTGTCCTATTGCGCTCATCGTCAGTTTGACAATTCGCCAAGATCTCATCACGCTTCTCAGAATTAATGATAAATGCCTCGTTGCATCCGGTAAGAACACCACGATAAATATTAATGTCCCAGTCTTTGAGAGGAGTGCCAACAGCTTCTATTTTTCTCTTGATACTTTGCTCAATCGGAGAAAGTATCACCCAACTGTCAGGTGTTGAGAAGTCGCAAATCGTATTCTGTTGCTGCACGAAATCGCTCAAATTCTTTATGCTGTCTTTGTTCTGTTTATTCGTAACTGCGCAGACCGTTTTATGTTGATTGCTTGCCTTTGCAAAAAGCAGAATATTAGTATCTACTGTTGCGCTCTCAAAAATTTTTACTCCTGCAAAATCTATCAATAACGCAGGATTTGTTTTGGTCGCAAAAAATTCTCTCGTCTTCTCGCCATATCCGGCGCGCATCCATTTATTAGAAGTAATATAACACAGGTGTCCATTGTTCTTTAGAAGCTGCCATCCCCGCTCATAGAATAAGCAGTAAATATCTCCAGTACGGGCAAAAGTCGAATATCCACAGCGCTCGTACAGCTTTGCAAGTTCCCCGCCATTGTTTTGCAACTGGATATAAGGAGGATTGCCTATTACGATATCGAAACCGTCCTCTACTCCGAACATCCATTTAGGGTCGAAGAACGGGCTGACAGCATTTTGGTCATAAGGATTCCACGCAGCCAACTGCTTTGCATCTTCCGGCGCGAAATTGTTATCATCAGATAACAACTTAGCCAACTTCTCGCGCAACGCTTGATCTTTTTCTCGCAAACGATGTTTTGTTGATGCCGATTTGGCAGAGAAATGCTGATGCCTTATCTCGTGTAACTCGTTCTTGGTTATTTCGATATCCGGATTTTCAAAAAGAATTCCTTGTGCGGCCCGCTCTTTTTTAGCAATCAGTGAATTTGCCGAAACAAACTTTGTTTCAAGATTCGGAAGTGTCGGAATACCGAAGTTCGGTTTAGAGACATCTTTCTCACAATCACAAATCAAAGAGATAAAGAAACGCAACTTTGTGATTTGAGCCGCAATACTTTGGATGTCGCTCCCGTAAAGGCAATTCTCAATAATAAAAAGTTTGAGGTCATAGATGCTTTCATCAGGCGAGATTCGTTCCAGAATATCAATCATTCTGTTCAGAAGGCCCATAGGGAATGCGCCAGAGCCACATGCAGGGTCAAGTACCTTAACAGATTTCAACTTATCCGCAATCTTGTTATACTCATCAACTTTCGACTCATCAAATGTGAAGTTATTATTAAAGATAGAGCGAATAAGTTCGCTATCCCCAAGGTAGGCAATAAGACTTTCATCTACCATATAATTGACAATCTCACGCGGGGTATAGAATGAACCGCTCTGATTGCGGGCTGTTTCCTTAGTCTCCGGATTGTATGCACCCAACAGGTTCTCGAAAACTTTACCCAACAATTCCGGGTCGAGAGCCACTTGTTGTTCTTCGGGAGAGTTCTCCTCAATGGTAAAATTATAGCGGCCCAAAATTGATATCAATCCTTTCTCCGGTTCAAAGAAAAGATTGTTTGGAACTACTGCTCTATGTTTGAAACGACCATCTGCAAAACGAATACTGTTCCGGCTGAATCCGTCGAAATTATAGCATTGCTCAACGCCGTCGATATAGCGAGTTTTATCCAGACATTCGAATAGTCCACCATTCATAAATGGGACTTCCGCAAACAGGTCGATTACTTCTTGCTCGCTGATGGAAAATAATTCCGCATAACGATATAATGTTTTAATATCTCTCTTACTTGCTGTTGCAAATTTGCGGGTATTGCCATCTTCATCTTTGATAGCACGGTTTAGTGTGCCAAAGAACAAATTTTGCAGAATTGCATTATAATAGTTTCCGTCGGTCGTGCTATACGGGTCAAAATCTTTTAGAATTGTAGCAAGAAACTCTATATCAAAAATGCGATTAGGAATCAAATCTTTCTGTTTGATAAACCAAACAAACATAATACGGGTTATCATGCGGATAACCTTCTTTTCAATATCATCACGGTCATCATCTTCGGTAGCGGTATTGTTCGGGAACGTGATATTTGATGAGCTGTCAACCGCCCATTGATACCACTCAAACAAATCTTTATAGAATTGCTTGGTAAGTGCCTCGACAGAGAATGCGGCTGTGATATCGCTTAATGTTTGCTTACTGCTTTTCAATATGCCGAACTGTTCTATTGCTGTCCGGCAGCCTCGTCCTTCACCCAATAGATATGTGTAGCGTTTGGTATCAGTTGATATTTTTTCATACTCACCTTGTCTATTGAATCCCCATGTTTCACTTACATACGAGAAACGCAAAACACTCTCATCTTTGCGATAGCAGAACATGAAAGCACCTGCATATCCCATATTACGCCAGTCAGAGGTAAGCATATCACGTATGCCTCGACGATTACGCTCAATATCCACCTTGTCTGTCAGTTCCACTTCGTAAATGGCGATGGATTCTCCATCTGATAGCGATATGCGACCAAGATTGAATGCCTCTTTTGCCAAACGGCTGCTTACATGCACTGATGAAGGTCTATTATAAAATGTAACCTTACTCAAAAATATATCGTGAAGAAGCTGTTGCCATGCTTCACGGTTATACTTGGACTCGATAACTTCTTTATAATTCATGGGTTATTCGTTGTTATTGAAAACTTTCAGACAAAATAATTTCAGCGTCGGTCTCCGTTTCATTCAAAAGAGATTCCTCTGCCATGTAATATGGTGCATATTTCTTTGCCATTTCTATAATCTCTGCAAGAGCCTCGTCATGAGTCATTCGTGCTTTACCTCCTGTTCTGCGCAAATCTTTCTGAATACGTTGCAATTTCTTAGCGATATATGTAATAACTCCTCGCTCTGCCAGAATCTTTAATTGTGCGACTTTGAGATACAGATCACTATCATCTATTTCGCGCATAAAATTAGTAAGCAAACTGATGGCCGTGCTGACTTGTGCTCCCATACTGGATTGTTCTTCTCCGGATGTCTCTTGTGCCTGAAGTTCCTCATCTTTGATAATACGGAACTCATTTAGTGCCATTTCTACGTGCTGATGATGTTCATCAATCCGTTTTACCGGTTGCTCATCTTTTAGGGCTTTGAAATAGTTTAGAGCATCAAGGACAGATATTTCCTCTGCGCTTTTCGACACCAGGAAAAAGACCTTGCGAAAATTAGTTTTCAAAAATACCAGCGTATCACCGGATAGCGTAACACCATCCACTGTCTTTGCTTCTCGTCCTGTTCTGCTACGGAGAGATAGTTTTGCAATACGATTATATTCTCGACGATTTGTTTGGTAGAGAGTACGCAATTCTTCATAGAAAGGAATTTCTTTGTTGAAGTCCTCTTTGTGCACCTTCATACCCTCATCAAATAATTTACCGAGGTTGCGATCCAAAATCTCTTCCTGAGAATAAACTTGATTATCCTCTCCGAATGTGCTATGGAACGTTTGAATTTTGCTAACAGCAATTTGATTCAGATTAATCTCCCTATTACCTTCTCTTGAAGGATAGAATACATAATTGTATATATGTTTTGAAACAGAACCAATACGGTTTACCCGTCCTATACGCTGCATAAGACGAGTCGAGTTCCAAGGGGTATCATAGTTAACGATAACATTGGAACGGTGTAGATTGACACCCTCGGCCAACACATCTGTAGTAAGAATTATGTTATATTCATTCAGCTTGTTCTTATAGTTCGCATCGAAGTTCTCACGTATTGTCTTAAATTGTTGACTCCTGTTCTTTGCGGAAATAACAAGTACATCGGAACGATTTATACGACGTTGTAAATATTCCACAGTATCAACAGATTCAGAGAAAACAACCAATTTTTGTTCGGGGTTACGTTCACTCTTAAAGAGCTCGTGTTTAAGTAACTCTTGAAATTTCGCAAACTTAGAGTCGTCATCATCCGATATTTCTTTCCAGTCTGTAACCATTTTTTCCAGAATCTCTTGGTCTTGACGGAGCATCTCGATAAATTCAGGTCGAAAATCGTTGGCACCGAAAATTGCATTCTTCGGGTTATTCTCAGCTTTGGCATTCAATTTTTCTTCGATTTCCTCTTCTGAGAACTCGTATTCAAAAAGCATATTGATGTCAAGATCCGGAGCAATAAAGACCTTGTCATTATCGAACATATTTATCATGTTCTGATTTGCTTTTTTGAAATTCTCAATCGATACTTGGAAGGCATGAAAACTGCTTTCCAATCGCTTTACCAATCCGTTTTTACGAATACCTGCCAAACTGCGGCTTATAAGCTCCGCATTGTCATACAATCCATTAGATGCCTCTGGCTTCAAATATGCAATAGCCTGATAACGAGCATAGGTCAGCTTTTTCGTTAGCGTCTGCATCGCTTGTTCGAACAAATCTGCCAAATGCTCATTTAGCTCATATCTGCTTTCAATAGGTCGTTCCACCTTCGGGAAACCATTTACATCCTTGTTATAACGCGGGACACTCTCAATGTCGGTTCTGGTGCGCCGAACGGTAAGAGGTTTTATTACTCTATCTCGTACACGTTCGGCCAAATCCTTAAAATCATGTATATCAGCATTTGGATTATTTCGCAGTTTCTTGAACTCTTTTATAAGCGGTGCAAAAAAGGCTGTTAGATTCCCAACACCATCAACAGTACAACGACGAGGGTCTTGGAACAATAGTATTTCGTTATAAATATCGGCAGGCGTATTATTCATCGGAGTTGCCGATATAAGCATGACTTTTTTCTTGTAACCCGGTATATTGCCTGTTTCAATACGCGGCATTTTACAGATTTCCTGTAAATGCTTAAATGCCGATGTCGTATGACTGCGGAATTTATGAGCTTCGTCCACAAGAATGAGGTCGTATTCATCAGCATTCCAATAATCATAATTATCCTCGTCCAGAATCTTATCCAGACTTCCATTGGTAACAAAGTTTGCATACTTATCGATACCAAAGTCTTTGAATGTAGCTTTCCAGTTCTGTTCAACGGCAGGAGGATAAACTACAAGAATCTTGGTGTGTTCACGTCCATTTTCTATCAAAAACTTTTTGGCAATCATTGTAGCAATGACGGTCTTTCCTAAGCCGACTACATCAGCAAGGAAGAAACCATCATACCGAATCAGTTTTTGATAGCCCTCAATGACGGCATCCATCTGATAGTCGTATTTTGTATATCCTTCCGGCATATCGAATGGATCATCGTTATCAGTTGCCATAACACGGTCTAAGAAGTACTCCATGAGCATTTTTATATAAAGGTCGTATGGAGTAACATCTCCTTTAAGATAAGTTCGGTCAAGAGCGTTTTTTACGTCTTCTGCTGTTATTTCACAACCTTCCGCCTCCTTCCATAACTGTTCAAATTCGTCTTTGGCAAATTTAACGTCATCATATCTGTCCATTTTTACATTGAACTCATATTGACGTTCTTGGGAAATTCCTAATCCGTTACCAGAAAGATTGCTCGAGCCCGTAATGGCCAATCCTTGTGTGTATTGATTAAAATCGTCGGGATAAAGTACATATATTTTGGCATGAATCCTCTTTGATGGATGAGCACGAAGTTCTAACTTGCCATCAAGAAGGTCCTGCACCATTTGAAACATTCCTTCTTCAATCTCTTTTTTATAGTTAGAGGATCCAATGTCAGCACGTATTTTCCGCAGACAATCCTCTTTCACATCCTCCTCGGCACCAAAAAATAATTTTCCGGATCTCGCAGCTTGCGCTATATATTTATCGACATCGATACCTATCAGGACACGCACTTTCCCAATATTATCAAGAAATGGGCGCAAAGAGAAGTATCCGGATGCTCGAAGGAAGCCAACAACAGCATCGAGATTGCGAATATGTGGATTATGAAGCAATACGCCTTCAAATTCTTTGATTAGTGTATTACCGTCTCTATTCGTGAAGAAATGAGAGTGGATGTTATTCTGTTCGCTAGTCATAAATGTCTCTATTTTCGATGCTTCTTATTCTTGATTGTCGGTTCCGTGCTGCTCCAAAAAGAATCTTTTCTGTTGTTCAATCTCGTTACGCAACTCCTCTTCGGTTGGCATATAGGTCATATACTTTGCAGCATAGAGTTGTTCGTTGTCGTGAAGAACCGAGTATCGAGCAATCGTGCTGTCGGTATCAGTACACAGCAGAACTCCTACGGTCGGCGCGTCATCAGCACCTTTTACCAAGTCGTCATACATACGCACATACATATCCAACTGCCCGATATCCTGATGAGTCAATTTGTGCGTCTTTAACTCAAATATCACAAACCGCTTCATCTTAAAGTTATAAAACACCAGATCTATATAAAAATCGGCGGTATCGGTAATTATATGCTGCTGCCTTTCCACAAACGCAAAACCTCGGCCGAGTTCCAGAATGAATTTTTCAAGATTATCGACAAGAGCCTGTTCTAATTGAGATTCCGAGTAGTTGTTGTCCCGATGAAAGCCCATGAACTCCGCTACCATAGGATTCTTAATATATTCCAGCGGGTCGGATTCACTCCGAGGTGCGGGAATAGCCGTATCTTCGCGCTGTGCGGCAAGTCTTCGCTCATAATATTGTGTAGAAATATTGCGGTCAAGTGTCTTGACACTCCACATATCATCTGCGGCTGTCTTGAGATACCATTCACGTGCTTCTGGATTGCTTACAGAGAGAATACGGCGGATATGCGACCAATTCAGATTTTGCACACGCGTGTGCAAAATCTCCAAATCGCTGAACTCCAAATAGAATTTGCGATAATATGCCAAATTGCGCCGGCCATATCCGGAGCCATATTCAGCCGTAAGTCTATCTGCAAGGGCAGGGATAAGCCCCTTGCCATAGTCAGCACGGGCATTACCTTGCTGTTCTTCTTCCACAATACGGCGACCAATATTCCAGTAGGTTAGAATGGCGACCTGTCCGGCTGTTGCAAAAGCACGCTGACGGCCCTCTTCAATAATGGAACGGACATCTGCAACAAGTGAATCAAATATGATGATATTCTTCTTTGCCATAATTCTTTTGCTCTTTTGTTATTCAGTTCTCAATAGTTCATTTACACTCACATCCAATGCTTTGGAAATTTGGATAAGTGTTTCAATATTAGGTTGATTTGTGTTTGTTACCCACTTGGAAACCATTGCAGGGTCTTTATCCAACTGTTCGGCTAACCACTTGTTAGATTTATTTTTCTCCGCAAGGACGACTTTAATACGGTTAAGAAGTTTCCGTTCCATAATTATTCCTTCAATCTTCTACAAAGATACAGATTATTTTGATTTTCTTGACCCAATGGGATATTTATATCTGCTAGCCACAAGAAAATGATTAATATATCAATTTGTAATCTATAAAATGATTATCTTTGACACGTCAAGACAGATAAAAGAACTTATGCAAGAATTTATTAATTTACAAAAAGAATGTTTGGCACAAATTAATGCAATGCCCTCAGACGGCTGCGCATGCTCGATTAATCATTATTGTCAGCAACATGGCTGTAATAAAGGAGATTGCAGTGAATGCTTGCATCATATTCAGAGAGGATGCCCGTCCTTTCATTATTGCTGTGAGAGAATAACTTATTGCTATGTACTTCGATTCTTCAATAGATTTGCATCAGAGATAACGCACTTTATTAACAGGTATAATTTTTCTAGAATTACTTCTTTAAATGTAGTTTCTTTAGGATGTGGTCCTGGCTCTGAACTTTATGGAATCATCAAATCGCTTCGGTCTCGTCAATATCGCACACAAATTAACTATAAGGGTTACGATATGAATAATATTTGGAGGCCAATTCAAGAAATGAGCAAACGACATTTGTCTGCATTGGGATATAATATTGAGTTCCATACAACAGATATCTTCCGTGATTTTGAGGGATTTAATAATGAGGGTATAACTATCCTTGTTTTGAACTATGTATTATCGGATGTTGTAAAATATAAAACGGCTGAAGAAAGACAACACTTCGCTGATTGTCTTACTGACTTCATTATTGCCAATAAAATTAACTTTATCTTTTTTAACGATATTAACTTTTACGGTGATGTATCTATCAATTCTGGAGTTCAACTGATGAAACTAGTCATACAGAACTTGAGGCTGCGAGAAAAGACTGTCCATGATAAATATTTTTATTTCAATGGAGACCCTTATCGCGGAAATGAAAATTGGAGGATGTATGAATCAAACTACAATTTATTACCTGTTTTGCAAGGCAATAATTATATGAGAAATGTAGAAACCTGTGGCTCAAAACAAATATTTGTAAAAATACAATGATACTGTCAGTCTCGCGACGTACCGATATACCTGCTTTTTACAGTGATTGGTTCTTTAACCGATTGCAAGCCGGTTTTGTAGATGTACGCAATCCTATGAATATTCATCAGATAAGTCGTATAAAAATCTCTCCTGATGTAGTTGATTGCATTGTCTTTTGGACAAAAAATCCGAAGAAAATGCTTGATAGATTGGATGAATTGAGTGGTTATAATTATTATTTTCAATTCACCATTAATCCATACGATAAACAGATAGAGCATTATGTCCCCCAAAAATCGGAGGTTATAGCCACCTTTCAGGCGTTGTCGATGAAAATCGGGCCAGAAAAAGTTATTTGGCGTTATGATCCAATCCTACTGACAAATAAAATCGATGTCAATTATCATATTAAATATTTTAATGAGCTAGCCAAGCGGTTAAATGGCTATACAAACCGATGTGTTATAAGTTTTGTGGATTTATACAAAAAAACCATAACAAATACAAAGCCCATCAATATAAATGAACCGTCAGAAGATGAAATGAGATATTTGGCAGAATCTTTCGTGCAAATTGCGAATATGTACAATATTAAAATTGTTAGCTGTTCTGAGAAAATCCACCTGGAAGAACAGGGCATTGAGCATGGTCATTGCATAGATCCGCTACTGATAGAACAAATATGTAATTATAGTATTAAAACATCGAAAGATAAAAATCAGCGTAAAGAATGCGGTTGTGTTGAGAGTATTGATATTGGAGCATATAATACCTGTTGTCATAAGTGTGCATATTGTTATGCGAATTTTAATGATGAACAGGTGGAAATTTCAAATTCTCATCATATAAAGACATCATCTCTTTTAATCGGAGAAATACAAAATAATGATGTAGTAAAAGAACGAAAAATCTCCTTACTTAAAATAAATAGCTTATTTTGATGTTTGTTTGTCCAATATGTTTGTCAATGGTGTCAGACCGTCTCAGATGGTGTAGTTTGTTTGTATAAAATTTATTGATTACGAAGTAATACACTGATAATCAGAATATACACACTTCTTCAACGAAGAGGAATATTAAACATGACGAGCGCTCGGACGAGCCGTTAAAAAGAGCAAGCAGCCCCGCATGAGGCTGCTTGCTCTTTTTTATAGTAAACCGATTGTAATCCGAGGGTGCTCAGCGGCTATTTTTCGGCCACGTAAAACAGGTCGAAACAATCGTCCGACACCGGGCAGATGCGGTAATCCTCCATCCGGATCGAGGACGTGAGGTCGGTATTTGCCTTCAGCAGCTTCCGGCGGTTGATCCGGTTCAGGATGTCGTAGGGTAGCTGGAGCAGGCGGCGGGGGCGGCGGGGCCGGGGGTGAAACGGGT
>OGRY01002280.1_pt1 | contig 12416 bp, 7 predicted proteins | sample 1553551 | NCBI WGS metagenome assembly OGRY01 (sample SAMEA2580101, study PRJEB22360) | human gut metagenome | biome: human gut; feature: human-associated habitat; material: faeces | place: Denmark | collected 2008/2010
CCTGCCGTAGAGGCTGTGTTCTGCGGACTCCGCCCTGCAGTGGTAGGATTATTGGCATCGGCTGCTCTGGTCTTGATGAATGTGGAAAACTTCGGTTCGCCCACAGACGATACTTATACTTTTGTCATCAGCATCATTATTTTCCTGGTAGCCTTTATAGGAACAAAAAAATATCACGCTAACCCGATTCTGATGATTATCGCCTGCGGAATAGCCGGACTGATCTTATACTAGGGGAATCTCACTGCGGAAACTCAAATTCACCACAGAGTAACACGGAGTATCAAAGAACACAGAGTAACATGGAGTTTTTTTGTTACTACTCAATAATTTAGAATCTCCTCTGTGTTACTCTGTGTCCTCTGTGGTGAATGATGACACATCCCCTCATCTTTTGTAATACATTTACAGTTTCACTTTCTTACTTACCGATTTCGATTCATTGTGCAGACGGTCAAGTGCTGTCACAACATAACGGTATTTGTTTTTCCCATCCTTGTAAGGGAGCTTATAGAAATTGTTACGGGTAACGGCAACAATATGCGAAGCATCGTCAATGTTCACTTTTTCTTTATCATCAAAACGATAAACAACGTATTGCACAGCACGATCCATCTCATCTTTAGCTTTCGGAGCAGTCCAGAACAACATGTAACCATCTTCCGTCCATACTTTTTTCACTTTACGGACTTTACCCGGTGCTTTATCATCCATAAAGTCGAAAACGGGAACCAAAGCAGGATACTTATGATACTCCTGCACAAGTGCATCCCGATATTTTCCGGCATTCTCTACCACAGCGCTCGCCGGCCACTGACAACTGCCACCGATCGTCTGATAAGCTCTTTCCAAAGCCATCTTGCGAGGCAGCTGATTCATGGAAGGATTCTTCGGATCGGCATTTTGAATCGTATTCATCACAGACTGGCCAATGAACAAAGGACGGTTCTCCGTATTCTTTGCCCACCATTTCACCAGGATTTCATAATCGGCGGCAGGATGCCCTATCTGCCAGTATATCTGCGGAATATTATAATCGACCCAACCATTGCGCGCCCAAAGCAATACATCTGCATACAGATCGTCATAGTTCTGCAGGCCGTTGGTCTTGCTTCCGAGCGGATCGTTCTTTTCGTTACGGTAGATACCAAACGGACTAATACCGAACTTCACCCAAGGCTTCAAGCCACGAATAGTCTCGTGTATCTTCTGAATCAATATATTAACATTGCTCCGGCGCCAGTCGGCACGATTGGTGAACCCTCCGCCGTAACGGGCAAAGCTTGCGTCATCCGGAAAGTCCATGCCTTTTGCCGGATAAGGATAGAAATAATCATCCATATGAATAGCGTCTACATCGTAACGCGAAACAATGTCCGCCACCACCATGCAAATATGACGACGACTTTCGGGCAATGCCGGATCAAAAAAGAGTTGATTATTGTAAGTGACAAACCATTCCGGATGGATATTATACAGGTGATTGGCCGACAGCTCACTCTTCAGTGATGTCTTCACCCGATAAGGATTGATCCACGCATGGAACTCCATTCCCCGTTTATGGCACTCGTCGATCATGAACTGCATCGGATCCCAGTAGGGCGAAGGCGCCTGCCCCTGCACTCCGGTTAGGAAACGGCTCCACGGTTCCAATTGTGAAGCATATAAAGCATCTGCCTCCGGACGCACCTGGAATATGATCGCATTGATGCCTGCCCCCTGCAAAGAGTTGAGCTGATCGATAAGTGTTTGTTTTAACTTCTCAGTAGGAATACCACGGAACTGCCCATTAACAGCCTGTATCCACGCCCCGCGAAATTCTCTTTTCGGATAAGGGCTTTGTTGTATTTGTGCCCCCACTCCTGTTGCAAGAAAGAGAGCTAAAAGAAGAATCAGTTTTCTCAGGTTCATAATTGGTTTTCATAAAAATGTGGTGCAAAGATACAATTTTGCTCCTCATTTGCAACGGTTAAGCAAGCAATTCAATCTTCGCAAGTGTTTTTAAGATAAAAGTTCCTTCCACTGTTAGGTTAAACGTTGCTGACTCACTATCTTTGCAGTCCAAGTAACGAAAATGCTTATGACTGATAGTAAATACATCTCTATAAAAGGGGCCAGAGTCAACAATCTGAAGAATATTGACGTAAACATTCCCCGCAACAAACTGGTGGTGATCACCGGTCTTTCCGGTTCCGGAAAATCATCGCTCGCTTTCGACACCCTCTATGCCGAGGGACAGCGTCGCTACGTGGAAAGTCTCAGTAGCTATGCCCGCCAGTTTCTGGGCCGAATGAGCAAACCCGAATGTGACTTTATCAAAGGCATTCCGCCCGCCATTGCCATCGAACAGAAAGTGAACAGCCGTAACCCGCGTTCCACCGTAGGTACCTCGACCGAAATTTACGAATACCTGCGCCTGCTTTATGCACGTGTGGGCAAAACCTACAGTCCCGTCAGCGGAGAGGAAGTGAAGAAGCACTCCATCGAAGACATTGTAAACTGCATGCTCTCTTATCCGGAAGGGACCCGCTATACCGTGCTGACACAGATTTACCTGCATGACGGACGCACGCTCGAACAACAGTTGGAGATCGACCGGAAGCAAGGTTTCAACCGTCTTGAAGTAAACGGCGAGATGGTGCGTATCGACGAATATGCTGCCGGCAAAGAGGACGTGGTATACCTGCTCGTCGACCGAATGACGGCAGCAAAATCCAAGGATGCCATCAGTCGCCTGACCGACTCTGCCGAAACAGCCATGTACGAAGGCGACGGCATGTGTATGCTTCGCTTTTATCAGCCGGACGGAACGACCCGGTTGCATACTTTCAGTACCAAATTCGAAGCCGACGGTATGACGTTCGAAGAACCGAACGACCAGATGTTCTCGTTCAACTCCCCGATCGGTGCCTGTCCCGTATGTGAAGGATTCGGAAAAGTGATCGGTATCGACGAGCACTTGGTGGTGCCTAACCGTTCTTTGTCCGTCTACGACGGAGCCATTGTCTGTTGGCGGGGCGAAAAGATGGGAGAATGGCGCGAAGAGCTGATCCACAATGCCGAAAAATTCAACTTCCCGATCTTTACTCCTTACTACGAGCTAACCGACGAACAGCGCCGGGTGTTGTGGGAAGGAAACCAATACTTCCATGGCATCAACGACTTCTTCAAGATGCTCGAGGAGAATCAGTATAAGATTCAATACCGTGTGATGCTGGCACGCTATCGCGGAAAGACGCTTTGCCCGAAATGCCACGGCACCCGTCTGAAACCCGAAGCGGGATACGTCCGCGTGGGTGGAAAGAACATTTCCGAACTGGTAGCCCTGCCTATCACCGAATTGCAAAAATTCTTCGACTCGCTCACGCTGAACGAACACGACCAGGCCGTAGCCCGTCGTATCCTGACGGAAATCAACAGCCGCATCCGGTTCCTGATTGATGTGGGTCTGGGCTATCTCACACTGAACCGCCTCAGCAATTCGTTGTCGGGCGGAGAAAGCCAGCGCATCAACCTGGCCACTTCGTTGGGAAGCAGCTTGGTGGGCAGCCTTTACATCCTCGACGAACCGAGTATCGGACTCCACAGTCGGGATACCGACCGATTGGTTCATGTGCTCCGCCAACTCCAGCAGTTGGGCAACACGGTCGTGGTGGTAGAGCACGACGAAGAAATCATCCGTGCCGCAGACTACATCATCGACATCGGTCCGAATGCCGGACGACTGGGCGGACAGGTAGTATACGAGGGTGACATGAAAGATTTAAAGAAAGGCAGCAACAGTTATACGGTGAAATACCTGCTGGACGAAGAGACCATTCCCGTGCCGGAACACCGTCGTCCATGGAACAACTATATCGAAATAAAAGGTGCCCGTGAAAACAACTTGAAAGGTGTGGACGCCCGCTTCCCACTTAATGTGATGACGGTAGTGACGGGTGTTAGCGGTTCGGGAAAGAGCACACTGGTACGCGACATTTTTTACCGCGCGCTGAAACGCGAACTGGACGAATGCAGCGAGCGTCCTGGAGAATTTGTGTCCATCGAAGGCGACCTGCGCAATCTGCGCAATGTGGAGTTTGTCGATCAAAATCCCATCGGCAAGTCTTCCCGCTCCAATCCGGTGACCTACATCAAAGCATACGACGAAATCCGCAAGCTCTGGGCTGACCAGCCGCTCGCCAAACAAATGGGATATACCGCAGGACATTTCAGCTTCAACAACGAGGGTGGGCGTTGCGAAGAGTGTAAAGGTGACGGAACCATCACAGTAGAAATGCAATTCATGGCCGACCTGGTGCTGGAGTGTGAATCATGCCACGGAAAACGTTTCAAGGCCGATACACTCGAAGTGAAATTCCAGGATAAAAATATCTATGACGTACTGGAAATGACAGTCAACCAAGCTATTGAATTCTTTACGGAACATGGACAGAAGAAGGTTGTGAAGAAACTGATCCCCTTGCAGGATGTCGGTTTGGGATATATCAAACTGGGGCAATCTTCATCTACCCTGTCAGGAGGAGAGAACCAGCGCGTGAAACTGGCTTACTATCTGAGTCAGGAGAAAGCAGACCCGACGCTGTTTATCTTCGACGAACCTACTACGGGATTGCACTTTCACGATATACGCAAGTTGCTCGATGCATTCGACGCACTGATCCGACGCGGACACTCCATCGTAATTATCGAGCACAACATGGATGTCATAAAATGTGCCGATTACGTGATAGACCTCGGACCGGAAGGCGGAGATAAGGGCGGCAATATTGTGGCAACCGGAACGCCGGAAGAGGTGGCTGCCTGTGCGGCAAGTTATACGGGACAATTCCTGCAGGAGAAACTGAACCACTTGTAAAACAAGCAAGGGTTCTCTAATCAATTTTATCGGGAACTCACCACAAAGGGGCTGTCAAAAGTCTTTTCACCACAGAATACACAGATTATCAATATGGATAATCAATAACTTAAAATTCACCCTGTGTTACTCTGTGCCCTCTGTGGTGAGTTCCTTTTAAAAGAAAAATCAGAAGTAGAATCCGAAGCCTACTTTCAGTCCGAACTTCGACAAATCACTGTCTTTGAAACTCAAATCATAATAGACAGCCGGTTCGATGGTAACAGTCCGTGTCAGGAAAAACGCATAGCCAGCCTCCGCATCGAAGGCAAAGTCGGTCGTGTCTCCTACTTTCCAGTTATAGCGATTCATCTTCAATCCGGCTCCGAGATAAATGCCGCATTTGTCGAAATAATATCTTCCACCCACACCCAGTGTGTACTTATCTTCCGGTTTGCTCCAATTGGCTCCGGCCGTGAGCATCAGTGCCACATTATCCACCAGGAAAGCACCGCCTTGCGCCTGCAACCCGAACTGGGTTTTCTCAGACTTGCTGTACGAAAGTCCAAGTCCCGTCACCGAGGGATTCACAATCCACTTTCCTTTCTCAAACTGTGCCTGTGCCGTCACTGAAACGACAAGCAGACATACGATCCACATTAATTTCTTCATAACGTTTCTACTTTTTCAGGTTATTCATATGTTCTTCCTCCCGGCGGCGCTGCTGCACCTGTTCTTTTTTTCTCAGCACCAGCCAGAGAACCAGAACAATGACATACGAAGCAGCCAGGGTGAGATATTTCTCTGTGTCGCTCACCTCATGATTGCGAGGCAGCAGATAAGCCGCTGTCGCAGATACATAGATCAGCAAGGCGACAGTAACCCAGGTTGACTTTTTTACTTTCTTCATCTTTATACGAATATCGAGTTTATTTTTTATACGAGTATCCAATCCCTTTTTTCCAAACAATAAACCAAACGGCTCCAATCAGTGTACAAAGCCCTCCTGTCACATACGAAACCCAATGTGACAATCCTAATCCTTCGGGGGCGATGCAGATATAAGTGGAACAGACAGCTGTCATAAACAGAGCGGGAACCAATGTCAAACCATACCACTTGCGGGCACGCGCCAAGTAGACTGTGATGGCCCAGAGAGTAAAGACCGATAAGGTCTGGTTGGCCCAGGCAAAATAGCGCCAGATCATGTCGAACCCGTCTTTATCACGCAAACTGTAAAGCAACAGCCCGATGGCGACAATGAACATCGGCACACAAATATACAAACGGCGACGCATGCTTTTTTGTTCCAGTTTCAGAAAATCGGCTACGATCAGACGTGCCGAACGAAACGCGGTGTCGCCCGATGTAATAGGCGCCGCAATCACTCCCAGAATGGCAAGCACCCCACCTACCGCACCGAGCCAATCTTTCGTTATAGCGTCTACAATGACAGAGGCATTGTTCTCTTCCATACCGTGTTCACGATAAAAATAAGTCGCGGCGGCAGCCCAGATCAGCGCCACAATGCCCTCGGTAATCATGGCACCGTAAAAGACAGGACGTCCATGACGCTCAGAAGTCATGCAACGTGCCATCAGGGGACTTTGCGTAGCATGAAATCCGGAGATGGCTCCACAGGCGATACTGACAAACATAATCGGGAAAATAGGTAACACGGCTGCTTCCGGATTAGTATTCTGTAATCCGTCCCACAACTCCGGGATGACCGGATGATGAACATAAAGCATCACCAGGATACCCACTGCCATAAACAACAAAGCTGCAGCGAACAAGGGATATATCTTTCCGATGATTTTATCGACCGGAAGCAGAGTGGCAAGAATATAATAGATGAACACCACAATGATCCAGAAAGTAGTGTCGAGACTGTCGGGAGTCAACTTCGCCAGCAGTCCTGCCGGTCCTGCCACAAAGACCGCACCTACCAGAATCATCAGGACAACGGTAAAACCCCGCATCACCTGCTTGGTAGTCATCCCCAGAAAACGGCCGACAATTTCAGGCAAGCTCTCACCACCGTTACGCAGAGAGAGCATTCCGGCGAAATAATCGTGTGTGGCACCGGCAAAGATACTTCCCAACACAATCCACAGATAGGAAGCAGTACCGAACTTCGCTCCCATAATAGCTCCGAAGATGGGGCCGAGACCGGCTATGTTTAAAAATTGAATCATGAAGATTTTCCAGGTAGGAAGGGGAATATAATCCACTCCGTCGGCATGTGTCAGTGCCGGGGTCTTTCGGTCGTCGGGGCCAAAGACACGCTCCACCAACCGTCCGTAAATAAAGTAACCTGCAATCAGAGCCAGCAGGCAAATCGTGAATGTAATCATGGCGTGTTGAATTGTTAATCAGCGCAAATGTAACATAATCTAAGGAAACTACACAACTTTACGAAGGGTTTTGCTAACTTTGCAAGCCTTCCGCTTACCGCGGAAGGCAGTTTAGAAGACGTTTCACCACAGATTACACGGATTAACACAGATTCATACGAATTCATACGGATTGATACGGATTCTTTAACCGGATTCTCAATGAAATAAATTATCAATCTGTGTTAATCCGTGTAATCTGTGGTGAACATCAAAACCATTAGATTTATGAATACCATCTATAAAAGCCATAACGAATCTTTCTCAGTGAAAAAGAGAGCCGGAAGAGGAACATCCCTCCTCTTTCTTTTTCTCCTCTCCTTACTTCCGCTCCATGCGCAGACCTCCCCGAAACACGAGGTACGGGCTGCCTGGATAACTGCGGTCTACGGACTGGACTGGCCACGCACCAAAGCAACCACTCCTGCAGGTATCCGGCGACAGAAAGAAGAACTGATCGATATCCTCGACCGCTTGAAAGAGGCCAACTTCAATACGGTACTTTTCCAGACTCGTACCCGTGGTGATGTGCTTTATCGTTCGGACATCGAACCCTTCAACTCCATACTGACAGGAAAAACCGGAGGCGATCCCGGATACGATCCGTTGGCCTTCGCCATTGAAGAGTGCCACAAACGAGGCATGGAATGCCATGCCTGGATGGTGACCATCCCCTTGGGAGGCAAAAAACATGTGGCCTCACTTGGCAAGCAATCGGTGACCAAGCGTGAGCGTGACATCTGCGTGCCTTACAAAAATGAATATTTCCTTAACCCCGGACATCCTGCCACCAAGGAATATCTAATGAAACTGGTACGTGAGGTAGTCAGCCGTTACGATGTGGACGGAGTGCACTTCGACTATCTCCGCTATCCGGAAAACGCCCCGCGCTTTCCGGACAGTTACGACTTCCGCCGCTACGGCAAAGGACGCACGCTGGCACAATGGCGCCGGGACAACCTGACCGACATTGTACGCTACATCTACAACGGTGTAAAAGCCATGAAGCCTTGGGTGAAGGTGAGCACCTGCCCGGTAGGAAAATACCGTGACACCTCACGCTACTCCTCTAAAGGCTGGAATGCCTTCTTCACTGTCTATCAGGATCCGCAAGGCTGGCTGGGCGAAGGCATCCAGGACCAGATCTACCCGATGATGTATTTCCGGGGCAACGGTTTTTATCCGTTTGCCCTCGACTGGCAGGAACAAAGCAACGGACGCCACATCGTCCCCGGACTCGGTATCTACTTCCTCCACCCCGACGAAGGTAACTGGACCACCGAAGAGGTGGAACGCCAAATGCACTTCATCCGCTCCAATCGGCTGGCAGGCGAAGCGCACTACCGGGTAAAGTATCTGATGGACAACACCCAAGGGGTATACGACCTCCTGCTGGATCATTTCTATCAATATCCGGCACTACAACCGCCGATGCCGTGGATTGACAACGTCTCCCCCACCGCCCCTTCAGCATTGAAGGCTGTCTCCGCCGGCGACGGATATACCCGTCTCAACTGGAAAGCCGCTACGGACAATGACAAGCAGAATGCTCCCATGTACGTGGTCTACGCATCGGACACGTATCCGGTAGATATCACGAATCCGGAAAATATCCTCGTGCAGAATCTGCGGGATACGCACTACATATATGCTCCCATCCTCCCATGGACAGCCAGGAAGTATTTTGCCGTCACGGCTGTGGACCGCTGTGGAAATGAAAGTAAGGCAGCTCAACAAGAAGAAAAATAACCATCTTTTCTTATTTATATCATTAATATAGTATCTTTGTGAAATAGACGAAAAACAAACCGAACAAACGAACAACACACCGAATGAAAAGTATGCGGTCCATTCATTCACTCATACGTTGCTGTATGATCTTACTGCTATTGACCTCCTGTTATTCAAAAGAAGAGCGGCGGGTATTGGTGATCCACTCTTATGAAAAGGATTACCAAGGATATGCAGAATTCAATAAACTGATAAAAAAGGAATTCTCCAAAGCTCACATTCCCGTAGAACTTACTTTCTTCTATCTGAATTGTGAAATTAACAACGAACAGCAAGAGATAGATAAGATCAATAACTTTCTCGATTCTATTTCGAAATGGAAACCTGAAGTTCTTCTTGTTAACGATGACCAGGCCACTTACTCGTTATTGGAAACCCATCATCCGTTATTGAAGGGAATACCAATCGTATTCTCCGGAGTCAATTATCCCAATTGGGAACTGATCGGACAATACAACAACGTCACCGGGTTTCACGACAAGATAGATTTCAGAAAGAATCTGGAAATGGTGCACAAGCTAACCGGCAAAAACCATATTTACACCATACTTGACTTTACGTTCTTAGACCGGAAAGTCCGAAACGATATTGACAACCAATTGAAATCGACGGACATCATATCCAATCTGGACTGGCATCTGGACAAAAACGACACACGGAAAGAAGCAGAAAAAGGACATATAATAATTAATGCGCTATCTGCCCGTAACCTCTCCAAGAACCAGAATAAGGATCAGACAAAAGGTGGAGACTTCATCTGGTCTATCAGTAAATACAGTACCCTCCCTTATCTGCAGACAAAGTTTGACTACACAACGGTCACTATGGCATCTTTGTCCACCCGGCAACGCTTTACAACGATCAATGAACTTTTTGACTGCGGGCACGACTTTCTGGGCGGATACATCACCCCGATGCATATCCAGGTAGAAGAGTCCGTTCATGCGGCGGCCCGTATCCTCAATGGAGAAAACGTTGCCGACATACCCATTCAGGAAAGCGCCAAAGGATACTTCATCGACTGGAATGCCATGCAAAAAGAACATCTGGCCATCGCAGACATTCCCCATGAATACACCATTATCAACATTCCATTCAAGACCCGGCACCCCATCGTCTGGTGGTTCGCACTATTAGGCAGCATCACCGCCATTGTCAGCCTGCTGTCGGGCATCACTTACCTGTATTGGCGTGAAACGAAAAGGAAACGCTCCATCCTGTACGAACTGGAAGATGAGAAAGAATCGTTGGCGCTGGCAGTCGAGGGAAGCGATACATACGCATGGCGGTTAAAGGACGATACGATGGTGTTCGAATACGCCTTTTGGAAAAACTTGGGCATGGCTCCCCATCCATTGACGATTGACGGGTTCCTGTCCTTTGTGGATGCCGACTATCTGGATACGACACAAGCCTTATTGACAAAGAACGCCACCAACGGCAAACACTTCATAAAGCTGAAATGCGACTTTAACGGTACAGGATACCAATGGTGGGAACTTCGGTGCAGCACCATGAAGAGTGCTCTGGGCGGACAGAAAACCACCGGCCTTTTATTAAACATTGAGGACTACAAGAAACGGGAACAGGAATTGATCGAGGCCCGTAAAATGGCGGAAAAGGCGGAACTTAAAGAATCCTTCCTGGCCAACATAAGCCACGAAATACGTACACCGCTAAATGCCATTGTCGGATTCTCCACCCTGCTTGCCTCTCCGGATGATACGGACATCACCCCCGAAGAGAAGGAACAGTATATAGATACCATCAACCGCAACAGCGAGTTGTTGCTGAAACTGATTAATGATATATTGGAACTTTCGCGCATCGAGTCCGGATATATGTCATTCGACTGTGATGACTATCCGCTGGATGCCCTTATCAGGGATACTTATCAGACACATAAGATTCTGATTCCCGGACAGCTCCACTTCCTGTTGGAAGAAGGCGAAAAGGGCTTGATCGTACACGTCGACAAAAACCGGCTGGTTCAGGTGATCACCAACTTCCTGAACAATGCCTCCAAATTTACCCGGGAAGGCTCCATCAAACTGGGATGGAGCTACATGCCGCAAACCGAAGAAGTGGAGATCTATGTAGAGGACACCGGAATCGGTATCCCGCAGTCCGAACAAAAGATGATATTCGGCCGATTCTACAAACAGAACGAGTTTGCGCAAGGAACCGGCCTGGGACTCTCTATCTGCAAACTGATCATAGAAAAACTTCAGGGAAGGCTATCGTTACGGTCCGAAGCGGGCACGGGAAGCCACTTCTCCATTTTCTTTTCTTGCAAAAAGCAACCTATATAAAACTTTATCCACCGGTTTCCACCAGGATATAAGCCCGATAGCGGCTCGACTTCCGGACAGGCACCAATGGCAGATAGCCTTTCACCACCCGTCCGTTTCGGGTGTCCAACGGATGCGCAACCGTCATTGCATCATGCTCCTGCAATGCTTGCCCGTCAGACGGATGATAAGAGATACGAAACGTTCCGCCAGCCCCGGGCCGTACATAACGATCGTATAGCATCCGGGACACAAGTCCCATATTCATCCGCAGGTTGATCTCCACACAAGGATGGATGCGAAACTCCGGAAAGAGAGCGAACCGGCAAATCATCATATCTACTCCTAGATAACCGGTATACTCCGTCCCCAAAGAGACGGACAGCCGTCTTTGCAACTCCTCCCGAAGCCGGTGTAAAGCCGCCACAGGCACATAAGCCGACAATCTTCGTTCAATCTCCGCATCAGGCAACAACCGGTTTCCTTCGTAAGCCCCACCGGCATTGGTACGGAACAAAGAGTATCCGGCAAAAATAATCCGCCCCTTTCCGTCCGAATAAAACTCCATGGCAAAATCTTCTACCTTATTATATACAGGTTCACCGACAACTCCCCCCTGCTGCTCTATAATCCGGGCACACCAACGCTCTATCAGAGGAGTGAACGCTCCCTTGCACCAGTTCAGCCCTTTACCGCTTCCGGACAAGGGGGCTTTGAGCAGACAGCATTCTAGGCTCTCTACAAATGCCCGGCAGTCGGACAAAGCGGTCAGGTAGCAAGACTCTCCACAAAACACTTCATCCACTTGCAGACCGGGCAACAACCGTACGGCTTGCAAACGATGGGACAGATCGCGCAACCGTCCTATATCCTCCATCGAAGGTAGCGCAGCATCGGGTACTCCCAATGAAAGCAGACGTTTCCGGAGTGCCGGATTCCATCCCCAGGGAACCACCGAACGGACTTCCGAAAAATCTTCGGCCTGGGTTCTCAATGATGCGGGAAGCGGAAATAAGTCGAGCATCTCTTCCAGAAAAGACTGATTATAGGCAGACGGAGCAAGCACACTGCACGGCCCGTCCGCAAACCATACGGGAAGTA
>OGRY01002286.1_pt1 | contig 12395 bp, 11 predicted proteins | sample 1553551 | NCBI WGS metagenome assembly OGRY01 (sample SAMEA2580101, study PRJEB22360) | human gut metagenome | biome: human gut; feature: human-associated habitat; material: faeces | place: Denmark | collected 2008/2010
AGTGCGATCCTGCCCGGAGGGCCTTTTTGTGTTATAGGAACATTACGGAGTAATTTCCTATAACACAAAAAAGCCCTCCGTCTGCATGCTGCTCACATGAAAACAGAGGGCTTCATTATTCTATTTGCTTAAATCCTTGCTACGCCTGATTTTCTTGCTGCTTCTGCTACAGCTTTAGCTACAGCGTCTTTTACGCGTGGGTCAAAGGCTGCCGGAAGAATATATTCCGCTGTTAATTCTTCGTCACTTACCAAACCTGCAATTGCATATGCTGCTGCAACTTTCATTTCATCGTTAACATCTGATGCTCTTGCGTCCAGTACACCACGGAAAAGTCCCGGGAAGCAGAGTACGTTGTTTACCTGGTTCGGGTAATCAGAACGTCCTGTGGATACCACTGCTGCGCCTGCTGCTTTTGCTTCGTCAGGGAAGATTTCAGGTACCGGGTTTGCACATGCAAAGATGATAGGATCTTTTGCCATTGTGCGGACCATATCCTGTGTCAGTGTTCCAGGTGCGGATACACCGATGAAGATGTCTGCGCCTTTGATCACTTCTGCAAGAGTACCTTTCTCTTTGTTGAAGTTTGTGATCTTAGCCATCTCTTCTTTGATCGGGTTTAATCCTTCTCTGCCTTCGTAAATCGCACCCTTTCTGTCTGTCATGATTACATTCTTAAGTCCCATGGACATTAACAGTTTGATGATAGCGATACCTGCAGCACCTGCTCCGGAAGTAACGATCTTCACTTCATCAAGCTTCTTGCCAACCAGTTTCAATGCGTTGATAACACCTGCAAGTGTGATAACTGCTGTTCCGTGCTGGTCATCGTGGAAGATCGGAATATCACAGCATTCTTTCAGTTTCTTTTCGATTTCAAAACATCTCGGTGCGGAAATATCCTCAAGGTTGATTCCTCCAAAGGATCCGGCCAGAAGGCTTACTGTCTTAACGATCTCATCAACATCTTTACTGCGGACGCAGAGCGGAATCGCGTCTACACCGCCAAATTCTTTAAAGAGTACACATTTGCCTTCCATAACAGGCATACCTGCTTCCGGTCCGATATCTCCCAGTCCAAGTACTGCAGTTCCGTCTGTTACAACAGCAACTGTATTCCAACGTCTTGTCAGATCATAGCTCTTGTTTACATCCTTCTGGATCTCCAGACAAGGCTGAGCAACACCTGGTGTGTAAGCAAGGCTTAAAGCATCTTTGGAATCTACTTTGGCTCTTGATACAACCTCAATTTTACCTTTTAAGTCATAATGCATTTTTAAAGATTCTTTTGCGTAGTCCATTTTGTTTTGGCTCCCTTCTGCACTCTTTTTTTGAGACGCCTACATTGTAACATTAACTTGGCTCAGATTCTACTGTTTTTCTGACCTTTTTTATCAAAATAATTAAAACATCATCTTTCTGCAGAAAATTGTGAAGATGCTGTTTCAGTTACGGGACTTTATCATCTGATATCAAGGACAAAAAGAAGCTTTATATCATTATTTATCTGTATCAAAATGTACTTCTGTGCCGGCAACTGCCCGTTCATCCAGGAGCTGTTTGAAGGTCCTGGTCTTTGCTTTTTCTTCGTAGTCATCGGACCAGTAGTAGCCTTTCAGCTCATCCATATACTCATAGTAGTCACAAAGATAAATATATACAGTGGAAATGTCTCTGTCCTGTATCGCATATGTGTTATTGCTGTTTGACACGCCTCCATATGGCATGATATCTCCATTGGCATCCAGCATAACTGCAAAATACTTTGCTTCCGGATCCTGCATTTTCATAGTGATCTCAAATGGTGTTTTCGTAATGGAGAGAACGCCATCTCCATTTTCATCTACCACATTTACATCCTTTTCAACAGTATCGGAAGTATTTTTCTCTACATCTACGTTGAATTTCCAGTCACCTTTCAGTGTCCATGAGTTATATCTGTTATTACCTTCATTTGCCTCAGGATATCGTTCAAAATACTCATTCCACATCTCAGTGAAAAACTGATGCTCCAGATCCTTCTGCTCTTCTGTCAGGCTCTCATAATCTGCATCGTCTGTACTGATTCCATGCTCTGCCATTTTCTGATTATATTCATCCCGCAGATCCTGAGGGATATCCGGGGTGGTATCCTGATTCTCCGGAAGAGCGCCCACAATATCTTTCAGATCCAGCTCCATGGTAAACCTGTCAGGTACTTTTATGTCTTTGACATAATCGCTGATTGCCGGACCTCCCACCTGAGGAAGCTTCGCGTCACTGTATTCATCCATTCCCAGTGCCTGGGCTAACTTATCAAAACTAAAGTCCTCAGAATCTACATCAATCCCTTTTTCTTTGAAAAATGCGTTACGCACCTCATAAAATTTTGTCCATCCTGCATCATCCACTGTCATATCTTCTACAGGAATACGCAAAACTCCTGCATAGGTGTTATCATCCAGCATTTTTCCATCCAGATAAGCATTGAACAGATTACTTTTTTCATCCATGTAATCATATTTCACTGTAGAATTCTCGCTGAGCTTAATATTGGGTTTTCCATCAGATGTAATGAATGTATCCGGGAATTTATCCTCTGTATGGATTGTCATGGACAGGTACAGAGCCATTTCATTACAGTATACTTCTGAAAGCGTGACAGTTGTTCCATCTACTGTTTTACTGTATGATTCATTGTCTTTCGTTTTATCTGCATTGTTATTTTCTGTTGTATTCTGATCCTCAGCCTGAGCACTTTGAGGATTACCTCCGTCCTCCTGACTTTCATTAGTATCTGCCAACTCTGCATCTTCTGCAGAATCTGTCAACTGCTTTGCATATTTCGAATAATCACCATAAAATCCCATGGAATTACCGAGCTGCTTAAATACATTTCCAACCAGAGGGATGTTCTCTGCAAATGCCGGATTTGTGATACATACTGTTGAAAATACAGCTGCAGCTGCAGTCAGTCCCAAAGCTGTTTTGTATACTGTTTTGAATTTCTTGTGCGATTTTGCTGTTCCTGTGGATTTCTTTCCGGAACTTCCTGTTGATTTCTCCTGTAATCTTTGCACCATATTCTCTGTATTTTCCGTATGTCCAGAAGCTGCTGCCATTTCTCTGATTCTGGAAAATGCTTCGTTTTTTGCATCTTCTGCCTGCTTTGGCAACGGAAAGTCTGCCTGCATGATTTCCTCTATCACATTGTCATTTCTGTTATTCTTTTCTTTATCAAAATCCAACTTCTTCGCCATGAACACTTCATTCCTTTCTTGAACTTACTGTTATGTTTCCTGCTGTTACTGATCCTGTTCTCAGATTTTCATTCTGATATTCTGCAAACCTTCTGCTATACCTGTGAATTCTCTGTTTTTCTTTTTTTTCTGCTGCAGTCTCTTCTTCTGAATATTATCTTCTGCTGAAGTATATTCCTGCTTTAGCTGCATACGGGCTCTGACCAGTCTGGTTTTTACGGTGTTTTCATTCATATTTAATATAGAAGCAATGTCTGCGATCCGAAATCCCTCTACATAATACAGAACCAGTATAATCCTGTAGGATTCGTCCAGCATTCCAAGCATTTCCTTGAACTCAAATTCCTCAATGGACATATCCTGTCCGGGGACTTCCGGAAGTTCTTCAGCTCTGCTGAAATTTTTGTAGTGTCTGTGGATTTTATTGCATTCATTGATCAGAATACGGATCATCCAGGTTTTAAAATATTCCGGATTCTTCAGTGTATGTATTTTTTCAAAGCAGGTAAGTATGGTATCCTGCATGGCATCTGCGGCATCCTCATCATTATCCAGGATTCCCCGCGCCACCTTGTACATTGCCAGAGAATTCTTTTCCATCAGTTCCAGAAATGCATCCGCATCTCCTGAAATGGAACGTTTTACCAACTGTATCAAATGCTGATCCTCCTTGCTTAGAGTTTTATATGTTACTGTTTACTTCATGTCCAGTAGCTCTTATGTTTTTACAAATATGTTTCATTCGAATGAAGCTTTGTTGTTTTGTTTTACACTTATTAGATGGGGAATTATAGAGAAAAGTTTCATATCTTTTAAATAAATTTTCAGGTACCGAATTTTTATAGTTATTATAACTTCTCGTCCGCATATAATTGTAATACAAACAAATTATAATCCCTGGATTTTCCCACAAAAAAAACCGGCACATTTCTGCACCGGTTTTTATCACTCATAATCTTTCTTAATGTTTTCCTTTTATTCTTCAGCATTCAATCTCTTCTGATACATAGACTGGAGCAGGAATTTTCCTGTCTCTGTTTTGAATACTTTTTCCAGCATGTTTCTCACATTGTTTCCGGAAAAATTACTCTCATCTGCATTTACCAGATAATCTGCCTCTATCATGATCTGATAATCAATACCATCGATTCCGGTTATTGTGTGATGATGGCTTACAATGTAAGAAACACGATCTACAAATTCTTTCGGCAGATCTGAATCTGCGAAAAATTCCTCTATCAGTGCCGCACTTTCTTCCTCCTGATGTTTGCCGTTGGCATTTCCGTATTTTACTCTGCAGAGAGGGCAGGAAATATCATGGACAACCGCAGTCACCTCCACCAGCTTCTGCTGCTCCGGTGACAGATTTTCGCCCTCTACGATTGTTTTTGCATATGCGTATACTTTCATGAAATGATTGATGTCATGAAGATCTCCCTTGGAATACTCTACCATTTTCTTTACAACTTCCGCTACTGTCATGTTTTGTTCCTGCCTTTCTCTTACGGATTTAGTTACTTGTGTACTCCGTTCTCAGTAACCGGGTTTATCTTATTCTGAAAAACAGCAGAATCTTTCGATCCTGCTGTTTACAATTATCAATTATTTGCAGAGTTCCTCTGCCATAGCCTCAATCTCCGCTTCGTTTGCTTCGCTTAAGGAGGAAGTAATCTTTACATTATTTTCAAGCCATGTGATATTTTTGCTCTTTTCGAACATTCCCTGCATGATTCTTGCTGCTGCAGGTGCCCAGCTTCCGTTTTCGATGAGACCGATGGCACGGTTCTGGTAGCTGCGTTCTGTAAGGTTCTCAATGTAGGTACGCATAAATGGGAAAATATCTCCGTTGTATGTAATTGTGGCAAGTACCAGTTTACCGTAACGGAAAGCCTCTTCCACTGCTTCTGCCATGTCATCTCTTGCAAGGTCAAATACAGTTACTTTCGGGCATCCTTTTTCTTCCAGTTTCTGTGCCAGAAGTTCTACTGCTTTCTTTGTGTTTCCGTAAACAGATGTATAGGCGATCACAACACCTTCGCTCTCTACTTTGTAGGAGGACCAGATATCATATTTCTCAATGTAATGTCCAAGGTTCTCTGTGAGGATTGGTCCATGGAGTGGACAGATTGTCTGGATATCCAGAGTTGCGGCAGCTTTCAGAAGCTTCTGAACCTGTGCACCGTATTTTCCAACGATTCCGATATAGTAACGGCGTGCTTCGCAGTCCCAGTCTTCTTCTACGTCAAGTGCTCCGAATTTACCGAAACCGTCTGCTGAGAACAGAACCTTATCAGTACTGTCATATGTAACCATAACCTCCGGCCAGTGAACCATTGGTGCAAATACGAAAGTCAGCACATGTTTTCCAAGTGTCAGGCTGTCACCGTTTGCAACCACCAGTTTCTTTCCGTCCAGATTCAGGTTTCTGAAGAAATTTCCCATCATAGTGAAGGTCTTGGTATTTGCAACTACGGTTGTGTCAGGATATGCTTTCATGAAGTTCTCGATATTTGCGGCATGATCCGGCTCCATATGCTGTACTACCAGATAATCCGGTTTCGCACCGTCCAGGACTCTGGCTACATTTTCAAGCCATTCATCTTTGAAATTAGCATCTACAGTATCCATAACTGCAATCTTTTCATCCATGATCACATATGAGTTATAGGACATACCGTTTGGCACTACATACTGACCTTCAAACAGATCTATCTGATGATCATTTACACCTACATAATAAATATCATTTCCGATTTTCATGATAACATGTTCCTCCTTAGCGATATCAGGGCCGGTCAAATCCGGTTAAAAATTCCAATTTTTTTATTTCTGAACCTATTATATCCACATTCATATCGTTCGTCAAGTTGCATTTTATCTCTAAAATTTCACCCCTTAACTCACATATAAAAAGTAATACTGTCTTTTTATTTAATACCTATTCTGACAAAATTCCATATTCCTTATATAACTGTTTTCGAATATCTGTATTTGTCACAACAGACTGTATTTCTGCACTTCTTCCATCCATAATCAGACGATTAAGCAAAGTGCTTAATCGTTCTTCGCCGATTGCTTCTCCAATTGCCCTGCCTCTTGCTTCTCCAATTGCCCTGCCCCTTGCTTCTCCAATTGCCCTGCCCCTTGCTTCTCCAATTGCTTTTGCCTCTGCTTCCGCCTCTTTTTGAAGCCGTTCGAGCCTTTCAGATTCCAGTTCAAGAACTTTTCCACCCATAATCTCACCTATTCCTTTCCGGACTGTTTTTTCATTCCTGCATATATAGTCCGCTATTTTTATGATCAGTTTATTTAAATTCATGTATAAAGCCGTCTTATCTGCTCCTGAAAGTTCTCTTTCCAGATTTATCCGGATTTCCTCATAGTCATTTAGCAAACTCTGGAACATTTCCGGATTCTCACTCATTTCATGAATATCCTTTTCATATCGCATAATATAAAACGGCAGAAGCATCAGTAAATTTTTTTCAAAAATACTGTTTCTCGTATATGTCTCCAATTTCATTGTCGGAACCCAATAATGTACTATTTTCTCATCCGAAAGTACCATCTCTATCTCCAGAAAATCCGGCGTATTCTTTCCGCTTCTCAAATATAATACGCAGGACTTTGGAAAATCCATCCTGTATTTGCGTCCCTGTTTCTGTGCATTTTCAATTGCTATGGAGAAATCATATTCTATCATACGAATTGCCATAGTTGTATCGTCTACACTTTGACATTCAATATGATACAATTTACCAGCAATCTTTAAACAGGAATCCGTGATAATCTCTCCGTTTTCCTGCTGATGTTCATTGCGCAACTGCACAATCGGTACATTCTCCGGATAAGAAGTATGGAATACTTCATTAATCAAAGGTACTGCCAGATATGGCATTTTCTCAATCATTGTACGAAATACATCATCAAATATCGTATTATTCATTAGATACCTCACTTCTATTCTAACATACGGTAACAATGTTTGAATACCCAATTTGCACAAATATCATAAATCGGATAATCTTTATCTTTCGTACATGCTTTCATAAAGGGAAATAGATGACCGGCTGGTCTGGAACTCAGATATATAAATTCAGTGTAACAAACGCATGCTGTTCCGTCAATCAATAGTTTTCGACACATCAACACTACTTTTGAAAATTTATTTCTTACGTTTCAGTAACAAATTCTCAGTTCACAATACACAAGGCTGTCACACTACATAAGCAATTAGTGTAACAGCCTCTTTTCTATTCTCTGAGATCAGGCTCATGAGATCTTGCCGTCTTTCATTTCAAATACAGTATCAACGATATTCATAGTAGATTTTCTGTGTTACGTAACGTAATTTCTGTTTATACCTCACACTTTTTTAATTCTCGTTCTAACTCTAAAACTTCTTTTCTGCACAATTCTATCGCATCATTACAGATTTCCACATCATCACCATCTATCTCTATGCTATCGTCACCAGGATATCTGGTTGAAAAATAAAAACCATCTATCATTCTCATATGTGTCTGCGTATTTTTTGAAAACTCTGCTCCCATATTTGCTTTTAGAAATTTCATCAGTCTGTTCAGACTATGTGTACGCAAAATATTTTCAAAATCTTTCTGTTGCATAGCATCATCCGGTTTATAGTATTCTGAGATCAGATGCTTCATATATTTTTCGCATATTCCCTGTGCCATGGCCCCCATCATATTTGCCACTATCCCCGTATCATAAGAAGCCTTAAAATATTGAAAATCGTTTTCTGCAAAATCAAAATAACTATTTAAGGCCATATCTGAATTCCCTCCTTTCGCACATTTGTATAATACAGCATTTTGTTCCTTTTCCAGTCATCGCCAACTACAATTTTCAGATCCGTTTCTGCATCATCCAATTCCTCAGAGGATACTTCTGATTTTAGAAGATAAAGATATTTTTTAAGTTCCGGCCGGGAGCGGAATGACTCTGACAGTTCCAGAAACAGATCAACATCACTGCTATATTTCTCTTCTCCTCGTGCACAACTGCCATACAGATATATTGTCTTAATATAAGGCCTTATGCATGATGACTGAATAGTTCGTAAAGCATACTCCGCTGCATCTCTCTGCCGTTTTGATCTGATACATGTCAGCATTTTCTATTCCTCCATTTTCTCTGTATATTATTTCCAGATTATGCTTACATTTTCTGCTTCAGGATTTCTTTGTAAAAAAATTATAACATTCCTTATCTTCTATGTCTATCTTCCATTTATCTGGTGAAAAATTAGAGTGTATTATTGTTATTTTCTTTTATTTTCCTTCAAAGATCTGAGCGATCGGTGAATCTGCAGACAGTATCACTGTTTTGTCCTCACCTTTCATAGATGTCTTCAGCGCATCCAGGCTTCTCACAAATGAATAAAACTCACTTCTGTCCTCTTCTCCATAAGCCTGCGCAAGAATTTTCATATATTCCTGCTCCCCTTCCGCCCCCAGGATCTCTGCCTGTTTTTTTGCATCAGAAATCTGGATTGCTACTTCTTTGTCGGTTTTATTTCGAATCACCTTTGCTTTGGAGTTTCCCTCTGCCTTGTAAGTCGCTGCAATATTATCTCGTTCAGATATCATTCGTTCATACACAGCTTCCTTATTATCATCCGGCAGATCCAGCTGCTTGGTTTCGAATTTAAGAAGCTCAATTCCATACTGATCCATGTTTGTTCCTATTGCCTCCATAACCATATCAGACAATTCTCCGTCACGGCTTGTGATTACCTGATCCTGTGACATACTGCTGATTGCATTTTTAGTGGCATTATACACAGCAGTATTAATTCGGCTTTCACCACTTTCCACAGAAGAGTTTAATGTCTGTGCAAATTTAAGCGGGTCGCTGATTTTCCAGAGAACATAGCTGTCGCTGATCATCGTTTTCTTATCTTTTGTAATTACATCAGATGCTGCCAGATCATACAGCAGTGTTTCCTTTGGCAATGACTGTGTACTCTCTATAAATGGAATCTTAAAACTGATTCCCGATGAACTGATCACCCTGTCAACCTTACCAAACTGACGGATCAGCTTATATTCATTTTGCTGAGTTACTGTTACCGACGCTCCGACAGCTACAACCACTGCAGACACACCAATTAATATTCCAATTTTCTTACCTTTCATAAATTAGTCCTTTCCAAATTATATCTCTATCCTTCGTATTTCATTTACCAAAACACTTTTTATATGAAATATTTTCTGTCATTTCTTTATTCGTTCTCAGAATCATTTAAATCTTGTGTGTCCTGAGCAGTATCCGTGTTCAGTGTCTCTGTCGGATTCTCTGAACTGTTCCCTGTAAAAGAATCTAGCGGCAGAACCTTCTGCACTCCATCTCCATTATCAATCACAATCTTCATTCCCGGCAGCACATCTTCCATTGCCTCATAGAACATACGCTTCTTTGTAATCTCCGGATTCTTAACATACTCCTCATACATGGCATTAAAACGTGCAACCTCAGCTTCCGCTTCATTAATCCTTACCTGCTTCTGCGCCTCAGCATCCTGAATGATCTGGTCTGCTTCTGCCTCAGCCTCCGGAAGCTTTTCGTTTCTGTATTTATTGGCATTATTCAAAGCAGTTTCTTTTCCCTGCTTGGCAGTTTCTACTGCTTTAAATGCTTTCATAACCTCCTGTGTGGGCGGTTCTGAATCCTGGATTGTGATATTCACAAGCTGAATCCCCAGATCCTGTTCCTCCATCTGCTTCAGGATCATTTCTTTAATCTTACTCTGGATCTCACCTTTTCCGGTGGTAAGCACTTCATCCACATCATAACTTGCGATTACTGTACGGATACAGCTTTGAGAAATATTTTTTAGAATATCTTCCGGTTCCTCTGAATTATAAAGATATTTTACCGGTTCTAAAATTCTGTACTCAACAAAGAAATCTACATCAATAAAGTTATAATCCGAGGTAATCATAATGCCCTCATTCTCAACCACCGAATTATCTCCCATACTATATCCAATAGGAAATCCCTGGATCGTTGTATTTACTTTCTGTACTTTCTGTATAAAAGGAATCTTAAAATGCAGTCCTGTTTCTGCCACTGCCTTCGGCACTCCGAAAGTTGTCAATACTGCCTGTTCCTGCTCCTGGATCTGATAGGTAGCATCTCCTGCAAGCCCTGCAATAATCACCAACCCTGCTGCTCCTATTACAATACGTTTCACATGTTTTCCCGGCTTCTGTAATTTTTTAAAAGGATTTACTTTTTCGTTCACTTTTCTCCTCCGTTTCACCATTTGGCATAAGTAAATATTTTGCTTCTAAAAATTTCTGAAGAAAAGAAAAAGACTTTCATTTCAGACATAACATGAGCTCTTCTCTTAATGTCTAAAACAAAAGTCTTGCCGATTATATCATAATGCGGGCATTCTTAATCTGCCGTTCTGACGCATTTATGTACCATTTATAGGAAAAACAAGTCCAGTTCTTCATAACGATGGCCGCTACTCCCTTTTCTTTGAGCAGCATCATATCATAACTATTTACAAAATGCAAGAAATATTTTTACGTAATCTCAGCCGCATGTTATACTTAACATACAATGCTGAGTTATGGCTCAGCCCAATACCAGGAGGATTAATTCATGAAAGCATACGAACGCTTATTATCTTATGTAAAAGTATTCACTCCAAGCAGTGAAGAAACCGGTACTTCCCCATCCACACAGTATCAGTTTGACCTTGCCAGACTGCTGGTTCAGGAATTAAAAGAACTGGGTGTGAAAGATGCCGATGTAGATGAACATTGCTATGTCTATGGACATATTCCAGCAACCAGAGGATATGAATCCCGCCAAAAACTGGGCTTTATCGCTCATATGGATACCGTCTCTGATTTCTGCGATCATCCGGTTACTCCGGTTATCACTCCGAATTATGACGGCAAAGACCTTGCACTTGGAACCAGCGGCAGAATTCTCTCCCCGAAAATGTTCCCTCATCTCTCCACATTAAAAGGCAGAACTCTCATTACTTCCGATGGAACCACCATCCTCGGTGCAGATGACAAAGCCGGAATTGCCGAGATCATGACAATGATTGAGACCCTCAATGACAATACTATTCCGCATGGTCCCCTCTGTATTGCATTTACCCCGGATGAAGAAATAGGAATGGGACCAGCCCATTTTGATATAAAAAAATTTGGAGCTGATTTTGCTTATACACTTGATGGTGATACAGAAGGTGAAATCCAGTATGAAAACTTTAATGCTGCCAGAGCAGTAGTAGAATTTACCGGTATAAACGTACACCCGGGTTCTTCTAAAAATACAATGGTCAACGCAGCACTTGTTGCCATGGAGTTCAATTCCATGCTCCCTTCCGCTGACACACCAAGAGATACGGAAGACTATGAAGGATTTTTCCATCTCTATTCCATAAAGGGAGATGTCTCACACGCTGCTCTCGAATATATCATTCGTGACCACAATGCAACTACTTTTGATGTCCGTAAGAAAACTATGGAACACATCACTAAAATTTTAAATGAAAAATGGGGAAAAGGAACTGTCTCACTTACCATCACAGAACAGTACCGAAATATGAAAGAAATCATCGACACCTGCATGGAACTGATTGAGCATGCAACTGCAGCATGCAAAGAATGCAATATCCCGCCGCTTATCACCCCGATCCGCGGAGGCACAGACGGTGCCCAGTTAAGCTTTATGGGACTCCCATGCCCGAATCTCGGAACAGGAGGACATGCTTATCATGGACCTTATGAACACATCACCGTTGAAGGAATGGATATCGCTGTAGATATAGGATTAAAGATTATCGAGTTATTTTATAAATAATTTCGATTACAATATCTCCTTGTTGTTATTTTAACCGCTAAATTGATGTCTTAAATAATTTTGCGATTAACGTAATAGCAAGGGGATTATCTATAAACTCTGAATATTTTTTATTCTATTTATTTTTACGCACAAAAAAACCAGCTAGATGATAGCTGGCTTCTACTGTATCTTCAAAACTACATACATGTTGACATTTCCTTGAGATTCATTCTTCCTGCGATTCTTGGTCAAGCCCTCACCCGATTAGTAACAGTCAGCTCCATGTGTTGCCACACTTCCACCTCTGCCCTATCTACC
>OGRY01002292.1_pt1 | contig 12381 bp, 11 predicted proteins | sample 1553551 | NCBI WGS metagenome assembly OGRY01 (sample SAMEA2580101, study PRJEB22360) | human gut metagenome | biome: human gut; feature: human-associated habitat; material: faeces | place: Denmark | collected 2008/2010
ACGGGGTTCCGGTTGTCGCAGACAAGGAAGCTCTCGTTGAATATGTCTGTCGTGAATGGGTAGATGAAGTCTTTCTTAATATTCCGGAAAGCGAATCTTATCCATCAGACCTTCTGGATAAGTTCATTGAGATGGGTGTCGTCGTACATATGAAGCTTGCCAAGTCCCAGAACTTACTCGGCAAGAAACAGTTCGTAGAACATCTTGGAACATACACCGTACTTACAACAAGTATTAACAGCGTAAGCCGCCGCCAGATCGTCTTAAAGCGTATGCTCGACATCTTAGGAGGACTTGCAGGCTGCATTATCACTGGAATCCTCTGCATCTTCGTAGGACCTGCCATCTACATCCAGTCACCGGGACCGATCTTCTTCAAGTAGACCCGTGTCGGAAAGAACGGAAAGCTGTTCCAGATGTATAAGTTCCGAAGTATGTACATGGATGCCGAAGAACGCAAAGCCGAACTTATGAAGGAAAACCGTGTACAGGATGGCATGATGTTCAAGCTCGATTTTGACCCACGAGTGATTGGAAATAAGATCCTGCCGGATGGAACAAAGAAGACGGGAATCGGTAATTTCATTCGTGTTACAAGTCTTGATGAGTTTCCACAGTTTTTTAATGTATTGAAAGGAGATATGAGTCTTGTTGGAACACGTCCGCCGCTTCCGGGGGAAGTTTCTGAGTACGAGATTCATCATCGCGCAAGACTTGCGATTAAGCCAGGCATTACTGGTATGTGGCAGGTCAGCGGACGAAGCGACATCACTGATTTTGAGGAAGTGGTGAGGCTTGATACAAAGTATATAAAGGAATGGAGTCCAGCACTTGATATCAAAATTTTGTGTAAGACCGTGAAAACAGTCTTAGTCAAGGAAGGATCAATGTAAAAAGAGAGAGGGAGAAGATCTGAGTAAAAACGAAGGTTTTCTTTAAATGAGTAAAGATAAAGAATTGGCAGAGAGGAAAATCGTCGCGTTGCCGCGTTTTCCTTGGCCAATGACAAAGCAAACTTCACTAACCCGCCTGAATGAAGACGGGATGGCGAAGCACTAGGTAAATTACGGACAGATAAAAAAGACTGTGGGGACAAATAAAGATGAAAGTATGCTTGGTAGGCTCGTCAGGTGGTCATCTGACACATTTGTATATGTTAAAACCATTTTGGAAGGATAAAGAGCATTTTTGGGTTACTTTTGATAAGGAAGATGCACGGAGCATTCTAGAAGGTGAAAAAATGTATCCGTGTTATTATCCAACAAATAGAAGTATAAAGGCGCTTATAAAAAATATTAGAATAGCATGGAGAGTATTGCACAAGGAACATCCAGATCTTATTATTTCTTCAGGAGCGGCAGTTGCGGTTCCATTTTTTTATTTGGGAAAATTGATGGGGGCAAAGTTAATCTACATTGAAGTTTTTGATCGCATTGACAAACCAACTATGACTGGTAGGATGGTATATCCAATTGCAGACAAGTTTATTGTTCAATGGGAAGAACAAAAAAAAGTATATCCCAAAGCGATTAATCTTGGAAGTATATTTTAAGAGGAGAAAGCAATGATTTTCGTGACAGTAGGAACACATGAACAGCCATTTAACAGATTGGTTCAGAAAATAGATGAATTAAAAAGAGATGGAGTGATTCAGGATGATGTGATTATTCAGACTGGATTTAGTACATATGAGCCCCAATATTGTCAGTGGAGCAAATTAATTCCATATCAGCAGATGGTTAAGAATGTAGCAGATGCCCGTATTGTGATTACTCATGGTGGACCAGCTAGTTTTATTATGCCTTTACAGATTGGAAAAACTCCTATTGTAGTTCCGAGACAACATCAGTTTAATGAGCATGTAAATGATCATCAGGTAGAGTTTGCTCGAAATGTCTCTAAGAGAATGGGAACAATTATTTCAGTGGAAGATATTGAGACGCTTGGAAAAATTATAACTGATTATGATCAGATTGTTGCCGGGATGGGGCATGGAATGGTTAGTAATAATGCGAAGTTTTGTGAAAACTTGGAGCAGATTGTAGAAAAGTTATTTTGAGGATAAATAAATGAAAAAAATTGGAATTATGTCAATGCAGCGCATTGCAAATTATGGGTCATTTTTGCAGGCATATGCGTTGAAACAGTTGATAGAAGAACTTGGCTACAAAGTAGAATTTGTGGATTACCATGTAGGCGCTCCGGTAATTGCTGGAAATACGGATAGTAAAAACAAATTTATTCGTAAATTTGAAAAGGGATTGGAAACATTTAAATATGATGCACCTTTTGCACATAAGCTGGCATTCATTCGATACAAGCAAAATTTTGCTAAGAAATATATGGCATTTTTAGGAGTTACGGAAAAGATGAATTTTAATCCAGAGTTAGATTGTCTTGTAATTGGAAGCGATGAGGTTTTTAATTGTATTCAAAAAAATTCTAATGTGGGCTATTCATTAGAACTATTTGGTAAAGACAATAAAGCTCAGAAACTTCTTAGTTATGCAGCTTCATTTGGTAATACAACGCTTGAAAAGTTAAAAAAATATAAAAAATCAAATGAAGTGGGTAATTTTCTGCGAAAGTTTGATGCTATTTCTGTAAGAGATGCTAATTCTGGATATATTATAGAACAACTAACAGGAAAAGTACCTGTTTATAATCTGGATCCGGTTTTAACATATGATTATATGAACTGTTGTGATAAAATACCTCAGATTGAAACGAAAGAAAAGTATTTGATTTTGTATGCATATGCAGGACGTATTTCAAATAGTGAGGCAGATTGGATTGCTACGTATGCAAAGAAAAAAAATCTAAAAATTTATGCAATTGGTGGAATTCAGAAGTGTGCAGACCGTTTTATAGATGGTTCACCGTTTGAAGTGTTGGCCTATTTTAAAAATGCCGAGGAAGTTATCACTGATACCTTTCATGGTAGTATATTTTCAGTAATTACTCACCGTCCATTTACGACATTAATTCGTAAAAGTGTTGGTGATAGTTATGGAAATGAAGAGAAATTGAGTGATTTATTGAAGCGGTTAAAACTTGATCAGCGAATGGCAAATAAAATTGAAGCTACAGAAAATATTAATAGAAAATTAATCGATTATGCTAAAGTTGATGAGTTATTGGAAGCACATAGAAAAGTGGCAAAGGAATATCTGAGAAAAAATTTAGAGGAATAAAATGGAGAATATATCGAAGATAAAAGAAAAATGTGTAGGATGTAAAAGTTGTGAGCAGAGTTGTCCCAAACATTGTATATCTATGATAGAAAATAAAGAGGGATTTTGGTATCCAGTGGTTAATGAAAAAAAATGTGTTGAATGTGAGTTGTGTTTGAAAAAATGTCCAGTGGAGAATATGGGGGATCATCAAAATAAACCGGAAAAAGTTTGGGCATGGCGTAATAAAAATGATATGGACATTATGCGTTCAGCATCTGGTGGTGCGGCCGATAGTGCAGCGAGAACGGTTTTACAAATTGGAGGTGTAGTTTATGGCGCTGCTTATGATGAGTGTTTGACAGTAAGTCATATTGAAATTACAACTAATGAGGAAAGATATAGAATACAGTCTTCTAAATATGTTCAATCAGATCCAAAGGATAGCTATTCAAGGGTAAAAAAACGTCTTTCTGAAGGAAGAGTAGTGCTTTTTACAGGAACGCCATGTCAAATTGCAGGTTTATATGCTTTTCTAGGTGGAGATCAAGAAAATTTGTATACGGTTGACTTGATTTGCCATGGTGTACCTTCACCTAAGTTTTTTAAGAAATATTTAGAATATCAGAGCAAACAGTCAACTGGTCGAGTAATTTATTTTAACTTTCGTTCTAAAGATAAGCGTGGTTGGGGAACACAGTATTTACTAAAGACAAAAACAAAGACAAAGACAAAGATACTTTCCTTGGATCGCTATGGGAAACATTTTATGGATGGTGACTGTTATAGAGAAAGTTGTTATCATTGTGCTTATGCAAATACAAATCGCGTTGCTGATTTGACAGTAGGCGATTTTTGGGGAATTGCAAAAAGTCATCCAAAGTTTAATTCGCCCAAAGGAGTGTCTAGCGTGTTTGTCAATACAAAAAAAGGTCAGAAATTATTTGAAATGATGAAATCTCTGGCTGAAGTAGAGGAAGCAACGTTGGAAGAAGGAATGGTGAAACAGCATAATCTTGTATGCCCAAGTATAAGGCCTATAGCGAGAGACACATTTTATGAAAATATAGATGCAGCGGATTTTATAGAGAACCTGAAAGTAGGAATTCAATTAAAAGCACGCTTAAAATCAATATTGCCAAACAAGTTAATTCAGAAGATTAAGTCTCTTTAAGATTTATGGAGGAAAAATTTATGGGAGAGCCAATACGAGTTTTACATATACTTCAGAGAATGGAAGCTGGTGGTACACAGGCTTTGTTAATGAACATATATCGAAAAATAGATCGAACTAAGATTCAGTTTGATTTTCTTGTTGTTTATAAAGAAAAACAATTTTATGATGATGAAATAAGAAAAATGGGAGGACGAGTATATAAGTTGTCTTTTAGAGAAGACCTAAATCTTCCAAAATTTCAAAAAGAACTTGCTGAATTCTTCAAACAGCATCGTGAATATAAAATTGTTCATTGCCATGCGTATACAATTGGATATTTTTGTCTTAGTGCAGCAAAAAAAACGGGAATTCCAATTAGAATTGCACATTCACATAATAATGAAACTGTACATGATATAAAATATCTGCCTAAATTAGTTATGCAGCGAATTTTTACTAAAAATGCTACTGAACTTTTTGCATGCTCTGAAGAGGCGGGAAAGTATTTGTTTAAGGATAAGCCTTTCAAAGTGCTTAAAAATGCGATTGACTCACAGAATTTTATTGCAGATGATAAGATTAGAGAAAAAACCAGGAAAGAATTAGGGGTAGAAGATAAATTTGTTGTTGGTCATGTTGGACGTTTTCATCCTCAAAAAAATCATGATTTTTTGATTGATATTTTTGCAGAAATTAAGAAAAAAAGGTCCGATGCAGAGCTGATTCTTGTGGGTACTGGACCATTAGAAGAGAAAATAAAATCTAAGGTTGCAGAAAGAGGGTTTTCAAATTGCGTACATTTTCTTGGAAATAGGAAAGACATGAATAGAATTTATCAGGCAATGGATGTATTTGTTTTTCCATCGTTGTTTGAAGGATTAGGTATTGTAGCAATAGAAGCACAGGCAGCAGGTGTTCCGATTGTTTGTTCAGAAGGACTGCCACCAGAAACAGATATTACACCAATTTATCAAAAATTAATGTTGAGAGAAGGTGCAGAAAAATGGGCAGATGTTGCGCTTGAAATAGCGCAGGATCCAAATGCGCATACAAATATGCAGAAATATGTTATTAGTGCAGGATTTGACATGGAAGTGACAGCAAAGTATATGGAACAATATTATTTGAGCAAATGGAGCAAATGTTAATAATGAACAGAAAAATAGGATTTTTAATTATGAATTTTGAAAATGGAGGTGGCACAGAGCGAGTTACCTCTATTATTGCAAATGAATTGCTAGATAGAAATTATGATATAACTATATATAGTTGCCAAAAAGGCAATAAGTGTAAATTTTCTATTGATGATAGAGTTCATTTATGTTCATTAGAAGGGGAAAAATATAAGAATCCAATATGGCGAAAAATTCAAGTTATAAAGAAGTTAATTGAGCATGTAAAGAAAGATAAAATAGATGTTATGATTGCAGTGGATGTTGCACTTTATTTATATCTTATCCCACTTCAAATAGACCATTTGTGTAAATGCGTTGCATGGGAACATTTTAATTACTATATAAGTCCAAATAAAATGGTTAAATATGCAAGAAAAATGGCTGTTAAATATGCGGATTGTGTGGTCGTTTTAGGGAAAAATGATTTGGAAAATTATAAGAAAAATTGTAAAAAAATAAAACGATTGACGTATATTTATAACCCTATTGCAGTTAATATTGAGCCGAAAGCAGATATGAAAAGTAAGAAGATTATTGCTATGGGAAGATTGAATAGCCAAAAAGGTTTTGATTTTTTAATTGAAGCATGGGCAAAATTGGAATCGGATTTTAAAGATTGGGAAGTAAATATTTTCGGAGAAGGTTTATTAAAAGAGCAGCTTCAAAAGCAAATAGATGATAAAGAATTGAAAAAAATCTTTTTAAGAGGATATTCAAAAGATGTATCGAAGGATATGGCTGAATCATCAATTTTTGTTTTTTCATCAAGGTATGAAGGTTTTGGATTAGTGCTGTTGGAGGCACAAGCTATAGGTTTGCCTTGTGTTAGTTTTGATTGTAAAGAGGGACCAGCAGAAATAATTGATGATGGTGTAAACGGTTTTTTGGTTGAACCTTTGAATGTTAACTTGCTGTCGGAAAAGATGCGGACTTTGATGAAAAACGAAGAGTTACGAAAACAATTTTCAGAAAAAAGTACGAAAGACTTGGGAAAGTTTGAACGAAGTCAAATAATAGATAAATGGGATAAACTTTTAAGTGAGTTGTAATAGTTAAATGTTAATTGGAGAGAAAGAATGTATAGAATATTACATACGGGAATGACCCCTAATTATGGTGGTGTAGAAGCTGTTGTTATGAATTGGTATAGAAATATTGACAGAACAAAAGTTCAATTTGATTTTTTGACCAGGCATAATGGTCCACAGATTGCGTATGAACAAGAAATTTTAGATATGGGAGGACATATCTATAGAGAATATTATGGACGCAAAGAAAAACCGTTTGTAGCGAGTCAGTATATTCAAAAAATTTTTAAAAATGATCCAACGATAAGAGGAGTTCATATGAATTTAAATACGACTGAATATATTACTCCTTTAAAAATAGCGAATAAGCTTCAATTACCTGTTCGAATTGCACATTCGCATAATGCAGGTAATTTAAATGGCACTGAAAAAATTGAGACTCGTTTAATGCAAAAAATAAATAAGAAAAGTTTGCAATCATCCCAATATCAAAAATATGGATGTTCAAGAGAAGCATGTGATTATATGTTTGGTAAAAATACAGGAACAGTGATACACAATGCAATAGAACTTGAAAAATTTAAATATAATGAAGATAAAAGAAAACGATTAAGGGAGAGATATCATATAGAAGATGATACAACTGTGATTGGATTTGTTGGAAGAATTCAATATCAAAAAAATCCAGTATTTCTTATTAAAATATTTAAGGAATTTTACAAAATAAACCCAAAGTCTAGATTGGTATTGGTGGGAGCAGGTGATCTGGAATCAGAATGTAAGGGCTTAGTTCAAAAATCTAGTTTAGATGGTAAAGTATTGTTTCTAGGAATGCAGAAAGAGTCGGCAGATTATTATTCTATGTTTGATATATTCTTGCTTCCATCATTATTTGAGGGATTAGGAGTTGTTTTGGTAGAAGCACAAACAAATGGGTTGCCATGTTTGGTATCTGATACAATACCAGATGAAGTTATGATAACTTCGCTGGTGGAAAAACATAGATTATCAGATTTGCCACAGTTTTGGGCAGAGCATTTGATGAAGATGGGAAATGAAAAAGTGAAAAAAAGAAAAGGCAATAGATATTTTGAGCAGATTGCGTTGGCTGGTTATGATATCAAGAAAGAGGCAAAGAGATTGGAAAATATGTATGTGTCTTTAATAGAAGGTGTTAGATTATGATTTATTATATTACAAGATATACAGGAAATACAAAAGATGCAGGTACAAAAGCACCAAATGATATTGAATCAATATGCAAAAGAAATGGTTGGAAAGAAACAAAGTTTATAAAACCAAGTAATAATAGTAATAACTTGGTAGAAAAAATAAAAAAAATAGCCACTAATGTAAATAATTGGAAATTATTAGGAAAAACGATAAAAAAAGGGGATATTGTTATTTACCAGCATCCGATGTATTTTGGAACTAAGTTTGCTAATAAGTACATTCCACTTTTTCAAAAAAGGGGAGTAAAATTTATAGTATTGATTCATGATTTGGAGTCACTTAGAAATTTAACCTCAGTAACTGAAGAATCCAGAAGATCACATGTGTTTGGAGATTTGACTTTGCTTAAAAATTTTGATTATATAATTGCACATAATCAAAAAATGAAAAAGTATTTGATGGAAAATGGCATTGATGAACAAAAAATTGTTTGTTTAGAAATTTTTGATTATTTATGTCAGACAAAATTTGAAAAAAAACAGAAAACTAATAGTGTTAGTATTGCTGGCAACTTGGATTCAAACAAATGTGGTTATATTTATGAATTTGCCCAAAATAATCCAGATATTAAAGTGGAGTTATGTGGTGGTAATTATAATTATGAAAAAGGTCAGTCACTTTCAAATTTATTGTACAGGGGGAGTTTTTCACCAGAAGAAATTACAGGAATACTAAGTGGCTCATTTGGAATTGTTTGGGATGGTCCAACTGTAAAAAGTTGTCTAGGAAATACAGGAAGTTATTTAAGATATAATAATCCGCATAAGACCTCAATGTATCTCGCAACAGGAATACCTGTTATTGTTTGGGAAGAAGCTGCGATTGCTGAGTTTGTTATTAAAAATAAAGTAGGAATAACCGTTAAAAGTTTGGAAAATTTGACCGATGAAATAAATAAAATAACAGTAGAAGAATATGATATAATGGCTAAAAATGCAAGAAGCATAGGTAAACTTTTAAGAAAAGGTCAATATTTCCAGAATGCAATTGAGAATATATTAAAGATCTGTTTGGGAGATAAATGAATCAATGCGAAAAATGAGTACAAAGATAAAAGTTAATTTCCGAAGCATTATAACTTATATATTGTTTGCAATATGCTTATTAGGATGTAATACAGTATATAGTACTAGTGCTACTACGGATTATAGATTTCCAGAGTTGACAGCTATATTATTATTATTGCTTGTTGTAATGAATATCAAACGTTTGTCTGTTAAAGTTATAAAAAAATGGTCTCTAGTATTTATACCATACTATTTATGGAACCTTATTATTATTTTTTGCAGCGTATCTTCTGATAAAGTTATTAGCTATGTAGTTAAATTCTTAGTTTTTGTCCCATTTTTAGCATTGATTATACTTAATGATGCTAAGACTAAGAAAAAGAATATATGGAAAATTGCTTTGAAGTTTGAAAATGTAGTATATGTGTATGCAATTATCACACTAATAATGTGGACCTTAGTATGCATATTAAAAATATTTCCAGCAACAGGAGAAATAGTTGCAGATTGGGGCGGAGAAAAAAGATATCCTCTGTATTTAGGAGTGCTTACAACACGTCAAACGCAGGAGTTTATGGGAATTGTTTGGACGAGAAATCAGGGCTTTTTTGCAGAAGGACCGATGTATAATCTAGTTCTTGTAATTGCTGTATGTATAGAAGCTTTTATAGCGCCTTTAACTCCCAAAACTGGAAAGTATATTTGGAATGGTATGGATTTGCGAAAAATTGCAATTTTCGTTATTACAGATATATCTACGTTTACTATAACGGGAATGATTCTTTTGGTTGCGATTGCTGCTTTTAAATATTGCCTTATGCCAAGTAAATCTGTTTTAAGAGGAGTTATAAAATGGACAGGAGCAATTGCAGTTTTGATTATATCTATGACTATAGCAAATAATTTGTTTTTGATTAAAGCGGATACCGGATCATGGGAAGTAAGATTTGATGATTTTTTGGCGGGGTACAAAGCTTGGCGTGACAGTATTTGGTTTGGAAATGGATATGATACAATGGAATCAATTACTCGGCATATGAGTAGCAAAAGATTTTATAATATGGGATATAGCTCTGGATTGTTTTCTATACTAGCGCAAGGAGGTATTGCATTACTTGCCAACTATATCATTGGATTTTTGGGATACATAAGGTATTCTATAAAAATTCATAGATATGAACTTGTTTCAATGCTAATAATTATCATTATGATTTTAATTACATCAATATTTCATTATACATTTATTATGATGATATTTTTAGCGTATGGTTATGCTTTACTGGCAAATAGATCAATAAAATGAATTTAGAAAGGATATTATATCATGGGTCAAAAAAATAAATCTTTGAAATTGAATTTTTTGATGAATGTTATGCTAACAATGTCATCATTTATTTTCCCTTTGATAACATTTCCTTACGTTTCTAGAATACTTCTTCCAATAGGAACTGGAAAAGTTTCGTTTGCAACCTCAATTGTCACATATTTTTCTATGTTTGCACAATTGGGAATCCCAACATATGGAATCAGAGTATGTGCGACTGTTAGAGACGATCGAAAAAAGTTATCTAAAGTTGCACAAGAGCTGTTAATTATTAATCTGGTTATGTGTATATTGTCTTATGCTGTATTGTTCATAGCTATTTTTACTGTTCCTAGACTAAAAGAAGAAAAAAATCTCTATATAATACTCAGTTTTACTATTATTTTAACGTCTATAGGTATGGAATGGCTTTATAAAGCACTAGAGCAATATACATACATTACTATGCGTTCAGTATTTTTTAAATTTGTAGCGTTAGTAGCAATGTTTCTTTTGGTGCACAAACAAGAAGACTATATTCTGTATGGTGGAATAACGATTATGGCTGCATCTGCATCAAATGTACTGAATTTAGTTAATGTTCATAAGTATATAGATTTAAAACCAATTGGAAACTATGATTTTAAACGTCATATAAAGCCAATAGTAATTTTTTTCGCAATGTCTTGTGCAACCACTATTTATACCAATCTTGATACTGTAATGTTAGGTTTTATGGCAACAGATGCTGATGTAGGATATTATAATGCAGCGGTAAAAATAAAATCAATTCTTGTAAGTGTTGTGACATCGTTAGGAGCTGTATTACTTCCAAGGGCGTCTTATTATATTCAGCAGGGAGAATTAAAACAATTTCGCAGAATTACAAGTAAGGCTTTAACGTTTGTATTCTTAATTGCTACTCCATTGATGGTTTATTTTATTTATTTTGCCAAAGAAGGAATCTATTTTTTATCTGGAAGTGCATATGAAAGTGCGGTTGTACCTATGCAATTAATTATGCCTACATTGCTTTTAATAGGCATTACAAATATATTAGGTATTCAAATGCTAATTCCAATGGGAAAAGAAAAGGTTGTATTGTATTCAGAAATTTGGGGAGCTGTTGTAGATGTTATCATTAATGCAATATTAATTCCTAAATATGCTTCTGCTGGAGCAGCGATAGGGACCTTGATAGCAGAATTCGTAGTATTTGTTGTTCAATTTAGATTCCTGAAAGATGAAGTAAAGGATGCTTTTAAAAGGATTCATTACGGAAGGATTTTAATAGCTATACTACTTAGTAGTATTGGAAGCCTATGGATAAAACATTTTTTGGTGGGAAATTTCAAGGTGTTAGTAATGTCAGCTGTGGCATACTTTGGAATATATGGAATTGTTTTGTTGCTTTTTAGAGAAGAAATGGTAGTGGAAATAGTTGATACTGTAATTAAAAATGTCTTACGTGTATTTCGAAAGTCAAGAGATTAAAAGGGAGAAAAGTTAGTATGAAGTATGATTATTTAGTAGTAGGATCAGGGCTTTATGGAGCAATTTTTGCACATGAGGCCAAAGCTAAAGGAAAATCTGTTTTAGTAGTGGATAAACGTCCCAATATTGCTGGCAATATTTACACGGAAAATATTGAAGGAATTAACGTTCATAAGTATGGTGCCCATATTTTCCATACTAATAACAAAAAGGTTTGGAATTATATTACTCAATTTGCAGAATTTAATCGTTTTACTAACAGCCCGGTAGCGAATTATAAGGGAGAATTGTATTCGTTGCCTTTTAATATGTACACATTTAATAAGATGTGGGGGGTCGTGACACCGGAAGAAGCTATTGCTAAGATTGAGGAGCAGAGAAAAGAAATTGTTGGTGAACCACAGAATTTGGAAGAACAGGCTATATCTCTTGTGGGTCGTGATATTTACGAGAAACTTATTAAAGGATATACTGAGAAGCAGTGGGGGCGTGATTGCAAAGAATTACCTGCATTTATCATTAAGAGATTGCCAGTGCGTCTGACATTTGATAATAATTACTTCAATGCACTTTATCAGGGTATTCCTGTTGGTGGTTATACCAAGATGATTTCTAACTTGCTAGACGGCATTGAGGTTCGTTTGAACACAGACTATTTGGAGAATAAGACTGAGTTGGATGCATTGGCTGACAAGGTTGTGTACACTGGACCGATTGATGCTTACTTTGATTATAAGCTGGGTACACTTGAGTATCGCTCTGTCCGTTTTGAAAATGAACTGCTCGACAAACCGAATTTCCAGGGAAATGCA
>OGRY01002297.1_pt1 | contig 12362 bp, 7 predicted proteins | sample 1553551 | NCBI WGS metagenome assembly OGRY01 (sample SAMEA2580101, study PRJEB22360) | human gut metagenome | biome: human gut; feature: human-associated habitat; material: faeces | place: Denmark | collected 2008/2010
TAAATAGTAAAATAGTAAATATATCATCGTGTTAAATAAGATCATACATTTCTCACTTCATAACCGCATCCTGGTACTTGTAGCCTCGGTGTTGTTACTGATAGGCGGAACCTACACCGCCATGAACACGGAAGTGGACGTATTCCCTGACCTCAATGCACCTACGGTTGTTATCATGACCGAAGCAAACGGTATGGCAGCAGAAGAAGTGGAACAACTCGTTACATTTCCTGTAGAAACAGCAGTGAACGGTGCAACAGGTGTGCGCCGCGTACGTTCTTCATCTACCAACGGTTTCTCTGTAGTATGGGTAGAATTCGATTGGGATACGGATATTTATCTGGCCCGGCAGATTGTCAGCGAAAAGTTGGCCGTCGTAAGTGAAAGCCTGCCTACCGGTGTAGGTAAACCGACGCTGGGCCCACAATCATCCATTCTGGGTGAAATGCTGATTATCGGATTTACGGCCGACTCTACCTCCATGCTCGACCTGCGTACAATAGCCGACTGGACCATCCGGCCGCGTTTGCTCTCTACGGGCGGTGTGGCACAGGTAGCAGTACTTGGCGGTGATATAAAGGAATATCAGATACAATTAGACCCGGAACGGATGCGGCATTACGGCGTTACGCTGAATGAAATCATGACTGTAACCCGCGAAATGAATCTGAACGCAAACGGTGGCGTGTTATATGAATATGGTAACGAATACATTGTGCGTGGAGTACTTTCTACCGACCGTGTAGATCAACTGGCACGTGCCGTAGTACGTGGTGGAACTGCTTCGGGAAATGCTCCTATCTTACTGGAAGACATTGCAGATGTACATATCGGAGCAAAGTTACCCAAACTGGGTACAGCATCCGAACGGGGTAAATCCGCCGTACTGTTAACAGTAACCAAGCAACCAGCCACCAGCACACTGGAATTAACGGATAAATTAGAAGCATCTTTAAAAGACTTGCAGAAGAACCTGCCACCGGATGTAAAAGTCAGCACAGACATCTTCCGTCAGAGCCGCTTTATCGAAAGCTCTATCGGAAACGTACAGAAGTCCTTGTTTGAAGGAGGTATCTTCGTTGTGATTGTCCTATTCCTATTCCTTGCGGATGTACGTACAACGGTGATCTCATTGGTTACACTACCGCTTTCATTGATTACTTCACTGGTAACGCTGCATTATATGGGCTTCACAATTAATACAATGAGCCTCGGTGGTCTTGCCATCGCTATCGGTTCGCTGGTGGATGATGCCATTGTAGACGTGGAGAATGTATATAAACGACTCCACGAGAATAAGTTGAAGCCTGTGGAAGAACGCCTTTCCATACTGGAAGTAGTATTCAACGCATCGAAAGAAGTACGTATGCCTATTCTGAATTCTACGCTGATTATCGTAGTCAGTTTCGTACCACTGTTCTTCCTCACCGGTATGGAAGGCCGCATGCTGGTTCCACTGGGTATTGCATTCATTGTAGCACTGGCAGCTTCTACGGTAGTGGCATTGACAGTTACACCAGTACTTTGCTCCTATCTTTTAGGAAGAGACAAGAAGAAGGAACAGAAAGAGAGCAGCGACTCGTTCGTAGCACGCAAGATGAAACAGTGGTATGGTGCTGCATTGGCATTTGTACTGGGACATAAGAAGATCGTACTGGGCAGTACAATCGGTTTGTTCGTAGTTGCTCTGGTATGTTTCTTCACATTGGGACGTTCGTTCCTGCCACCTTTCAACGAAGGTTCGTTTACGATTAACATATCTTCTTTACCAGGCATCTCATTAGAAGAAAGTGACAAGATGGGACACCGTGCAGAGGAATTGCTACTCAGCATTCCCGAAATACAAACCGTTGCCCGCAAGACCGGACGTGCCGAACTGGACGAGCATGCACTTGGTGTGAATGTTTCGGAAATAGAAGCTCCGTTCGAATTGAAAGAACGTTCACGTAGTGAGTTGGTTGCCGAAGTACGCGAGAAGTTAGGTACTATCGTAGGAGCAAATGTGGAAATCGGCCAGCCTATCAGCCACCGTATCGATGCTATGCTCAGCGGTACGAAAGCCAACATCGCAATTAAACTGTTTGGTGACGATCTGAACCGTATGTTTACCTTGGGTAATGAAATCAAAGGTGCCATCCAGGATATTCCGGGTATTGCCGACCTGAATGTGGAACAACAAATAGAACGTCCTCAGCTTATCATTTCGCCCAAGCGGGAAATGTTGGCTAAGTTCGGTATCTCATTACCGGAATTCTCTGAGTTCGTGAATGTATGTCTTGCTGGTGAAACCGTATCACAGGTATACGAGAAAGGTAAAAGCTTCGACCTTACCGTACGTGTACGTGATGATCTTCGCGACGAAATGGAGAAAATACGCAACTTGATGATAGATACCAGTGACGGAAAGAAAATACCTTTGAACTACATCGCAGAAGTGCGTTCTGCCATGGGACCGAATACGATCAGCCGCGAGAACGTGAAGCGAAAAATCGTAATCTCTGCCAATGTTGCCGACCGCGACCTGCGCAGTGTAGTGAATGATATTCAGGCCCGTGTGGACAAGGATATTAAATTGCCCGAAGGGTATCATCTGGAATACGGTGGCCAATTTGAGAGTGAACAGGCAGCAAGCCGCACCTTGTTACTCACATCATTAATGAGTATTGCGGTGATCTTCTTACTGCTTTATCATGAATTCCGTAGTGTAAAAGAGAGTGCAATCATACTTATCAACCTGCCGCTTGCATTGATCGGTGGTGTGTTTGCTTTGTTGATGACAACGGGAGAGGTGAGTATTCCGGCTATTATCGGTTTTATTTCACTATTCGGTATCGCCACCCGAAACGGTATGTTACTGATCAGCCACTACAACCATTTACAACAGGAAGAGGGAATAAACGTGTACGATAGCGTAATCCGTGGCTCAATGGACCGTTTGAATCCGATTTTGATGACAGCATTGTCTTCGGCTCTCGCTCTTATTCCATTGGCACTGGGAGGAGATTTGCCGGGTAATGAAATTCAAAGTCCGATGGCGAAAGTTATCCTTGGCGGTCTTTTAACTTCCACGTTCCTGAACGGTTTCATCATTCCGATTGTTTATCTGATGATGCGCCCTAAAAAACAACCATTAACAATATCAAACAATGAAACGAATTCTCATATTTAGTTTTATCACTTTTTTCCTATATGCGGGAATGCGTGCCCAATCGGTCGGCATAGACGAAGTGCTGCACCGTATTGAAGCAAACAATAAGGAGTTGCAGGCCAATGCGCAACTCATCACTTCACAGAAATTGGAGAACAAGTCGGAGAACAATTTGCCTGATCCCACTCTCTCGTATGCCCATCTGTGGGGATCGGAAGATAAGAGTGAGACGATAGGTGAACTTGTTGTTTCTCAGAGCTTTGATTTCCCGACCTTGTATGCTACACGCGGAAAAGTAAACCGGCTCAAAACCGGTGCACTTGATGCGCAGTCTGCCGCCTTCCGTCAACAACTGTTGTTGCAAGCTAAAGAGCTTTGTTTCGACATCATCATGTTGCAGCACCAGCAAGTGATTCTGAATGAACGTATGAAACAGGCTGAGGAACTCTCTGCATATTATAAGAAACGTCTGGAGACAGGTGATGCCAATGTATTGGAAACAAATAAGATCAATCTGGAGTTACTGAATGTACGCACAGAATTCCGTACCAATCAGACTGCGCTTGATAACGCCTGGAAATCTCTCTTTGCACTCAACGGAGACCAGTCTTTGCAAGATAATGAGCTGAGCAGTTTCCGCTCCATCAACGACTATCCATTGCCCCTTCTTCCTACCGACTATGAACAGTTACGTTCGGAAGTGTTGGCAGCCGATCAGACTTTGCTGTCATTAAGCAGTGAAAGTGCTGCCGCCCGCAAACAGATTTCTGCAAGCAAACAAGGTTGGTTACCTAAATTGGAACTTGGATATCGCCGTAATACAGAGTCCGGTACTCCATTTAATGGAGTTGTAGTAGGCTTTTCCTTCCCGCTGTTTGAGAATCGTAATAAGGTTAAAATAGCCAAAGCGCAATCTCTGAACCTCGATTATCAGAAAGAGAATGCTGCTTTCCAAGCCGAAGCAACCTTAGCAAAACTATACAGCGAAGCACAATCATTGCAGACTTCCATCCAAGAATACAGGGAGGCATTCAGTTCACAACAAGATCTTGCATTACTGAAGCAAGCTCTCACCGGTGGACAAATCAGTGTGATAGAATATTTTGTAGAAGTTTCTGTGATTTATCAAAGTAAGCAGAATCTACTTCAATTGGAGAATCAGTATCAGAAGGTAATGGCACAGATATACAAGAGTAAGCTATAAAAATATTATTCTTGTATCATAAAAGTAAAGCGAAGAATCGGTTCCCACAATTGAAGGAGTTGATTCTTCGCTTTCTTTATAAATATCAAACTATAGTTCTGTAATCTTTCCCATAAAGAGGATGGCTCCCGTACTCTTTTCCTTAACCATAAAGGCAAAAGGACGATTCACAAAGAAGGGAACAGGAGAAGGAAAACCGACAGCATTATCAAACATTCCTCCTACTGTAACCGCAGCCGCTTCGGTACCTTCCTCATCCACATTTATATAAGTAAACTGTTGTAGAAGGCCAATATATAGTTCTGCACCGGACATATTGGCAAACTTTGCTTTATAAGCATCGAAAGCATCTTTCATCCCCATAGCTATCATGTCCTCTTCCAGCTCTTTGTCATATTCTACTTTAAAACGAGGAAGTTTAATTTGTAGTTCTTTTCCTACCATATTCTTACTCCACTGTTTCCAGTTCTCATAATTCAGGCTGGGTAAGCTTTCATCCAAGGTCTTATCTCCGGATGGCAACAGTATCACCATACTAAAAGCTTCATTGCCATAGGGTAATTCCGCAATAGAGAAATCATCAGTCTGGGTGTAATTGAACGTTGCGGTCTGGTTCATCATAGCTACTTTCTGCTGACTGCCGTCAACATTGGTAAAGTTATCCTGTCCAGTAGCCGACTTATCAAACTGGCTTTTCCAGATACCTTTAAAATAGAGTGCATTAATCAAATACATACGAACATCCGCAGGTATTTCCTGAATAACCTCCTTTATACAATTATTAGTCTGAGTGGCGCACCATTGGTTTATCATATCTTTGGCGGTCGGAGATGTGAAATCAAGTTCTTGCACCTGAGCATCGTACATTTTCTTATTTACATCAACAAAAGAGTCATAAACCTTAAAACCTTCCTCTATCCAGATAGAATTAGCTATTCCGAGTTGAGTTGTATTGTCCAAATCCAACAAAGCTGAAGTTAACTTTTGATTATAGTTGTTCAGATCATCAAGAGAGAAAGTATTGGCAGGGAATCCTAATACATCCTGCATCTCAGCAAGCGTATTATCAGTAGCCCCGTTCGTAATCATGGATAAACAAAGTGATGCACTCAATGGAGACACAAAAACATTCGGTTTTTCTTTTTCGGTACTGCACACCTGATCGAAGAAACGGAAAGCAAAGTCTGTACCTTTGTCCATAAACTCTTGTTCCGCACGGGTAAGATTGATGTCTTGACGTGGTTTAGGTTCCGGTTGAGAAGGATTCTCATCATTCTGACAGGCTGCAAGGATACTGAGTAGGCTTAGCGCAGCAATAGTTTTCTTTAGCATAAGCATTATAGTATTAGTTTTCTATTAAGTTACTCTGTTAGAATAAATGCATAAATTTATGAAATACTGCATCCTATAATAAATAAAACATAAATCTTTCCTATCTTTGCCTTTCGGTTTTGTTGAAGTATGCCTTTCGGTATGCTTCATGAAAAGGGAATTGGGTGTAACTCCCAAACAGTCCCGCTGCTGTAAACTCATTGTCAAGGATTTACCAATCACCTATGCCACTGCCGGTATTCGCACGGTGGGAAGGCGGTAAATCCGGAGTAAGTCAGAAGACCTGCAAAACCTATCAAATTTTATGCCTTCGAGGAAAGGGCATGAGATACTTATATTTTTACAGCTATTTGTTATGATCAAGGATAATCCATGCCGATGCATCTGGCTACGGTTTTGTTTATATTGTTTCACATGCTGCCTTTGTGTCAATTTACAGGCACAGCAGGCGGGAGACTCCATTACGGGAAAGGTACATGCCATTCCGGAAGTGGGAATAAAGGGGCGACGTGTACCCCAACGTATATCTGTAGCGATGCCCATACAAGTACTTGAAAAAAACGAATTGGAAAATCTCGGACTTCAGAATATAGCTGATGCTGTTCGCCGTTTTGCCGGAGCCAATGTAAAAGATTATGGTGGTATAGGAGGATTAAAGACTGTTTCCGTCCGAAGCCTTGGCGCTACACACACAGCAGTAGCCTACGATGGAGTGGCTGTGAGCAACACCCAAGCGGGACAAATAGATATAGGACGTTTTGCATTGGATGATATAGACATGTTATCTCTGTCTGTTGGGCAAAATCATGATTTACTGCAACCTGCACGGCTTTTCGCTTCAGCAGGAATACTTTCTATATACAGTAAAAATCCTTTAGAAGGAACGGACAAAGCATATACCTTCAAAGGACAAATTAAAAGTGGTTCCTTTGGCTTAATAAATCCCTCTCTCACATGGGGACAACGTATAACACAACGAACCTGTTATACCTTGAATAGTAATTATCTACAAGCAGATGGAAATTATCCTTTTAAATTAATAAACGGCAAATATACTACGAATGAAAAAAGAAAAAATTCTGATATAAAATCATGGCACACAGAAGCAAATCTGTTTCATACATTGAAAGATAGTAGCCAACTGAACATAAAAGCATATTATTTCGATTCAGAACGTGGATTGCCAGGTTCAGTAATTCTCTACAATGATCAAGCCAATGAGCGTTTATGGGACAGAAATATCTTCATACAAGCCCGATACCTAAAAGACATTACCTCGGAATGGACCTTGCAGGGCCAAGCTAAATATAACTATTCGTGGAATAAATATGAAGATACAGACGTGAAATATGAAGGAGGTAGACAAACAGACATTAACAAGCAGCAAGAATATTATCTATCAGCTACCATACAATGGCAGCCTTGCAGTACATTTTCTACTTCATGGGCAAATGACCTTGTACTTAATACACTAGATAATAATTTGCCCAACAATCCTAATCCAACACGATATACATGGCTATCTGCATTTAATTTACGCTATCAATGGAAAGGGCTTACAGCCACAGGAACATTAGTACATACGCTGATTGCCGAGGATGTGAAATCAGGCAACCGCCCTGATAATCGTTCTCGTTTCAGTCCTACCCTTTCATTTATATATCGCCCTTGGGAGAAGTACTCCCTCTTTCTGCGATTAATGTACAAAGACACTTTCCGCGTACCAACTTTCAATGACCTTTATTATCAACGTATGGGCAATACTGACCTACGACCTGAAAAGGCACGCGAATACAATATAGGTATTACCTGGAGTGGTACTCCATTCTCTTTCACTAATTACGTAATGCTAACTGTTGATGGATATTTTAATGAAGTAAATGATAAAATTGTCGCCTTACCCACAACCTATGTCTGGAAGATGATGAATTTTGGGAAAGTACATATCACCGGGGCAGATATAACTTTACGTACCTCTATCCCGATCCACCGTAATATTGATTTATCAATAACAGGCAATTATACCTATCAGAAAGCTATTGACGTAACTTCATCAAGCAGTAAGAATTATAAAGACCAGATTCCTTATACTCCTCTACATAGTGGCAATGCTTCCATACTTGCAGAAAGCTCCTGGATAAATATAGGTTATGCCTTAACTTGTGTGAGCGACCGATACAGCCTGCCACAGAACATACAAGAAAATCGCATTGATGGATATACGGAGCATACCCTGTCAGCATCCCGCGCATTCCAACTAAGAAAATGCAGACTTCGCCTCCAAGCCGAACTAATAAACCTGACAAATAAACAATATGATATTATCAAATATTACCCAATGCCGGGACGCTCATTTCGGATGACGGGTAGCCTATTTTTCTAATTAATTACAACCTAAAAAAACAAAACATGAAAGTAAGAAGCTTATTATTCAGTACTCTTTGTATGCTCGCAATCTCTGTAACATTCACCTCTTGTAGCGATGATGACGATGCCCCATGGAACGATGAAGGTACTAAAGTAGAATTACCACAACGACGAATGTTCATCCTGAATGAAGGAAAAGCTGATAACAACAATGCAGGCATTGCCTTTTATGCCCCTAATAGAGATGCTAATGACAGCAATAATAATTTTATTGCCAACATCTATTTTAAGCAAAATGAAAAACAGTTGGGAGACACTGGCCAGGATATATTAGAATATGAGGACAATATTTATGTCATTGTGTCCGGCTCAAGCCTATTGCTGAAACTGAACGCTGCGGCAGTGGAAGAAGCACGCCTTTCATTCAGTAGTTCTGATGGTCAACCACGATACATGGCAGCTAAAGACGGCAAAATCTACGTTACACTTTGGAGCGGAAAGGTTGCACGTATTGATTCTCGCACTATGAAAATAGAAGCTTATGTCGATGTCAATGCCAACCCGGAACAGATTGTTGAAAATGAAGGCAAACTATATGTAGCGAATTCCGGATATGGGGAAGGAACAGATGTTTCTGTAATCGACCTGAATACTTTCAAAAAAGAAAAAGATATACCCGTTGTAAAAAATCCCAATCGCATACTTGAATCAAATGATGAAGTCTACCTTTTATCATGGGGTATCTGGACCAATGTATTGGGTGAAGGCTACACCTTCCAGCGCATAAAATCGGATGATACTGTGGAATCAATAGCAGTAGCATCAGCCTTTGCAGAACATGATGATACGATTTTTCTCATTTATTCTGACTGGAAAAGTGACGGATACGAGCATATTTTTTCCACTTATAATACAAAAACACATAAACTTACCGAAGGAAATTTCTTAAAGAATGCCCCTCAGGAATTATTATCATCAAGTATATATGGTTTTAATATCGACCCTGAAACGGGAGAATTCTATATCAGTACTTCTGACTATGTTTCCAATGGTGATATTTACCGTTTTAAGAAAGATGGAACTTTTGCTGAAAAGTTTGATTGTGGAGGTATCAACCCAAGCAAAATGATTTTCTTACAATGAAACAAATTTCTGTCTTTATAACCCTTTGGGTGACAGTGTTATTTCTTTCCGCCTGCGGCGGAAAGAGCAGCACTGTTTCCGGCTCTGCACAAGGAGACAGCATCCCGCTGCACTATTCTTCTAATCTCTCTCTGATAGATTACGAAAATTACATCGTTGCACAGTTACGCAATCCCTGGGATACAACAAAGATACTACACACCTATGTATTAGTAGACAAAAAGCAGCCGTTACCCCAAGAACTGCCTCTAGGTACTCTTGTCCGCACCCCACTTAGTAAAGCAGTCATCTACTCATCCGTTCATTGCAGCTTGCTAAAAGACCTCGGTGCTTTAAATAGTATTGGTGGCGTATGCGACTTGAAGTACATCAAACTACCGGAAATCGAGGAAGGATGCCGAAACGGAACCATCACCGATGTAGGTGATGGCATGAACCCCAATATCGAAAGAATCATAGACCTGCACCCCGATGCCATTCTACTTTCTCCTTTTGAAAACAGCGGCGGATACGGGCGTGTGGAAAAGTTGAATGTACCCATCATTGAATGTGCCGACTATATGGAAACCTCTTCATTGGGACGTGCCGAATGGATGCGTTTCTACGGTCTACTATTTGGTAAAAAAGCGGAAGCAGATGCTATGTTTGCTTCGGTAGAAAGAAGCTATAAGGATTTACAGGAATTAGTAAAACCCATCTCCTTTGCTCCCTCCGTGATGTGTGATTTGAAAACAAGCTCTACCTGGTACACTCCGGGTGGCAACAGCACCATTGCCAGGCTATACGCTGATGCAGGCGCCAACTATATTTTCAGAGAAGATACACATAGCGGCTCGCTCCCCTATCCTTTCGAAGTTATCTTTGAGAAAGGTCAGCAAACGGATTTCTGGCTGATACGCTATAACCAACCTATAGATAAAACATACAAGGAACTGGAAAAAGAATTTGCCCCTTATGCAGGTTTCCGTGCTTTCAAGGAACGGAACATCTACGGATGTAATACCAACCGGGTTCCTTTTTACGAAGAAACGCCTTTCCATCCGGACTGGTTATTGAAAGATTTGATTAAAATATTTCACCCTTCACTGTTGGAAGGCTATGAGCTGAGGTATTACAAAAAACTATCAGAATAGAACTGATGATAAGAACGAAAGCAAAAGGATATATATATGGCATAGCACTGTCGGTCCTCATTCTCGTATTGATGGCTGCGAATCTCTGGTTCGGTTCAATCAATATCCCTGCCGGAGCTGTGTGGAATACTCTCATAGGAAATGAAGTAGAAAAAACCAGCTGGGCTTTTATTATCTGGGAGTCCCGTCTGCCGCAAGCCGTCACGGCATTACTATGTGGTGCCGCACTCGCAGCTTCGGGACTGATGCTACAAACGGCATTCAACAACCCACTGGCAGGTCCATCCATCCTGGGCATTAACTCAGGAGCAAGTCTTGGTGTCGCATTGGTGATGCTGGCCGGTGGAGGAAGCATTGCTACAGGAGTATTTACCTTATCCGGTTTCTTTTCCGTGATACTCGGTGCCTTCATCGGGTCGATGGTGGTAATGGGACTTATCCTTTTCTTTTCGACACTGATAAAAAGCAACATCATGCTGCTGATTACGGGTATCATGATCGGTTATATCACTTCGTCCGCTATTTCATTACTTAATTTCTTTGCTACTGCCGAAGGGGTACATTCTTATATGATATGGGGCATGGGGAACTTCGGAGGTGTCTCATTGCAACAACTCCCCTATTTCTCCATTTTCTGTCTGGCAGGTTTGTTACTTTCCATCCTGCTTATCAAACCCTTGAATGCCTTGCTGTTGGGTACGCGCTATGCTGAAAACTTAGGAGTAAACATCCGTCGCACAAGAAATCTGTTACTGATTGCCACCGGACTACTGACAGCCGTCACCACCGCCTTCTGCGGACCAGTTGCTTTCATCGGTCTGGCCGTTCCACATATCTCCCGCCTGATGCTGGGTACGTCCAATCACAATTCACTGCTTCCCATCACTTTGCTGACGGGTGGTGTAATTGCCTTGCTCTGCAATCTGATCTGCATCCTTCCGGGTGAAGCAGGTATTATTCCCCTCAATGCGGTAACCCCTGTGCTGGGAGCGCCTGTTATCATTTATGTCATTGTCAACCAACGTAAAATACAATACTTCAACTGATGGAGAAAGCTGTTATCACCGCAAACGATTTATGCATCGGCTACCGCCAGGGAAAGCAAGAGAAACGGATACATGAACATCTCTCCTTCCGGCTCTATCCCGGAGAACTGACCTGCCTTCTGGGAGCTAATGGAACCGGTAAATCAACTCTGCTCCGCACTTTGGCAGCTTCGCAACCGGCCTTGTCAGGAGAATTATTTGTACAGGAAAAGCCATTGTCTGCCTATTCCGAAAAAGAACGTTCACGTACCATCGGAGTAGTACTGACAGACAAGACACAAGCAGGCGGACTGACTGTATATGAGTTGGTAGCTCTGGGACGACAACCTCATACGGGATTCTTCGGCAGATTGAACAAAACGGATCACTCCATCATTGAAGAGGCTCTGGAAGCTGTAAGCATCAGTCATAAAGCACACAGTTATACTGCAGAGCTATCAGATGGGGAACGACAGAAGGTCATGATTGCCAAAGCATTGGTACAGGAATGTCCGCTCATTCTGCTGGATGAACCGACAGCTTTCCTAGATGTAGTGAGTCGCATCGAAATTATGACTTTGCTTCATCGCCTGGCAGTGGAACAAAAGAAAGCGATCCTGCTTTCCACCCATGACATAGAGCAGGCATTGGTACTGGCAGATAAACTTTGGTTACTTTCAAAAGAAAACGGACTGCAATGTGGAGTAACGGAAGATATGATTCTAAGTCACCGGATGGACGGCTTGTTTTCCCGCAACGATATCCGGTTTGATTATGCGCACGGAGTATATTATCCCAAAGTGGATAGTAACCGCTGTATCATTGTGGAAGCCAATGATGAAGTATTGCTGCACTGGACAACAAATGCACTCAACCGGCATGGCTATGCTTGTTCTCCCATTTCTACGTCAGGGACGGTCGATTTGCCATACTTACAGGTATTGTCTGCCGAAGATTTCAGACTGCATAAAGAAAAGGAATACAAATTCCACTCTTTCGAACAACTACTT
>OGRY01002298.1_pt1 | contig 12361 bp, 13 predicted proteins | sample 1553551 | NCBI WGS metagenome assembly OGRY01 (sample SAMEA2580101, study PRJEB22360) | human gut metagenome | biome: human gut; feature: human-associated habitat; material: faeces | place: Denmark | collected 2008/2010
CGACCTGCTGGCCGGACATCCGTATTATAAACGCGAGGCCAAATATCTGGCGCTGCAGATTCTGGGCGGTGAAGAGGTTTCGCGCCTGAACACGGAAGCGCGCATCAAACGCTCTCTGGTTTATGACATAAGCACCAGCGTCGTTGACGAAACCGACGTCGGGTTCGTCGGAATTACCGCCGCGGCGCAGGCGGAAAACATTAACCGTATTTTGGACGTCGTCATTGCCGAAATAAAAAAACTGGCTGCCGAACCGGTTTCGTCACGGGAGCTGGAACGCGCCAAAAGGCAAATGATTGTCGCACTGACCAAAAAGGCGGAAGACAATGAGGACAGTATTGAAGTTTCGGCTGAGCAGCTGTTGAATTTCGGCCGTCTGCGCAGTACGGAAGAACAAATAAGCCGAATAAACGCCGTAAGCACCGACGACGTACTGGCGGCTGCCGCGGCAATTTTTGCCACAACGCCCTCATATCTGATACAAGGCCGTATTGCCGACTGTTACAGTTACGAACAGATCAAAGCAAAACTGCGTTAAAAAAGCCCCTCTTCCGAGGGGCTTTTTTTCTCTGTCATGTTCGGGCTTGAGCCGGACATCTCTTTCCTGGATTGCCGGATCAAGTCCGGCAATGACAGAGGAGAAGAAAAGCACGGGAATGACAATATTATTTCTTTCTTATGCTTGACTTCCAATATCGTTGCTTTTTTTATCAGTTTTTATAAAGGCCCGGCAACGGTTTGTCCGCAGCCTTATCTTTCGGCTTCAAAGCATCGGCCTTTTCAAACGCCTTAATAAAAGCGGCGCTGTTCCAGGCATCGCTGCCTTTACCGTAAAGCTCCGCGGTCAAAATATCTATCTGCTTTTCGAAATCTCCGACGTTTACGGCACGGACAATATCGCTCATGTTGGTTATGCGGCGATTTTTAAACTTTTCCGCCGCCCAGTTGAGCAATGCGTCGCGCAAGCCGCGGAAATCACTTTCCTTCGCACAGCGGACGACCGCTTTGCGGCTGTCGCGCAACCCCGTTTTTTCCGCCGGGTTTGCCCGTTCCCTTGCCGGAGAACGGAACAACAGCCAGCTGACAGCCAGCCCGAGAATAAAGGCGGCAATTGCAGCATAGTAGGCGCTGAAACGGTTTTCCGGCAACGCGGGAAGTTCCGCGGCTACGGTTTCGACCGCCTCTTTGGCACTGTCGGCCAGAATTTCGCCGCGCTGGTTCATGTCCGGCTGTGTTGTCTGCGGCTGTGCGGCAACCGACGCATTACCGGGCTGCACCTGAATATTTGCCGCCGGCAGCACGGCACGCTCCATCCGGCCGGTTCTGACATTGAACCAGTCGACCGAAATTTCGGGTACGGCAATATTGCCGGCCTTATCGGGAATATAGACGTTGGCAGTTTTTTTGACGGCGACGACCTGACCGTTTTCAACCGCATTCTGGGCAACCGGCTTTTCCGGGTACTGCTTTAAACCGGCAACATCACGGAATTTAATGTCCGGCAGCTGATTTTCGACCACGCCGACGGCTTTAAGATAAACCGTGCGGCTGACGGCCTCGCCGACTTTGAAAACCGGCCGCTGCGGGCTCCATTCGGCATAAAGCTTAACGCTTTCGGCCGGCAGCCACCAATTGCCGTTGTTGGCCGGCGGTATCGGCCGCACATTAACTTCTATCGGCTTGGTATTGAGCACAACCGGGTTACGGGTGGCAAACATGCTGCCGAAACCGACGCCGGCATCAAAAAGCGAACCGCCGAAAATTTCCTCAAACGGATCCGAACCTCGGCCGCCCTGTGTCAGGTAATAGCCGTTAAAACGAATAACCGGGGTCTTGAGCCGGCCGCTTTTTTGCGGAAACATGGCATAACGGAATTTGATTTCGCGCAGACTGCGGCCATTGACAACCTTGCTGTTGATTTCCGGTTCGCCGAGACTTCTTATCAGCCAGCTGTTGCTGCCGTCGTCGATAAACTCCGGTTCGCCGCCCTGAAGGCCGCCGGCATCATAAAGGGTCAGCGTATAGTTTATCTGCTGCTGAACATAAGGATTTTTGTCGTCGACATCTCCTTTGACGGCAAAGCGAGGCCCCCGCTGCGGCTCCTGATAGCCCGGGTTGTCCGAATTGTCGGGATGAGCCAGATTCTGAGCGTCAAGAATCCGCAACTGAACCGGATTGCTCTGGATATTTCCCAGTTTAATCGGCGGAACGGTAACCGCGGTTCCGGCAACGCCCTTCGGAACCAAACCAATCTGCCACTGGCGCTGCTGCGAAACCTGACCGTTGACGATATTGGTCTGATAGGAATTGGTTACCGAATAAATGGTAAAATCCTTATCCAGAACGCCCAGCTCCGGCACAGACGCATCGCTGCCGTCATAATCCAGCGTCAGCAGAAAAGCCTCGCCCTCGGGCAAATCGGTACGGCTGGTTTTGGCAACCAGCGTCTGAGCAAAAGCTTCGGCACAAAAAAATATGCCGAAAACCAAAATGCTGATAATCTTCCTCATATTTTTCATTCCTTATATCTGTTTTTGCGGTATTCTTTTTGAATAAACGCCCGGAGCAGACCCCCGGCATCTTCGGGGATGTCGCGGTACTGCTGTGCGCGCGCCTGAACTTCTTCATCATATTTGGCGTTTTCATCGCCTTTTTGCAACTCAGCGGCAGCCGATTTCTGTTCTTCGGATTGTTTTTCGGCGTCCCGGCGGCGGTCGCCGGTCTTTTCGTCTTCCCGAAGACCGGATTGTTTCGAATCATTCTGCCCATCCTGTTGTCCCTCGGCAGCCTGCGGCTGTTCCTGACGGCTTTGTCCGTCTTCATCATCAGCCTGCCGATTTTCAGAATTATTTTGCTGTCCCTGAGACTGATTGTCCTGCCGCTGTTGTTCCTGTCCTTGCCGGCGATTGTTTTCCGCACCGCCTTGCGGCTGGCTTTGCTGCTGGTTCTGCTGCTCCTGCTTATCCTGATTTTGCTGCTGTTGGTTTTGCTGTTCCTGTTGTCGTTTTAAGTATTCAAGATTGAACTTCGCATCTTCATGGCCGGGTTCTTTTTGCAAAACCTCTTCATATTTTTTAACGGCTTCTTCGATTTTTCCGCTTTTGGCCAGCGCATTGCCCTGATTATACAACGCTTCGGCATCGCCGTTTTTGGAAAATTCGCGAAAAGCTTCTTCATAATTTCCGGCCTTGTAAAGCGCCGATGCTTTCCAGCGGCTGTCCTCAAACGTTTGCGCCGCGGCCTGATAATCGCCGCCGTTATAAGCTTTCAGCCCTTCCTGATTGCTGTTGAGGAAAAATCCGGCCTGCGCCGAAACCGTACCGCCCAGCACAAAAGCCAAGACCAGAATTCCACGGCGAAAGAAGTACAGACAGCAGAGCAGCGGAATTATAAGCAGAAAGTAGCCGAAATCGTCCCAGTCGGAGCGCAGATTTTCGCTGATTTTGAGTTCGTCGCTGATTGTTTTTTCGATTTCACGGGCGATCTGCTCTACGCCTGCCGTACCGCTGCCGACACAGACGCCGCCGCCGGCGGCAGCAAGCAGCTTCAGCTTTTCGGGAATCTGCGGCGACACGGCAACCACATTAAGCACAAAACCCGCCGCTTTGGCCTTTTCGGCTTCTTCCAGCGCCAAATCAAAACGCTCGCCGACGTCGGAAGTGAAAACGACAATGCTGCCGGAAGCATACTGCGCATTCTGAAATTTTTCGACCGCCAGCGCAACGGCACGATCCAGGCGGTCGCCATTGGCCGGCATAATATTGAAAACGACGGCAGGAAGCAGATTTTCAATCAGGCTCAGGTCTTCGGTTATCGGCGTAATCAAAAAAGGCTCGCGGGTATAAACAATCAGGCCGGCCTGAACATTTTGCAGAAGTTTCAGCAAATCGGAAATCTCAAACTTGGCGCGGGTCAGGCGATTGGGCGTAAGGTCTCTGACCGCCATGTCGGTCGACATATTTAAAAGCAGCATAACCGGATTTTCCGGCGCCAAATCGGGAACTTCCTTTTTCTGCCAGGTCGGACCGCTCAGTGCCAAGACCGCGCCGACAAAACCGGCAAAGGCCAGATATGAAACCGCCCGGCGCTGCGCCGAACTGCCCCGGACAAGCAAAAAATCAAGCAACCGTTTGTCGCAGACGGCCTCCCAGGAAGACTTGTTTCTGACACCGCGAAAAAACTTCCAGTAAAACAGCAGCGGCAGAAACAACAGCAGCAAATACCACGGACGCAGAAAATGAAAATCGCGGAAAAACTCTTCCATCAGGCCGCCCTCCTTGTCTGAAACGCCACAACCGCCGCCAGAAGCAGCGCCGCCAGCAGCGGCAGATAATAAAGTTCCCGGGTTTCCTGAACAAACTGGTTTTCGTTGAGACCGGGCTCCAGTTTGTCTATCGCGTCATAAATCCGCACCAGCGACGAGGTGTCTTTGGCACGAAAATAGGTACCCTTGGTTTCGTCGGCAATTTTCCGCAGACTGGCTTCATCCAGCCCCGGACGGCCGCCCAGCATGCCAAAGCCGAAAAACGACTGGCTCATGTCCGAACCGACGCCGATGGTATAGACTTTGACGCCTTCTTCCCGGGCCAGATTTATGGCCTGCGGCAGCGTAAGCGCACCGTCATTGTTTTCTCCGTCGGTTAACAGGATAATAACTTTTTTGTCTTTGTTCGGGCTGTCCTTGAGCGTTTTCAGCGCCAGCCCCAGCGCGTCGCCGATAGCGGTCGAATCGCCGGCCATGCCCGCGTCCATGGTTTTTAGAATTTCCTCGACCGATTTTTTGTCATAGGTTATCGGCGCCTGCAGATAAGCGCGGGTGCCAAACAACACCAGTCCGATACGGTCATCGGTGCGCTTACGGATAAAATCGGAAGCGACCAGTTTGACGGCGGTCAGGCGGTCGATACGCCGGCCGCGAAGCGCAAAATCCGGTTCCTGCATGGAATTGGAGATATCCATAACCATCAGAATGTCGCGGCCGTAGTTTTTTATCCGCACCGGTTCGCCGACCCATTGCGGACGCGCCGCCGCGGAAACCAGCAGCGCCCAAACAAGATAAAGCAGTATCAGAGGCAGGGAAATCCGGTTCGGATTTTCGGTTGAACGCCCCCAGAGGCCGCCGGATTTAAGATTGATTTTGACCAAATCGCCAATGAAAGGCACGCGCAGAGCATCGCCATGCAGACCTTTGACGGCAGGCAACACCGCACGAAGCAAAAACGGCAGGAGCAACAGCCAGAACATTTGCGGATAAGCAAAATGATTCATAGGTTTTCTCCTATCCAGGCATAGCAAAAACGACGCAGCGCCTCCAAGTCGGCCGAACGATAACTTTCGGTGTCTGCCGGCACATACGGCGCATTAATCAAAAGTTCGGCCGCCTGTCCGGAAAGGGCGGTTCCGGCATGCGCATTCAAAAAGTCAAGCCAGGCACGGCCGCTCAAAGCCGCCGCCTCGGGATATTTGTAAACGCAGATGCGACGGAGAATCTCGGACATCTGTACCGCGGCATTGACCGGCGAAGAAGAAGTTATGTTTTGCAACAGACGGCGCGCATAAAGCTTTTTGCTCGCTCGGCGCAGAATCAGGAACAGTTCGGCCAGAAGAAACAGAGCAACGACACCGGCCAAAACCACCCACCAGCCATAGGCCGGCGGAAAAGCCGAAACGCCGTCGGGAACATGTATGTCGCGCAACTCCGGTAAATTGTCCATTATCAGCCTCTCCTGTTTCATCTCATAAATTTAGGGTTTTATAAGCCAAATATCAAGCCTTGTTTTCGCCAGACGGATAAAAGCCATCCTGCCGCCCACAGCCTTTCCCTGATTGACAAAAATATATGCCTTCTAATTAAAAGTTATAAATAATTAAAATAATTCTCTCAAAAATTGATTTATATTTATCTTTATGTCATGTTGAAATTGTAGACAATTTTGACAATTCCACGGGAAGAAATCATGAAATCGGCCTTAATCATTATCTTAACCTTTTTCTGCTGCTTTGAGTCGAATGCAGCAACAATCAGTGCAGAAACCGGCAAATTACTTAAAGCCAACAACGAAGCTTTCAACAGCTGCGCTGCAGAAGTTGCCAAAACCGGCAGTGAGGGAGCCGCATGCCAAAAGTACAAAGAAACGGCCCAGGCATATCAGGAGGCCTACAGAAGGAATGAATGTCCAAAAAACAAGACTGCCAAACGTTGCACCATGAGTGACAGCGAAGTTCAAGCCACAGCGGAACAGCGGCTAAAAAACAAGGTTGAGGAAATGAAAAAAGAGCAGGAAGCAGCGATTCAGAAAACAAAACAGGCGGAACAACAAACGCCTCAACCAAGCGCTGCCGACAAATCTCCGGTTCAGGCCGTCGGCATAATAGCCGCCCCATCAAACGCTCAGACACCATCGCCATCGCAAACAACGGCAAGCGGGTCTTCCCGGACATTACCGTCTTCCGCAAAACATTCAACGACGGCAGGCGGCTCCTCCGGTTCCGCCCCGGCAGCCGCCAGCGGTTTGTTTGGCACGTTAACGGCTAAAGGCGCCGAAATATTTATCGGTTTGCGTGAGATAATTTTTGCAGTTGCCGGATTTGGAATTACGGCGGTTGCCATCGGCGGTTTCTTTGGTGCGATTAACTGGAAATGGCTCAGCGCCATCATTATCGGATTGGTTGTTATCTCAACAACCTCGGCCATAATAAACTATATGGTTGACAGCGACGTAACCTCCGGCATGATTACCGATACTTTAATTCATGCCAATTAAAATATCCCGGAAAAACAAGCCCCGTTTTATCGAAAGGTAAAGCGGGGCTTTAAGTCTGCGGAAGATTATTCTGTTTTTTCGTTCAAGCGTTTGAAATAATGTTCGCGAAAACGTTCAAAGTTTTCGGGGGAGAAGTCGAAAATGCAGCTCCAGGTTTTCAGGACTTCCGAATGCCGGGGGTCTTCGACGCCCGTCGCCAAATCCTGTGCGAAAGCCTCTGCCAAAGGAATGATATCTTCAATAAGTTCCTTGTCAATGTCTCCCATCAGCACGGCCTGCTGCGACTGCAGGCTGAGAGTTCGGAATTTTTCCAGATAGCCTTTTCCCAGGCGGCCAAGATCTTCGGCCATTGCGCAGCGGGCAATTTCGTAATCCAGCGCATCTCTGGAAAATCCGCCGATTTCCGGATGCTGACCAATGCCCTGCACCAGGAAAATCCGCTGTTTCATAATTTCCGACAAGCCGTCGAAAACCAAATCTTCGTTCTCGCAGGCGCTTTGCTGTCTGCGGACATCTTCTTCCAGCTTTGCATCGACACGGCACAGCAAATTCATGATTTCGGCAGGCGTACGGTTGACAACCGGTTTGCCGTCAAATTCAATTCTTTGCAAAATCAGCCCGCGATAAAAACGGTAGCGGACAAACATGCCTTTCTGCGGCACAAATCCGCCCAGTTCAATCCGCGGAATGTCAATAACTGAATTGTCGTTCAGCTGCAAACGATACGAGGTCAGACGCTCTTTGACGTGTGCGACCCGCAAACCCTGAAATTTTTTTGTATCCATCGTTTCAAAAATTTAATAATTAAACAATCAAATAAAAAACCCGCTTCGCTCCTCACAGAGAAAAGCGGGTACAAACTTCAAACAAAACATACCGGTTTGACCCGGCAGAGAAAAAATCTTTCGTTAAATCATCCGGCCAGCGCGGCGCTCAGATAACGCTCCACGGCATCTTGCGCTCTGAGGGCATAAGGCGCGCTGTTTCCCTTGAAAGAGAGAACAGCGGACTGCTGATAATCGCGCACCGATTTGAACCGGTTGCGTTTATCCCGCCGCAGAGCAAGCGCCAGCTGTTTGGCATCCATCAGCTCTTTCTCGCTCAGTTTTGAAACCGGCACAGAATCGCCAAGACGCTTTTGCCAGTCACGTTCGACACAGGCGATGAACGCATTGGTCTGAGCCGACAAAAAAGCGGCAATCTGGCAAACGACAATCTGTTTTTCCATCGTTGCGGCCGTAAAATCTTTTTGCATTATCAGTTTCAGGAGCTGAAGACGATGCCGAAAAGCCAGCGGCAAATTCAGATAGCCATCGGAATTTTCCAAAGCGGAAAATTTTTCGCATTCATCCTGAGCTTTCCGCAATTCCGCCGACAAACCGGCAAGAATATCCAAAAGTTTTTGCGGACTGCGCCGAACGACACATATGCCGTCCAGAAACACTTCCTGCAGAACAGTGCCGTTAAACAACCGGATTTGAACGCTCATGCCCTTTTGGGGAATAAATCTGCCAATTTCAGATTTGTCAAGTTCCAGCTTCAGGCCGTCGTTGGTCTTGATCCGATAACAGCTGCGATGGTCGTTGACGCGTTCAATGTACGAATAATTGGATTTTCTGTTTGGTTCCATAATGTTTGTTTTTTATGGGTTTATACTAAATATATCTAAAATCCTTAAAATAAATCGAATATCTGTTTAGCACCAAAATAGACAAAAAGCAAATATTTTCTGACCGGATTTTTAAAAGGCAAAACCGCACGACTTTCCCAAGCCATGCGGTTTTTTTCAATTACAAACGTTAATTAAACTACCTGCTCGTTGTTGACAAATATTGAGGCTACGAGCCTGCCCTCAACATTCTTTTGTTCCAGCCGAAACAAATCTCCGGCGCGGGGGCGCTTTTTGCCGCGAAAACGGGTTTTCGGAATTTCAAACATCACTTCATCATCGCCGACATACAAATTGTAATAATCGTTGCTGTCGGTCACTTTTCTTATCTCAGCCTCTGACTTTACCATAATCAATAAGTTTGAGTTTTGACATAAGAAACGATGTCATTCCTGTTGGGCTGGTAATGGACACAGGCCGTATCGCCGCAAACGGGCAGATACATGACCGGCCATTTTGCCAATTCGGGCAGCAATTCTTTTCCGCCCCTATGCAGCAAGCCTTCGGGGCAAACCTGCAAAGCAAAGGCCATCGCCAGCGCAAAGTTTACCGGGCAGCCGCCGACAAACCTGTAATCTTCGCCAAGCAGTGAGCCTATGCCGGCAAAATCCGCTTCCGTCAGCAGGCTGGTTCCGTTGACGAACTTTTCATAGACGGCAACGGCCAGCGCACAACCCTGAATCTCCTGCTGCAGATCCCATTTGATGAAATCTTCCCCGGCATACTCAGCCAAAAACTTAATCCGGTGCTGGAAAAGCTCCGGCAGGGTTTCAATGCCTTTGAGCGGCAAAACGGGTTTGAGCAAAAGCAATTCCGGATCGCTGCTGCGGATTGTCAGAAACTTTTTGCCCCGAATATAGAAATATTTGAGGTCGTTTCCGACAAACTCCAAAGTTACCACCTCGCCGCGGCGCAATTCGGCGTCTTTATCATTCAACAAAAAACCCAAAGTTTCAATGCCTTCGGCAAAAGCTTCAAGGGTTTCTTCTTCCGGTTTGAGCCGAGATTCTATCGAATCGGCATTAACCAAACGGAGAACCAAATGTCTGTCATCCAGACGTTCCCACTTCACGGAAAATTTAAGCAAATTCTTCATAATTGTAGAATTTAGAAATTAATATATACGGTTAATGAACACTCAGACAAAAATAGGAATTTGATTCTGTCTTAGCATCATTTTAGACAAAAAGCAATCTTTTTCAAAAAAAACGGCAAAAAAAAGCGGAACTTCAAAGGTTCCGCCCGCAAAAACAACGCTTAGTCATCGGCGCCGGTATCGTCAACCGGTTCGTCCGGCGCGTCAGAAGGCGCGGTGTCTATAGAGTAGCCGGTGGCGCGGACAGTACGGATATAATCCGGGCCGAAACGGTTCAGCGATTTGCGCAAACGGCGGATATGGACGTCTACGGTGCGGGACTCGACATAAATATTGTCGCCCCAGACGGTTTTGAGCAGGGTTTCGCGCGAGAAAACCTTGCCCGGCGTTTCCATCAGCATACGGAGCAGACGAAATTCGGTGGGACCGAGATGAATGTAATTGTCGCCGCGAAAAACCTTCTTTTCGACCAAATCCATGCGAATGTCTTCAAACACGAACTCTTTATGCTGAATCAGTTCCGGAGCACGGCGCAGATTGGTTTTGACCCGAGCCATAAGTTCGGGAACAGAAAAGGGCTTGGTTACGTAATCGTCCGCACCGGCGGAAAGCCCCCTGATTTTGTCTTCTTCCTCGCCTTTGGCGGTAAGCATGATGACCGGGATATTCTTAATGTCCGGTTTGCTGCGAATAAGCTTGCAAATTTCGACGCCGGACATCTCGGGCAGCATCCAGTCGAGCAGAATGACCGACGGACAATGTTTTTCAATCTCAGCCAGCGCCTTGTTGCCGCGAGGTTCCCAGACGACTTCGTACCCTTCCTTCTCCAGGTTGTATTTCAAGAGCAAGGCTAATGCTTCTTCATCTTCTATGACCATTACCAAAGCCATGACTTTTCTCCACAGACAAAGTTCGTTTACGGGGGAGTATAGCCGGTTTGTCTTAAAATTACCTTAAAGCCTCGATGTTCTTGCGAAATTCGCGGCCGGCAAAGACCGACGTGCCGGCAACCAGAATATCGGCGCCGACGGAAATACATTCGGCCGCGGTCATCGGATTGATACCGCCGTCAACCTCAATCTTAATGCTCCGGTCGCCGAGCATATCCTTAATCCGCCGGATTTTTTCCAGCTGTCCGTCAAGAAACCCCTGCCCGCCGAAACCGGGATTAACGGTCATGACCAGAACCATATCCAGCTTGTCGAGCACATATTTCAGCGCTTCTTCGGACGTGGAAGGATTGAGCGAAACGCCGGCGCGGCAGCCGCAGGAGCGGGTAACCCCCCACTTGCGGGCCCAAGGCGCTGCGCCTTCGGCATGAACGGTTATAATATCGGCGCCGGCTGAAAAGAACCAGGGAATCATTTCATCCGGGTTCGTTACCATTAAATGCACGTCGAAAGGCAGCTTGCTGTAGGGGCGCAGCTGTTTGACGATTCCGGGGCCGAAAGTGAGGTTCGGCACATAATGTCCGTCCATAATATCCCAATGAATGAGGTCGGCACCGGCTTTTTCCAGTTCCTCCACATCTCTGCGCAGCGCCGCATAATCGGCCGACAGCATGCTCGGGGCAATTTGAACCATAATTTGTACTCCTTCCTGTTATAATAAAAATCATAAACCAGAGCTTTGCGAAAAGCCAGCAAAAATTATAATCGCAGAAGCATTGATTTTCCAGCGGCAATGATTATCTCCACTCCAGACCAAAAGATTAACTTTTATTACGGAGAAGAAAAATGGGACAGATGGCTCAAAAAATCAGCAAAGTCGATCATGACGAACTCTTGAAAGCATTGAACGAAGCGTTGTCGGAAGAATGGCTGGCCTATTATCAATACTGGGTCGGCGCCCTGGTCGCCAAAGGGCCGATGCGCACCTCCATCGTGGCCGAGTTTATGGAACACGCCAACGAAGAATATGACCATGCCAACAAACTTGGCAAACGGATTATCGAACTGGGCGGCACGCCGGTTCTCGACCCCAAACAATGGGAAAACCTTGCCCGCTGCAAATATGACGCGCCGAGCAACGACTGGATTATGGAGCTGGTTAAGCAGAATCTGGTTGCCGAGCGCTGCGCCATCGCCCGCTATCAGCAGATTTGCGAAATGACATTCGGCAAAGACTACGAAACATTCAAAGTTTCGGCCAAAATTCTCAAGGAAGAAATTGAACATGAACAGGAAATGGAAGATTTTCTGGCTGATTACAATGCCGCGGTCGAACATATCGGCGAAAAAATTGAAGATCCGGCCGGAGGAAAATAATTTATTATGGCGTAAAAACCGTCTGTTAACTCAGGCGGTTTTAATTAACAAAAACTTATATTGACAAATTTCGAAAAATTCGTCAATATAATGACAAATTAAACAACAACGAGATTCTATTATTCCGTCCGGATATTATCTAATGCGTTCGCATGCATCTGAATAAGCTAAGTTCTAAAGCAAATTTTCGTAAAAGGATTTCTCTGAACACAAACTAAACTCCAAATAAATGTAAAAAGTGTTCGGGAAAAAAGGGGAACCTGCAGATTTGATAATTTGCAGGTTCTTTCTTAATTGAATTTTTAGAAGTTTGGCGCTAGAGTAGTTTTGCCGGCAGAAACGGTTAGACTGCCGGCGGAGTATGCAAACTCCTTATAACGAATTAAGTAACCTCCTTTGTGGAGGATGACGCGAAATAAGCCGCTTTTGCGGACGAATAAGCGTGCTGTCTCTTTGCAGTTGTCAACTCCTCCGCTCTCTTTTGAGAGCGGTTTTGTTTATAACAAAACATGAAGGAGTTGAAAATGAACAGAGAAATTACCGACATTTACAAAAAAGATTTTTT
>OGRY01002302.1_pt1 | contig 12339 bp, 12 predicted proteins | sample 1553551 | NCBI WGS metagenome assembly OGRY01 (sample SAMEA2580101, study PRJEB22360) | human gut metagenome | biome: human gut; feature: human-associated habitat; material: faeces | place: Denmark | collected 2008/2010
CCTCCGAAGCGCTGCGGAGCGTAGCCGCTGCGTCCTGCGAGGTCTCGAACAGGGTGTAGCTCCCGCCCCGGGCGGTCAGCGCGTGCACCGGTCTTATTACCGCGTTGTGCTCGATGTCGCTCAGGACGTAGTGCGCTCCGGGGCGGAAAAGTCCCTTTATCGCCTGGTTGAGCGCATGTGTGCAGTTCAGGGTGAACACGGTGTTCTCTGGCTCTGCGCCGAAGAACTCCGCGCACTTATTGCGGCTGGTGAAACCCGCCTGCGAGGTCGCGGCGGAAAGCGCGTGCCCAGCCCTGCCGGGATTCGCGCCGTATCTTGTCATCGCATTTCCCCACGCCTGGTATACGCTGCGGGGTTTGGGAAATGTGGTGGCGGCGTTATCGAGGTATACCACAGCTTACGCCGATCTTCAGCAGCAGCGGGCAGACCGTCTCCCGGTCGCCGAAGATCTTCAGCACGAACGTGCAGCCGCCCCGCCCGGTCACCCGCTCAACTGTACTCTTTATTCCGTTTCCCGCCAGGTAGAGCCGTATTTTCTCCGCCTGGGTCATCGAACGTGTATTTATAATGAAATATTTCATCGGAACATCTCCTTGCAGTTTTTGCCGTTTCCGGCCGCAGGAATATTATTCCTGCAATATAATATATGCGAATGGCTGCAAAGTGTGTGCCGGGAAGACAAACGAAGTGTGTCTGAGAAATATAAGAGTTTCCGCTGCCAGCAGCATGTTAAACACTCAAGCGCCTTTTTCCCAAACAGTCCACTGGACTGTTTGGGAGGATAATTCAACCGAGGTAATATGCCGCATGTGGGGGAAAACTCTTGTTTTCCCCCACACCACTTTAATGCTTTTAAATCAATACGCTGCGCGATAATTTATAGACTTTATTGAGTTTCATGTACGGATTTAAATGTAATCCGAAACGTATGGAATAGTATGGAACAGTATATCGTCCAGTATCTCCACGGCGGAATGCTCCGCTTTTATCCTGTCCATTACATACAGCTTCTCGGCGGTCTTATAGCCCAGCAGCAGCGTCGTGAGCGTAGCTATGCTCAGCCCCATTTCGTACTCTGCCGGTTCGTCGGTAATGCGGCATTTTCCGCGCTCGAACCGCACCGTGAAGCTCCCATTGTTCCAAGGCAGAAGTTCGTCCGTCACATCGAACCGGAATACCGCCGCAGGCTCGTCCGGGTCGCAGGCGTAGCTTTTAAAGAACTCCGCGACGTCGATTATCCTTCCCATCGAGTAGGGGCGGATAGTTTCCTTGATGTCGCTGTCGTCAAGCTCAAACGCTATGGACTCGCTATAGTAGTTGTTCCCGCGCACCTCGTCTATCATGGAGTCGTGCGCGTGTATGAACTCCCACAGACCGCGCTGAGCCTCGTGATTCAGCGATATCATCTCCTTGACGTGCATGATGTCGTTATTGATAAGGTACACCATGTAGCCGTACGGCTCGTCCGAGCTGGAATAGTATATCGCGACCTTCGTGTCGTCCTCGTCCCAGCGCCAGTATTCCTCCCAGGCAAGGTTGTTCCGATAGAGACAGCCGTGTGTCTTTTGCGCGAATTTCGTGTGAAGATCCATGAACTGCCTGTCGTTCCACTCGACCCGGCGCACGTAACCCGGCTCCTGGATCTTGCGCGGTATCTGCGTGTCCTTTACGATGTAGGTCATCTTGTTGGAGATTATCTCCCAGCCGAGCCGCCTGTAGAGCGGTATCGAGTAGGGATACAGCAGCGCAAACGGGCGGTGGTTCTCACGCATGCGGGTGAGGCTCTGTATCATAAGGCGCTTCATAATGCCGTGACCAGTGTGCTCCGGGTATGTGCAAACGCTGGTCACGAATCCAACCGGGTACTTCACGTTGTAGATGTTCATTTCCAGCGGGTAAACGGCGAACTGCGACACAAGGTCGTCGCCGCTGAAGCAGCCGAGCACGTCCGCGCGCTGGAGCACCGGGAACTTCGAGCGCTTTATCTCGTCGTTCTTCCAGCCGGTCTCGGAAAGCTCCTGCTCTGTGACCTGGAATGCGTATCTCAGCAGTGCGTTGTACTGGTCGATATCGTCAATCGTCAGCGGTCTGACTGTATAGTTTGATTCATCGTCCCTGTTCATATAAATACCTCTTTTGTGATATAAAATCGTCCGTTGATATTGTAGCACAATGGAAGTGATTTGTCAACCGCCGAGGGGGATTAATGTTCCGCTGACGCAGTCTGGAGCTGCTTTCTGAAAATGGTGCGGAATATCAGACGAACTACCGGACCTGCATAGAGTATCTGCCAGAAGAACGCCATAGGCAGGCAGAGCGCCCACTGGGTGAGCCATCTCGGGAGCCAGTCCGCGGTGAATCCGTTGTGGATGAAAAGAAAATAAAAAAGGCACCGTTACTGCACAGTGCCTTCACTGTATGATATTATAGCAGATTTTATATCGCGGTGTCATAGGCGATTTGTACAAAATGTTGTAACTTATAAGTTGTAAAAAATTCACAAAATCACGAGATGAATTTCAAAACCGTCAATTGTTCTGGCTGTTGAAATCCTCCAAAACGCAAATATATTTTTTGTGCAATATTCTATATAAAAAGTATGCGCCGGATAAAAGAATTGGGCATTTCACCACTTGAATAAACGTCCCTGTTACTGTATAATTACTATTGTTTTTGAGAAAAAGCCGGAGCCGGAAACGCCCGCGGCTGACCATAGAAAGACTGACAGAAAGGAAACAACATCATGGCAAAAAGTTCAACAAAAGACCTCACCACAGGCTCCCCGATGAAGCTTATACTCGGATTCATGCTGCCGCTGCTCCTCGGAATGCTGTTCCAGCAGTTCTATAACATGGTGGACACCGCTATAGTCGGGCAGTTCCTCGGAATAAACGCGCTTGCAGGCGTAGGCTCGACCGGCTCGATAAACTTCCTGGTGCTGGGATTCGTCCAGGGCGTGTGCACCGGATTCGCGATTCCGGTGGCGCAGATGTTCGGCGCGAAGGACCTCCACTCGATGAGAAAATACGTGGGAAACACCATCTGGATCTCCGTTATATTCGCCGTGGTGCTGACTGCCTCGACCTGCCTGCTCTGCACGAATATCCTGACCTGGATGGACACCCCCTCGGACTGCTTCCAGGAGGCGTACGACTACATATTCGTGATATTCCTGGGAATTCCGGTAACGTTCCTTTACAACATTCTGTCAGGAATCATACGTTCCGTCGGCGATTCCAAGACCCCTCTGTACTTCCTGATACTGTCGAGCCTGCTCAACATCGGCCTTGACCTTTTCATGATACTGGTGCTGAACATGGGCGTAATGGGCGCAAGCTGGGCTACTGTTATTTCTCAGTTCGTTTCCGGAGTGCTCTGCCTTATCTACATGATAAAGAAGTTTGATATAATGCACCTCAGCAGGGACGAGCTGCGGTTCGATAAGTACTACATCGGAAGGCTCTGCGGCGTTGGTATCCCGATGGGACTTCAGTACTCCATCACTGCGATCGGCTCTATCCTTATCCAGACCGCGGTCAACGGACTCGGCTCCACATATGTTGCGGCAGTCACCGCTGCAAGCAAGGTGAGCCAGCTGCTGTGCTGCCCGTTCGACGCAATGGGAAGCACCATGGCTACCTACGGCGGTCAGAACATCGGCGCGGGGAAGATAGAGCGCGTCAAGAAGGGGCTTGCGGCATGCTCGTTACTGGGCGCGGTTTATGCCGTCATCGGGTTCCTGATCATTCTTGTGCTTGGCAGGAATATCTCCATGCTGTTCGTAAACGACACCAACGGCGGCAGCGTCACTGAAATACTCGACCTGGCGCAGCAGTTCCTGGTATGCAACGGAGCGTTCTACATTCCGCTCGCGTTCGTAAATATCGTGAGGTTCCTGATACAGGGCATGGGATTCTCCCAGATCGCGATTTTCGCGGGAGTTTTCGAGATGGTCGCGCGCGGACTTGTGGCGCTGGCGCTGGTTCCGGTGTTCGGATTCAACGCGGTGTGCTTCGCGAATCCTGCGGCGTGGATCTTCGCGGATTGCTTCCTGTTCCCGCTGTTCTTCTGGTGCTATAGGAAGATGAAGCGCCAGTTCCAGCGGCATGACGAGAAACAGTTAAGTCCGGAGACATCGGTGTGATTTTTGATTTAAATGTGCGGGGCGGTTCCGAATGTGGAGCCGCCCCTAATTGGGAGTCAAGGGGGTGTCTCCCCCAGTGGGGGAGGTGGCGCGAAGCGCCGGAGGGGATAGTTTGGCACAACATATCACCGCCAGTTATAAGCACGATGTTGTATTTTGTGCCAAACTAACGCCAGACCTAGTCCCCCTTGCAGGTCAAGGGCGGAGCCCTTGTCGCCGCCAGGCGAAACCTCCGCACGAAGTGCGGTAACTCTGCACGCCGGCGCGCAGAAACTCCCTGCGGAAGAACGGTTAAACGCCAAAAAGCGCTAAAGAAGTGTGGGTCGGGGAGCCAAACGAAGTTTGGCTGAGAAACGCAAGAGTTTTTCCCCACAGTTTTTACAATTTATTCATTATGACTTTTTCTATGATTAAAGCGCCGCAGAATGCTCTGCGGCGCTTTTGCAGGTAAAGCCCCGACGCTTTTCCTGCTTCATGTCAGACTGCCGTGAAAACGGTTTATGACAGAAATCATTGCAAAGATGTCAGGAGGCAGATCGGTCAGACTTACCGCCGATCGTTTGTTAAGAGGATATTCCGCTGCGGCACGGTCAGCCGCGAGTGCTTCCGGCGTGAGCGAATCCTCATCTCTGAAGATTCGCCCGCTAAGCCCGGTAAGACGGTTCATCAGGACTTCTTCATCTTGAAGGAGAGGCAGTCAGTGCACTGACATACTGTAGGGTCAGCCTCGTGTGTGCCGACTTCGATCTTGTCGAGAGAGCAGTAATCCTCGCAGCAGCAGTGATGCTCGCAGTTGTGGATAGTACAGCCGATATGCTTGTTTGCAAATTCAGTTCCCATTTTAACGCTTCCTTTCAGAATACAAAATAACTGCGGTTTCCGGAGCTTCTGTGACTTCCGTCCGCCGCAGTTATATTATCTGCATTCGTTTTCGCTATATTCAGCAGGAAAAATTTACATTCAGACCAGCTTCAGAACATCGTCCAGCGTTTCACAGACGTAATCCGCGCCGTACTCCGCGAACTCCCCGCGGCTGCCGAATCCCACCAGCACCGCCGCGCACTTTATCCCCGCGTCATGAGCGCCCACGATATCGTGCATTCTGTCGCCGACCATCAGGCACTCCTCCGGCTTCGCGCCGGTGTTCTCCAGGACGTACTGTATCACCGCCAGCTTGCTGGAGCGGGAACTGTCGAAGCTGGCCGCCCCGATAAAGTCGAAATACTTGTCTACCCCGAATTTCTCGAGTATCCTCACGCTGAATTTCTCCGGCTTGGATGTCGCAAGGCATACCCGCTTCCCACGGCGCTTCAGATCCGTCAGGAACTCCACCGTGCCCGGTATCAGCTCGTTTTCAAACAGCCCCGTCTCGCCGTAGTACTCGCGGTAGAGCCGCACCGCCTCCTGCGCCTGCTCCTCCGGCATGCCCCGCCGGGTGAACTCCACGATGAGCGGAGGCCCGATGAAGCTGCGCAGGCTCTCCCGAGGCGGGACTTCAAGCCCTAAATGCTCATAGGCGTACATAACGCCGTTCGTAATGCCCATGTACGGATTTGTTATCGTGCCGTCAAGGTCGAGTAGTACTGTACTGAATGCCATTTATCTGTGTTCCTTTTTGTCGTTTTCTATCAGCCTGCGTATCGCTCCAACCGCGCAGTTTATCGCGCGCTCGCTGGAGCAGCGCTTGTCCGGAAGCCCCGCGTTGGTGCGCTCAACATTCCACAGGGCGGTCAGCACCGCGCCCGCGCGCACTCCGCGCAGCAGAGCCACGGAGAATATCGCCGCCGCTTCCATCTCGGAGGTCAGGCAGCCGCACTTGAGATACCCCGCCCAGGCGTTGGTGAGCTTCTCGGGAACCGCCGTGTTCCTCGGGTCTATCTCGCCATAGAAATTATCCTTGGAGTGCACCACGCCCACGTGCGCGCGGTTTCCGTCCTCGTCGGCGGAAAGCTCGTCCGCGGACGCCTTCAGAGCGCATACCACGTCGAAATTCGCCACCGCCGGGTAGTCGTCGGGAATGTACTCGTGGCTGGGGCCCCCGCTCCGTGTAAGCGCGTTCCGAAAATATAGCCGCGCTTGCGATGAGCAGGTCGCCGCCGGAGACCTTCAGGTCTATGCCGCCGCTCGTACCTACGCGGATAAGCGTATCCGCGCCGCACATCACAAGCTCCTCCACCGCGATTGCCGCAGAGGGACCTCCGATACCAGTGGAGCATACGCTCACCTTCTCGCCGTCAAGGTACCCGGTGTACACCGTGTACTCGCGGTTGCTGGCTATCAGCTTCGCCCCGTCGAGCTTCCCGGCTATTTTCGGAACGCGCCCCGGGTCGCCTGGAAGTATCACGTATCTGCCGACGTCCCCTTTTCTTGTTTTCAGGTGGAAACAAACGTCTCCGGAAACTATGCTTTCCATGATATGCTCCTTTCAGTTGGTTATGGTCAGTTGTCGTCGTCCTCGTCGGAGAGTATCGACGGAGCCTTCTCCCGCGCTTTTATCGCCTGCTTCTCCGCCCACTTCGGGATATTGATGAGCATTGCGATGGCTACTGCAAGCACCGTAAGGATTATCGCCGGCATATAAAGCATGGTCGGGCCTACGCTCAGCTCCGGGTCCTGCGCGCGGGTGACGAACAGGTAGTAGGTCACGAGAGAGCCGACGGAAGCCGCGCAGTCGATTATCGAGGCAATGCGGGAGTGTCCCAGCATTATAACGAAGGTTCCGATAATGTAAACTACCGACGTCACTAGCCAGGTAACAATTGCGGGATTCCCGGTCACAGCCGGGTCGTACTCGCCTATCCAGATGCAGATAGGACCGAGAATTCCGAAGCAGAGGCAGAGTATCGTCGTGCCGATGAGCATGAGGACCTTCAGCAATATAACGATGACCTTAGCCGCGCCCTCGCCCTGGTCGGGCACGAAGAACATGAAGCCGCCGTCCTGCCTGCCGTTCGATTTTTTCTTCTTGTTACTCATATTACTTGATGACCTTTCCGCCGCGATCCTGCTTCTTTATCTTCATGGGAGCCTCCTCGCCGCCGCGGTCCTCGAAGAGCACTTCCTCGTCGTCATCGTCGTAGTCGGGCAGCTCGGGGTTCTTGAGACCCTGCTGTTCATAGAACGGGTTGATGATGAACTTCTGGATAGCCGGGTAGCTTGTGAACATCGCAAGGAACGACAGCCACGCTATCGGCAACAGCGGTATCAGGAATACCAGCGGGAAGAAGAACATGCCCAGGAGAGCGATGTAAACCAGGAACGCCGCAAGGGTTATCAGGTTGCCCTTGATATTCAGGAACGCCAGGATAAACGAGTTCTTGAGTATCTGCGGAAGCCTGAGATTCAGCGCGACTATCTGCGGGAATATGTAGAAATTCATCAGCAGAATGATGATCTCCACAGCCATGACCATCGCGTAATAGAGCCAGTAGGGCTTGTCGGTGTCGTTCATGTTGGAGGTGAAGAAGAAGAAGCTGAACACCGCCATAACGATGAACCAGATGTCCATCAGCCCTATCACGAAGGACTGCTTGAAGTTCTTCTTGAACGCCTGCCAGAAATCGTGGAACACGAACTGCGGCCTCTCAAGGTAGATATTGCGCATGAGCGCGGTCATTGCCGCGGTCGCCGGGCCGAAGGTGACTATCGGAAGGCAGAACAGAACGTAGATCAGATTGATCTTGAAGAACGTCCAGAACTTGTTCGCGAACATCTCCCAGAACCGGAAGAACGGCTTTTTCTGCCTGCCTCGCTTGGCTACGCCGGAGCCTGCTTCGTTGTTGTTGTAGAATAAACCCATGATGATCCTTTCCTGCTGTTTATTTCAGCGGATTCCCCGCCGTTTTTCATATCGCGTACTGAAAGATTATGCCGAGTATCATCGCCGCCGCAAGTATGACTGCGATCACCCGGAATACCCTCATAAGACGCCTGCGCTTTTTCTCGTCCATTTCAATACCTCCGCTTTAATCCGCCGACGGCACGGCGCGGTACTGACCGTAATCCTGGAGCGCGTATACGCTGCCCTCCGGGATATCGGGTACCGGGACCTCCGCCAGAATATTCCCGCCCTTATCGGACAGTATCAGGGTCTCGCCCTTTTTCAGGCTGAAATTCGCCTGTAACTGGTGCAGTGCCGATTCGGTCTTGTTGTTGTCCGTGACTATCAGCAGCTCGCCGTACGCCGGGACGCTCCGCGCGGGTATCTCCCAGCGGTCTAATTTCTCCGGCTTGTCGGTGAGGTACAGCCCCGCCGTGGAGACCTCCGTGCTGTTAGGATTGTACAGCACTATGTAACCCGCCTTCTTCGCGGTGCTTATCTCCTTTATCTGCAATGGCGCGTCCGTGGTCTCGCTTAGCTTCGTGTTCAGCTTCGCGATTATCCTGCCGTCGGCGCCCGCCATCCGGGCGTTTAGCTCCACCTCCGGCGTATCATAGGTCACGCCGTTTATCTCCCAGTTCACGAACTCCCAGCCGTCGGCGATCTCCGCCTTCAGCGGGACTGTGCATTTGCAGTTGTACTCCGCGCTGAGTATCCCGCGGCCGTTCCTTTTCTGGGTGTTCAGCGTCGTGACCGCCCCGCCCGCCCCAGTGACGGATACGGTGTAGGTGTTTTTCTCCCACTCGAACAGCTTGTACATATTACGGAACACCACGTACTGCCTGATATCCGCGAAGTCGCGTATCTGCTGGCGGCTGTTCGCGAAGGTCTCGCGGTTCGCCCATTCGGAGGTTATCCCTTTGTCCAGCGCATAGAACTGCTCGCTGTCGCTTATCGCGCACAGTTCGTCCAGGGTCTCCAGTATGTGGTTCTTTTCAAAGGCGTTCGCCGTAAGGTCGGACATCGTAGCCGCGAACTTCTCGCGCATGTCCTCCCGCGCCAGAAGCGCTATCAGAGCCTTGCTCTCGCCGCTCATGTGCGTCCCCCTCAGCAGATCGCGGAGGGTGTCGGCGTTGGGGCGGTCGCCGTAGAGGCTCCAGGCGTACTCCGCGTCAAAGAACATGAACCGCCAGCGCCCGTCCTGGAACTCCGAGGTTATCTCCTCGCCCTCCGACGGGTAGTACCGGAACGCCTTGTAGTTGTTCCCAGGCCAGTCCTTGTTTGCGATGAACACCTGCATGCAGTAGTACTGCATGAGGTTGTCGATGTCGACAAGCTTGCAGAACTCCGCGAAGGTTCTGTCGTTTGTCAGGTCGCGGTCGTAGTAGGCGTAGAGCTTTCCGTAATCCTCCAGTGCGCGCTCGCTGCCCTCGTCCGCGTCCTCGGTGTTGCTTACTATCTCGTAGTTATCCTTGTTCCCGCCGAAATACGTCGCGAGGTAGTCATCGTTGTAGTTCTCGTGCACCCAGGAGTACCCGTAGTACTCGCCGTTTAGGAACACCGCCGCCGGAGTGCAGTGCTGCGTCACCGGATAGCCGTAATCCTGCGCCAGCTTCTGGGAAAGCTCGTCCCGGACGCCTGCGAACTCGCGGTCGTTGGCGCCGTTGCGGAGCACTATGCGGTCGAACTCCGACACCGGAACTCCGTCGGCGGTCTGCGCGCCCTCAAAGAACGCATATTTGAACTTGCCGTTGTCCGGGTCGTAGCTCTTGCGGGCGATGAGCCTCAGCGACTTCTGGTCGGGAACCCTGGAATAGCCTCCGGAGAGCCTTACCCCCGCCGCCTGGTCTATCACCTTGGTGCCGTCGCTTTCGAACACCTCGACGTAGATGGGGCGCTCCGCCTCCCTGCCCGAGAGGTAGTAGTTGCCCGGCGCGTTGTAGGGTATCTCCTCGCCGGGGTGCTCCTTAACATAGTCGTCGTAGATCTTTCCAGGCACCGCTATGCCGTATTCGTAGTCATAGAGGTTATACGGGTCGGTGCTCAGCACGAACACCAGCGTATTGCTGTCGAACCGCTCCGCTACGTCCTGCCCGACAACGTAGCTCACCGTATAGATTTCGCCCTCCGTCCCGTCTGACAGCACCGACAGAGCCTTCACCGTGGAGGCTCTGACCTCCGGCGTGGCGTTTATCTCGATGGGCTGCGTGTAAAGCTCGGACTCCCCGGGAACCGGGTCGGAGCCGTCGGTGGTGAAATACACCGTGCCGCTGTCCGCTGAAAGCTCCAGCGAGATGTTCTCGGAATAGAATCCGGAGGGCAGCGAGAATCTCACACTGCCGCTCTGGACGGCGTTCCGCTCCGTCTCGGTGACGGAGACCTCCCCGTCTTCTGCCATGTCGGCATTGAGCTGCGTCTCCACCGGGGGAAACAGCGTGTACATCAGCGCCGATACTGCTCCCAGCAGAACAACTCCGCCGAGTATGATAAATCGCTTCATAAGTAATTATCCGTTTCTGTTTTTGTCTGCGAATACCTTCGCGAGCGCTTCGTTACGGCGCTGCGGGTACTTTACGGTGTCCTCGGGGTAGAATCCGAACATCGGCTCGTGATAGGCGTGGTAGCTGTAGGAGATTCCGTTCTCATTGCAGAAGTCCATCACGTCCGCGACCCAGCGCTCGCCGCCGAGGCCGTTTTTAAAGCTCTCAGCGTCCGCGCCGAATTCCCCGAGGTATATCGGAACGTTGTTTTCCTTCCCGAACCTGACTATTTCGGACAGCTCCGCGAAAACGTATTCTCGGCCGCTTTCATAGACGTTCTCCGCAAGGCTGAAGTCCGCGCGGATATCCGCGAAGCCGCCGGAGGGCGCTCCGACAGTCTGCATGTGGCCGCTTATCTTATATTTGCAGCCCTCGCGCAGCTTCAGCTTGTCGAACGTCAGCACGTAATCGTCCGTGCTGCCGGATATCTTCAGATAGCCCTCGCTCATCGACCAGCTTCCGGTGCCGTCGCTGCTCCAGACGTTCTCCGGCTTCTGGCTGCCGTCGGAAAAGTCGTTGTGCCAGACAACGCCGGAAGTACCGTCCGGGGCGTATTCAGTGACCGTCACGTCGTCAAACAGCGCGGTCCCGCTCCCCAGCTTTGAGGAATGCAGCACCGGCGCGTATATGTTGTAGTCCTCCTCCGCCGTGAAAAAGTCGCTCTCGTAATAGGTATCCTGCGAAGTCTGCCGGGCGCTCATGCAGCCTACCCAGTATTCAAGGTAGTTGTCAACGTAGCACGGCTTTGGGTATTCAACGCTGTCCCCCGCCGACTGGTGCGTGAACACTGCGGGCGTGTAGAAATGTGTCTCGTAGACCGCGTTGTCGTCGTCGATCAGGAACCACAGATCATCGATCGGGTACTTGTTCCAGAGGTTTTCACCGGTGGACATATCCTTCACCGCCGCGACGTGCTCCACGAAAACAATGTGATTCCGGTCGTATCTCCGGATCTCGTCAGTACACCGCTGCATGAGCCGCTGGCACTGCCCCACCGTTTCGTTCACGTTGGAAAGCTCCGGGACCACCGGCTCGTTTATCAGCCCGTAGCCCTGTATCGCCGGCTCGTCGGCGTATCTTCGCGCTATCTCGCCCCAGAGCTTCACAAGTCTGCGCTGATTCTCCGGGTCTGTCCAGAGCGCCGCGCCGTTCCCCTGGGACTGGTAGCCGCCCTGCGGACAGTGCATGTTCAGCACCAGACCGATGTTGTATTTCTTCGCCCAGGCTATGCTCCGGTCGATGTAATCAAAGCCCTCCTGCTTGTAGACATACGGGTTTTCGTCGTCCTCTAACCAGTGGTAGTTCAGCAGGAACCTCACCGAATTGAACCCCAGCTCCGACATCTCCCGGAAACTGTCCTCGTTATGATGAAGCCCGATATCCGCTAGGGAATTCACCCACATATCGTTGCCGAACCCCATTCCCCGGAGCACGGCGGTCTCACCCGCGGGGCTGACTATTGCGCCGCCCTCAGCACGGTAGAATTCCTCAGGGTTGTGCTGACCGGACTTCACGCCGGTAAGCGCGATGACCGCCGCAGCAGCTCCCGCAATTAGCTGTCTGAACATGGCTTCCTCCTTAATTACGTCGCGCAGAGCGCGAGATCCTTCTGTGCTTCCTTTTCAAGCTTTTCGTAGATATCCGGCAGAGCCTTCCTGAAGTTCAGCGGCCGGAACGTCTCGGCGTCCACGAATGCGTGCGCGCTGGTGCCCTCGGTAAGTATCTCCGGGCTGCCCTTGCGGCGGCACTCATAGCGGAACTCCACCCTTGCCGGGCTGAACCTCGTGACGTAGGTGGTTATCTCCAGCGTATCGTCGTAGCGCGACGGCTGGCGG
>OGRY01002304.1_pt1 | contig 12327 bp, 10 predicted proteins | sample 1553551 | NCBI WGS metagenome assembly OGRY01 (sample SAMEA2580101, study PRJEB22360) | human gut metagenome | biome: human gut; feature: human-associated habitat; material: faeces | place: Denmark | collected 2008/2010
TTTATAAATATTACTGGTTAGGTAATGATGAAGAAAAAAATGAAAAAAAATTCATTACTTTAGAGGCTGGAAAAATATATATGTCGAGCCTAAAGGATTTTAATGACCCATTTGAAGGAAATGCATTTTTTTTCGATGAACAAGAGTTAAGAGATAAAAAATGGGATCCTAAAATATTTGAGAATTTTATTGAGCATATAAATTCTAGTACTGGTATAGGCTGTTTTTGTAATGCGGACGAAAAGGAACAGAATATGCCAATGTGGGCGTATTATGCTAATAATCACGTTGGATTTTGTGTTGAATATATGATTGATGATAAAATAAAAAAGTTTATGTATCCAGTATCGTATGATGATACAAGAGCTCAGGGGAATGCCATTATAGGTAATATAATTGATCAAACTTTGAAATTAATAAAATTAGAAAAAAATGAAGATGACATGTCTGGTGAATTGATGTCTTTGAATCATTTGGCATATCTTTCATTAACAAGTAAGCATAAGAGTTGGAAACATGAAAAAGAAATAAGAGCACTTGTGCCACGTGAATATGGTAATTATTTAGAAATTCTACCAAAGAAAATTTTTATAGGAATGAATTGTACAGAAGTACATAGAAAAAGACTTATAGAAATAGCAAAAAAATTCCAACCATATTGTGATATATTTCAGATGGGAAAAATATCAAAAAATAGCAAGCACTGGTTGTCAGAAGAAAAAGTGAATATTCACTAGTTAAATAGAGTGTTAAACGATTGGGCGTTCAACCACTTACAATTACTTTCGATTTAATGAAGTGATGAAGCTAAGTGACATAACAATGGAGTAATACCAGTATAAGGTAATATATTTTGAAGAATAAACTAATAATATGGTTTCTTGTATTTTTTATTCTCGTTTCAATTATATCCATTTTGCCTGATAGTGGTAAGGATCACGATGCCGGCCTTACTTCATCAGAGTTGAAACTTGAGGAAAAAACAGAAAAGGATTCAACAACGGATAACAGTATAACAACATATACATTTGTAAATGCATCAGAAGAAACGACATTTGCGATTGACAGAGGATATGCCGTAAGAAAGGAAGTCAGGAATGTCGAAGGGAGGATAATAGAAGAAAGGTATTTTGATGCTGATGGAAATCCAGTAAAGTTGTATGACATCTATTATGGCATAAAATACGAATATCATGATCACGAAGTAATCATTAGGTATATGGATTCGCAGGGCAATGAGATGCTGGTGGCTACATATTCCACTATAATAAGAACTTTAGATGATGATGGACGAGCTGTAGATGATTATTATTATGATTTGGATATGCAGCCCATTCAGTATGCAGGATACTATGGAATGCACAGGGATTATGATAATAACGGTTGGAATAACAGGATCACTTATCTTGACGAGAATGGTCAGCCAGTACTTTGTTCATCTGGGTATGCAATCAAAGAGTACAAGCGTGATGCAGATGGAACTATAACAGGAGAGTTCTACTTTGACGCACAGAAAAATCCAACAAAATCTTTACTTGGCGAATACGGACAGTTATATGAATATGATGAGAATGGCAGAATAAGTCAAATCACCTATCTTGATTCCGATGGGAATGCTGCGATGAACAATGCTGGTTATACCATTCGAAAATATACATACTACCGTGATGGTAATATCTGTACTGATATGTATTTTGACAAGGTTGGAAATCCTGTGGCTCTTTCAAAATGGCAGTATGGAATTAAGAACAGTGGGAAGACTACACTGCTAGTGGATAAAAATGGTCATGCCATGTTATGTGTAGACAATATACTGAACGGATTTCCATTTATGGTTGTTGTGTTTGGATGCATTATATGTATGGTTATGTTAGTACTGCCAAAGAAATTGAGTTTTCTTTTGACATGCTTCTATACGGTGTTTATTCTCTACGAGACTTTGATGTTTCGGGAGATAGGGGATGTGAAGACAAATCTTGTGTTATTCTCTTACGCTGGCAAGTTTTTGAAAGAGCAATCGGTGAGAGTTGGCGTTATCAATAACATTTGGCTGTTTGTTCCACTGGGGACAGGACTGTACAGAATATTCCAGAAGAAGTGGGTGTTATTGATTCCATTTGTGTTTTCAGTGCTGATTGAAACGACTCAGTATATTACGGGACTTGGCTTCGCGGAGTTTGATGATGTGTTTGGTAATACCCTGGGCGGATGGATCGGTGTGGTGATGACCTATATGTGTTTGAACTGTAGAAAGATACAAAGAGGATAGTAAGCCTTTCAAAATTTACAAGACGGGAGGTTAAGATATGAGTGATATTGACATAGTTAAGTGTATGTTTGAGAAAGGCGTTATTAAATGTCGATTATCAAAATTGTCAATAACAAAGTGTAAAAGATTTAAAGAAAAAGTGGATTTTAATTTTATTTTTCCACTAACAGTTCTTGTGGGGCAAAATGGAAGTGGAAAAACAACAGTTACGCGAGCTATAAAATTACTGAAAACGTATTACGAACCTCAGTGTGAATTTTTTGAAACTGAGATCGATAATGGTGGGTTTGTAAATGCGAGGTTTGATTATATTTTTGATAGTCAAGAATTTGCGTATCAGCATACAGAAAAACCAAAAAGATGGAATTTAGAGGGTGTTCTTCCGGAGAAAGTGGAAATCACATCAATTCAAACAAAATCTTTTGTGGGAGGGATTGAAAAGAGCTTTTTGTATGACAATATAGCGAAATCTGCAAAACGTGAAAATCAAGTGGACTATGTGCAAAGACAAGCCCACAAAATACAACAAAAGCCACAAGAAGGAGACAGAAAGCGAAGATATTTTTTGACAGAAAATGAACTTGGAGTAGTTAACCGAATTCTTGATTCACAATTTCAATCAATTGAAATAATACGGCACAAGTTTTTTAATGGAACATGGGCAACAAATATTCTATTTCAGAATGAAAGCAACTTTTGCGAATATAATTCTGGAAGTGGAGAATTTTTGGTTGCGACAATAGTGCGAGAAGTTGAAAAGGCATCGAATAATAGTATTGTTCTGATTGATGAACCAGAGGTATCACTTCATCCGAGAGCGCAGTATAGACTTGTAGAATATTTTTTTGATGCAATAAAGCGAAAACATATTCAGATGATTATAACAACGCACTCTGAACATATTGTGGAGATGTTGCCTAAGGAAGCTGTTATTTGCCTTAGAAAGAATGAAAACAAGACATATGTTCAACAGAACGTAATTCCGGCATTAGCATTTTTGGAAATAGGAAGTCCAATTTTAAACCATAAAAGGATTATTGTTGAAGATGATATGGCAAAAAGTATTGTAGAAAAAGTTTTGAAAGAAGAGGAACTCGATGGTATCATTTCTGTTGAATTCTATCCTGGAGGTTGCTCGAACTTAAAGAAGTATACAATTCTAACTTTTGCAAGAACAAATATTGAAAGTCAATATATTCTTTTTGATGGGGATCAATTCAATGAAGATGTTCCAGACTTTGACTCAGTTTTGGAACGTGATAAAACAATTTCTTATTACAGAGATTGTTTCAAAAAAATTGTTGGAATGAAAAATTCAACAATGGACTGGGGACTGGATTCTAATATTGATGAAGGGCGTTTTAATGAAGAACAAGAAAAGAACCAAATAGAAAAGTACTTACGGTTTTATAAGAATAATGTATTCTTTTTGCCAAAGGTGATACCAGAAGATATCATTTATGATGAAAGTTATTTGCATACTATTTATGGTCAACAGGAAATTCCAAGTCTCGCGGGAGCTAGAGATAGTAAAGATAAATTATTCCGTATTGCGAATTCACTAGGAATTTCAATTGGAAACATCGAACAGCTGCTGATAAGACAATTCATCATAAAAAAGGAAGAAGACTATCAAACAATAGCTCAGCTTGTGCACATGATTGCAGAGCGGTAAGGATTATGAGTAGAAAGACGATGAATATTGCAGTAGATATTGATGATACATTAACAAACTCATTTGAGTATTTTATGCCATTTGTAGCGGAATACTTTGGTGCAGATTATGAAGAATTGAAAAGAAAGAATATGTCTTATAATAACTTGCCTGAAGAATGGAAGGATCAGGAATATGCATTTGGAAGGAAGTATTATGACAGTACAGTTGCAGCAACACCATTTAAAGCAGATGCAGCGTGGGGCGTGCAGAAGCTTAAAGAGATGGGGCATCGAATTGTGATTATTACAGGAAGAACAACAGATTTTTATACTGATCCATATAAGACAACTATAGAAGAACTGGAGAATGGAAAAATCGTATATGATAAGCTGATCTGTACATTGGAAAAGGGAAAGGCATGTGTTGCTGAGAATATAGATATTCTTATAGATGATGTGCCAGCAAACTGTGAGGCGGCAGCTAAAGTTGGAGTAAAACCTATTGTATTTAACAGTATAGCAAATCAAAATATTAAGACAGATTTTCCACGAGCTTCTAGTTGGAAGGATGTTATTAATATGATAGCTGAAAAATCTTTGGAAAAGGAATAATAGGTGGATATGGAAGAACACTTTTTGACATAGCAAAACAAATAGGTTATAATCAAATAGTGGTTCTTGATGATAAAACTGAATTTATTGTAGCGTTTGGCAATAATGAATTCAGGCTGTCATAGAAAAAAGTACAAGAAAGTAAAACAGTTTAAGAGGAGTGTATTGACATGGTAGAACACAATTTTAAATGGAAAAATGATGGTCGCACAAAGGTTATGATTGGATGCGGAACCCGCCCAGAGATTATTAGATTAGCAGCTGTCATAAAGAGATGCCGTGAGTATTTTGATACTTGCGTTGTATATTATAATCAGAACTGGGATAAAAATCTTTCTACAGTATTCTGGGAAGATTTTGAATTAAAGAATACTTTTGGGGAATTCGGTCCAGATATCCTTGTACCAGTAGTTGGAGAAAATCTTGGTGTGACTTGTGGAAATATTCTGGGAAGATCCTATGAATTATTATCAGAGTTGCAGCCAGATGGATATTTGGTTCTTGGTGATACGAACAGCTGTCTTTCTGCAATAAGTGCAAAGAGACTTCATATTCCGCTGTTTCATATGGAAGCTGGTAATCGCTGCAAGGATGAGTGCTTGCCGGAGGAGACAAATAGAAGAGTTGTTGATGTAATCTCTGATGTTAATCTGTGTTATTCCGAATTTGCCCGTAAGTATCTTGCAGATACAGGTCTTCCAAAAGAGCGTACTTACCAGACAGGTTCTCCTATGGCAGAAGTGCTTCGTATGAATCTTGAAAAGATCGAGGCATCCGATGTGCTTGATCGTCTGGGATTAGAGCCTAATAAATATATTCTGCTTTCAGCTCATCGTGAAGAAAATATTGACACAGAGAAGAACTTTACAAGTTTATTTACAGCAATTAATGCATTGGCAGAGAAGTATGATATGCCAATTCTTTATTCCTGTCATCCAAGATCAAAGAATCGTCTTGAAAAATCAGGATTTAAGCTGGATCCTAGAGTTCGTGTGAATGAGCCGCTTGGTTTTAATGACTATAATAAGCTGCAGATGAATGCATTGGCAATTGTAAGTGATTCAGGTACATTGCCAGAAGAGAGCAGCTTCTATCTGTCAATAGGTCATCCAATTGCAGCTGTATGTATCCGTACATCTACTGAGCGTCCAGAGGCTTTGGAAGCAGGAGACTTTATTCTTGCAGGCATTACAACTAAGGAATTATTAAATGCTACTGATATGGCTATCAAGATGAAGCAGGAAGGTGTGCTTGGAAAACCTTGTCCAGACTATGTTGATGAAACTGTATCCATGAAGGTAGTTCGTATTATACAGGGGTATGTAAATGTAGTTAACAAGATGGTATGGAGAAAAGACCAGTAATGTTAGCAGTCAGATAGCACAAAAGTAGTGTTACATAAAAATGGAAGGTGATAGGAATGAATATATTAGTAACTGGCGCAAAAGGAATGGTTGGAACCGCCCTTTGCAATAACCTTAAGAATATCAGAGATGGAAAGAATAGAACAAGAAATATTGAGATCCAAGAAATCTACGAGTACGATATTAATAATACACCAGAAGAACTGGATGAATATTGTGAAAAGGCAGATTTTGTATTTAATCTTGCAGGAGTAAACCGTCCAGAGAATCCGGAAGATTTCATGAAGGGAAATTTTGGCTTTGCTTCTTTGCTTCTTGATAATTTAAAAAAATATAATAACAAAGCATCGATTATGCTGAGTTCTTCTGTACAGGCTACACTTGCTGGAAGATTTGGAAATAGTGAGTATGGAAGATCAAAGAAAGCTGGTGAAGAACTGTTTTTCCAATACGGAGAAGAAACAGGTGCTTCTGTGTATGTATATCGTTTTGTAAATTTGATGGGCCATAGTCGTCCGAAATATAACAGTGCGATTTCTACGTTCTGTTGGGCAGTTGCAAATGATGAAGAATTTACCGTAAATGATAGAAGTACTGAATTGGAAGTCCTTTATATTGATGATCTTGTTGAAGGTATGTTTGATCTTCTTGAGGGAAAAGAGCAGCATTGTGAGTTTGATGGTGTTGAAACGGTGTTGACATCTAATGGACGTTATTGCTGTGTACCTGTTACGCATAAGGTTACTCTGGGTGAGATTGTTGATCTGCTTGAAGAATTTAAAAATCAACCGATTAATCTTATGATGCCAAAGTGTCCAGATGGATCTTTTGCAAAGAAATTGTTTAGTCTTTATTTAACATATCTTCCAAAAGAGAAGTTTTCGTATGCTATGAAAATGAACTGTGATGATCGCGGATCATTTACGGAATTAGTGCATACGGCTGATTGCGGACAGGTTAGCATTAATATTTCAAAGCCTGGCATTACAAAAGGACAGCATTGGCATAACAGCAAGTGGGAACAGTTTATTGTTGTACATGGTCATGGATTGATTCAGGAAAGAAACATAAATACAGGAGAAACTGTAGAATTTGAAGTATCCGGAGACAAAATAGAAGCAATTTATATGATTCCAGGCTGGACGCATAACATCATCAATCTTTCAGATACAGATGATCTTGTGACAGTTATGACATGCAATGAAATTTTCAATCCAAACCATCCAGATACTTTCTTTGAAAAAGTGTGAACCAGTGGTGACAGGTGTGGTGGCTGTTTTATTGTGCATCTGGCTTAATTACTGTCCCCTTGGCACTACTGTTCTTTTCTAAAGGTATCGAAAAATGAAGAGAACTGCACCAATGTCGCACAAGAGCGTGCAAATTGGCGCAGTTCTTTCTTAGACCACATTGGTGCCAGACAGTGCGTCCAGCTAAGGGCGTGCAATCCGACAGGTGGAAATCCTGTCAAATAAGCTGCTAACCACAGCATTTGAAGCGAGTCTTGAGTGTGTTACAGTAATGTAATGGGCTAAGCGTAGACAGCAAGGTTGCAGGGACAGCGACCCTGCATCGAAATACTCCAAACCGGAGTGTCGACCCTGGTACTAAACTCAGCAAAACAGAAGCAAAGCGGATAAAAGATACAGAAGTATAGGATTGGAAGAATAGAGAAAAGCTGTTTTAAAGGAGATGTAGAATGGATGAGAATAATTTTTCCTTTGTTGTTTACATGATTCATGCCTGTGCTGATCGTTGGAATGTTGCACCCTCTAAGGTATATCAGGCACTGAAAAAGAGCGGATGTCTTGACCTGTACCTGGTTCCGAACTATGACATTCTTCATACACAGAGTACCAATTATGTGGTGCAGGATATAGAGGAGTATTTGAATGAGAGGGGGATAAGTACGTGATTGTATATCATGGCTCTAATATGGTTGTTGACCATCCAGATGTTAATCATTCCTATCGAGATCTTGATTTTGGGCGTGGTTTTTATGTTACAACTGTAAAAGAACAGGCAGAGAAATGGGCAAAGCGAAAAGCTGGTTTTTCGAAAGAAAGTGGCAGAGCGATTTTGAACATATATGATATGAAGGACGACACAAAAGGCTTTGTATTTAAGAATTTTGCCGATGATCTCGATGCTTGGATAGACTTTGTGTGCCAGTGCCGAGACGGAGACCAGAGATATCGTTCCTTCGATATCATCATGGGAAAAGTTGCCAATGATAAAGTGTTCCGAGTTGTGGATATGTATCATAATGGCATCTGGGAAAAGTCACGAGCGTTGAAAGAAATTAGAGTATATCCATCTTATGATCAGATTGCCTTTATCACTCAGGCGGCAGTAGATGGACTTCTGACATTTCGTTCTTCACAGGAGGTGAGTCTATGAATGGAGATACGCTCGAAAAATACTACAAAGAAGGACTAGAGGAACGAATCATAGCGCATCTGGCAAAAGTGAAGAATCTCACGTTAGAACAGGCAATGGATATCTATTACAGTAGTCAGCTTGCACAGAAGATTCATGATGGAAAGGATGATGTACAGTACCTGGATTATAAGGTGCTAGTACAGATTCTTCTGGATACGGAACCGGAGTTATTTGTGTAATGCAAGAGCCAGAGTTCACATTGTGCCAGACCGTGCGTCCAGCTAAGGGCGTGCAATCCGACAGGTGGAAATCCCGTCAAATGAGCTGCTAACCACAGCATTTGAAGCGAGTCTTGAGTGTATTACAGTAATGTAATGGGTACAGTAATGTAATGGGTTAAGCTTAGACAGTAAGGTTGTAGGGACAGCTACCCTGCGCCGAAATACCGTAAATCGGAGTGCCGACTCTGTGGACAGAGGGGAAGGCAATATGTGGGTTTAAGCAGAAAAAAGTGCCAGACACCTGGTACTAAAATGTAAACGCAAAATGAACAAAATATGACTAAAAAGTCGAATGCTGTTGAACTTGTGTCTGTATTAGGCAAAATAAAGCCGTGTGAATTCACACACGGTAGCTGCTCAAAACTTCACACACCTCTCCGTGGTGAGCAGCAGGCAACGGTCTTATGACTGGCTGAGATGTGAAAGTGGTTAATATTTAAAGGATACTTTGACCTGCCAAGGAAATGAGTAGTCGATTGTAATAGGTGGAAAGCATATATGAGATTAAAGAACAGATTAAATGAAACGTTATGTTTTTTATCATTTGCGTTTTATCCCAAAACAACGTTAATTGCATGTGTGATATTTTCGGTAATCGTTGTTACAATACTCGGTGTAGCGATGACAATAACGCCGGAAGGAACGGGATTTTACAATATTGTATTTGCTTTGACTACTGGTGCGGTTGCGTCCTTTTTCGTATCGTTCGTTGTTGAACTGAGCAATAATTATAGACATAACAAACTGGCATGGTATGAGTTAAAAGAGTATTATTCGACTGTTATGGACTATGAAAGCCATAAACAAGTCATGATGAAATTGACTCCGCACCAGCGTGCCGAGAAAAAGGCACATGAAGAATTTGTTGCTGCAGGTGGCATAGAAGAAAACGATGAATATGACCAACCGAAGGATATTATTCAGATAACATGGGAACGGCTGCCAAACATGATGCCTGTATTTAAGCAGACGTTCAATGATAAAAAACAATTTCTGAGCGATATAGAAATCGATGAACTGGAAAGTATCATTTCAGAATATAAACAGATTCAGTCCTTTGTTTACAAACGAATTTTGATGTCTCCAATGTACTATGATGCGCTTAACCATCCAGATGAGAATTATTTGGCATCAATATATCCGAATGATATTCTAAAGAATATGCCGGCATGGATAAGAAAATATCTGTCTAGCACGGAAAGCCAAAAAGCCTGTGAGCGATATGTGGAGGCACTTCTTTCGGATTTTACACTGCTTTCACAGTATATGGAAAATTACGAAATATCGCAAAAGGGAATTGATGCTTACAGAGATGAACTGGACAAGGTAGAAGCAGAGGTAGAACCAGAAGATATAGATTATGAAGATGTTGATTTTTCTGAGCCGGAGGACGAAGAAACGTTCAGAAGGCAAAATGAAATCATAGACCAACAAATGGAACGGGAAGAAAGACCATTTACAAGTTGGGTGATAAGTGAGTCTTGTCAAAAAATAGGTAAAAGCATAGACGTTCTTGAACAAAGCATTATGAAAAAACCTTATTATGGAATGATGATAAAATATTTTAGCGATTCTGCAAACGAACCAATTGACGATATTATGTCGATTAGTACATATGAGTACGAAAAAAGACGGTTGGATAAGAAACTGAAGAAACAGATGGAATTGAATGAAAAATAGGACCACATTGGTGCCAGACCGACAACATCTAGTGCCAGACCGTGCGTCCAGCAAAGGGCGTGCAATCCGACAGGTGGAAATCCTGTCAAATAAGCTGCTAACCACAGCATTTGAAGCGAGTCTTGAGTGTGTTACAGTAATGTAATGGGCTAAGCGTAGACAGCAAGGTTGCAGGGACAGCAATTGAGCGCCGAAATACCATAAATCGGAGTGCCGACTCTGTGGTCTGAGGGGAAGGCAACATGTGGGTTTATCGTTAAGGTGAGATTTCACACAGCTCCGCGGCGTCGGAAGGACCTGTTCATGTAATACAAGGATTGTACGTCAACTGGAGAGAGCCTATATTTTCTCAGCTTTAGAAAAAAAAAGGAGCAGAGTATGTCTTGTCAATAAAAGAAAGAGAGACAAAAGAAATATAGGTAGTCGGATAGTTCCATAGTACCGTTGAAGGTGGGTAATGCCACTGGAGGGAAGGAAACTACATGTGGCAATATCCGAGAAAGAAACTTGTCCAATACACAGAGATTGGCATGACGAGGAAACTGATTTCAAGGAGAAAAGTGTCAGATACACAGAGATCAGACATACGATTAGCCATATGAAGAGCCGGATGCGGGAAAGCCGCACGTCCGGATCTGTGAGGGGCGTACCTTGTGAAAGGTACGTCTACTCGACCCTGGTACTACAGCGCAACTTATCAAGAGAGTGAAAAAATAAGATGACAACGGTTGTGTTTAGTGCTATACTTAATCCAGTGTCAAGGGTAAGTACACCTCATTAAATATGTCCAAAATGTTAACATGCACGAAAAACAGCTGTTGTCAGAATATTCCGGGCCAGACTGGCTGACCTGCGTGCCAGACCCTAGCAAAAAATTTTGAGAGGATGAAGGGGTCAGACCCCGGCAAAAAACATCCAGTCGGAGAAAGTGACTGATACTATGAAGGCAAGAAGCATCATTACATACTTTACAGACGAAGCAGGAGAGAAGATATCTTTTGATGTGCTTATCGTGGCAAACAGCAGGGACGATGCGCCGGAAAAGAGGACATTCCATGAGAAGTTTACTCTGAAATCAAGAGAGTACAATTATGGAGATAAGTATTATCTGGTGCTGGCAGATGCGAATGACGAGAAGAATATCCTGTAGCAGTATGAGTTTATGATAGATATTGCGTTTGTGGATGATTTTGGGTTTTAAAGGGGGAGTGGTGATGAAAGCAAATAGAAATACAATATATATAACTCTTTTTATGACTATTGTATCAGCCTTAATATATACATACTGTATTTTTGGCTGGAATGCGGTATGCATTACTTCATCAAAATGGAATACATATATATCAAATTTATGCTTGGGGATATGGGGAAGTTCTATAATTTCTTTATTTATCGGATTTACCAGTTATAAGGAATCTAGAAAAAAGTGTATGGAACGATTTATTCATGCAAGCAGAAAATTGTTTAATCATAGTGCATTAATTCGAGAAAATAATAGCAAGAAATGGTTTGATGAGTATGTTGACTTGTACCAAGAATTAAGTGATAGTTGGGCAGACATTTGGTTTTTATTTGATCCGAGAAGGCATCGATTGTATTTGAAAGCATGTGTTGATTTCTATGGGGATTTCATTCAATTGACACAAGATAACTACTATTTGTTGGACCAGTCGCTTGGTGAGTCCACAAAACAGAGTTTGCTAGATTCAATTTATAAAATTGCGATTAAAGAGAAAACAATTAATAGAGGAATAATGCATTTTCATGTTAATGAGAACAATCTTACTACTGATATGGAACTTGTGATTAAAAGAATAGATAATATATACAAAAACAAAGAAATTTGCAAAAGCTATGTATTTAATAAGAGCTTATTAAATAAAGATACATTTGTAACATTAGATCAAAAATACGAGAAATATATTAGGGAATTTGTTAAAGCTATTGATGAAGAACATAAGACGGAAATAGCATATGTTATGCCAATCGAGGATGCGGAGTACTTAATCAAGGCTGGATATTTGCATGGTTATACACATGGGACGAACAAGACGACAGCAGGTGTTGATTGTAGATTTATTGT
>OGRY01002310.1_pt1 | contig 12309 bp, 11 predicted proteins | sample 1553551 | NCBI WGS metagenome assembly OGRY01 (sample SAMEA2580101, study PRJEB22360) | human gut metagenome | biome: human gut; feature: human-associated habitat; material: faeces | place: Denmark | collected 2008/2010
TTGCGCTTAAAACGACCGTGAGTTCATCAAGCTGTTTTTTGAGCTGTTCGGCGTGTTTGATGTCCTGTTCCTTTTTGTATGCCTCGGACTGTTTTTTGCCTTTGAGGTCATTGAGGTTTGCAGAGGTTGCCTCGATTGCATATCCTCTGGGAATAAGAAAGTTTTTTGCGTAGCCGTCGCTGATGTTCTTTTCATCGCCGACTTTGCCCTGACCCTTTAATTCCTTGATAAAAATAACCTTCATTTTCAGTTCCTCCTGTTTTCTTCAATGTATTCATCTATTGCTGACTTTAACTGTTTTTCCGCATTGTCGATGCTCACACCGCTAAGCTGTGCTGCGGCTATTGTCATATGACCGCCGCCGCCGGGTTTTTCCATTATAACCTGAACATTGTAATCACCGAGAGAGCGTGCGCTTATGATAATGCTTGCGCCCATATCGCACAGAACAAAGGAGCACGTTATGTCCGTGATGTTTAAAAGTTCGTCGGCAACCTGCGCCACAATAGTCTGCATATCCGCATCGTTCTTGACACAGGTGGCGATTGAAACGCAGTGCTTATATGTTACGGCATTTTCCATAATCGCCCATTTTTTCATAAACGTATTCATATCAATCTGGAATATCTTTTTGACAGACACCGTGTCAACTCCCAGACGGCGCAGATACGATGCCGCCTCAAATGTCCTTACGCCTGTTTTAAAGGTAAAGTTCTTTGTATCGAGATACATTCCGGCGTACAGCGCCTCCGCCTCACACTTTTTAGGCTTAATATCGTCGCCGATGTACTGAATAATTTCTGTCACAAGCTCCGCAGTCGATGACGCATACGGTTCGTGATACGTTATGAGCGGATTTTGAATAAAGTCGGTACTTCTGCGGTGGTGGTCGATAACGACAACCTTTTTGGTTACATCAAGGAGCGACGGCTCCTCCAAAAGCGACTTTACGTGTGTGTCAACCACAAAAATAAGCGTACTTTTGGTAACTATTTCGTTTGCATATGCCTTATTTATAATGAGGTCCTCGTATTCATCGTCGGTAAATTTTTCAAGCAGTCTGGAAACTGTGCGGTTGTATGTTTCCATAACGATTTTGCAGTTTTTACCGAGATACTTTATCGTGCGGTAAAGTCCTACGATTTCATAATCCTGCTGCCAAAACGGGGTATACGGCTCGCCGTTTACATCGATCAGACTGGAAATATCTCGCGCCTCACCCGCAAATGAAAACACCAATGCGGGTGAGCTTTGATAGCTCGCATAGAGCAATGCAAGCGGTAAAGTATCGCCAACATGCAGACCGTTCAAATTTGCAAAATCTGCCGAGATAAGACACACAGCCGCACCGCTTTCAAACTCTTCCGCGGTGATCTCCCTGCCTGCTTCTACAAAGGAATCTTTCTCGTGAAAGGTCGGCAGCAATTTAAGGCGGTCCGTCGGCAAAACCGGGATAAGGTCGTCCATTTGCAAAAGTGAAGAAGCAAAACTCTCCCAATATTTTCCGCGCCCGTTTGCGCTGTAAAAATCCGCCGTCACTTCTTCCCACGTTTTCTTCACGCCGTTTACATTCTCTTCTGCAAATACCGCTTTGATCGGTTCACCCATCTCCGTATACTGCGAAGCGTAAACCAGATTGAGCGCAGTCATTTCCAGCGCGCTGCCGGAAGCGCCGCTCGGATCATTGAGATATTCCGCGTGCATGTTCGGCGTCGGGTGCATAATGGAAATATATGTTTTTCCCGCTTCCATTTTTTCCGGCGATTCCGTATAGTGGTCACAAAACCAGAATGTATCGCTATCATGTAAGTTTCCAAACAAAATACGCTTAACTTTCACCTGTACCGGCTGCATCGGCACACAGTCTTCCAGCGGTTCAAATTCTGCCACAATCCACTCGTCTTCAAAACCGAGTTTCGTCACGGAATGCTGGCAATTCGGCAAAACCGAAGTATAATACGGTCTGCGTTCCGGCCCCGCAAGGTATTCCGCACCCGAAAAATCAAGCACACTTTCATCGATCAAAGAATCATATACCGGCGAAGAAAAGCTCATATAGCTTTTTGTGGAAGCGCTCCACAGCGGTGAGACCTGCACTGCGTTTTCCTTTTGCGTCACCGTTCCAATCGTCGTGAAAGTCGATTCTGCCGCGTCGATTTTATGCTGTGTGTTCAGCCACAATCCCGCCCCCAGCACCAAAAGCGCCGTGGCGGCGGTCATCAGGAGGAAGAATAGCACAGCTTTTACCGGCGTGCGAAGGAGTTGTTTGAGGCTCTTTAACATTCTACTGCCAGCCTTCCGTCCTGCATTTTGTAGACGATGTCCGCCTGCGCCGCGATGCCCGGGTCGTGCGTGACGACAATAACGCAGTAATTTTCGTCTTTCACGAGCTTTTTCAGCAGATCAATGACGATCTTACCGTTCTCCGTATCGAGGTTGCCCGTCGGTTCATCCGCGAGGATGACTTTCGCGTCGGATGCCAGTGCCCGTGCGATGGCGACGCGCTGCTGCTGACCGCCGGAGAGCATCGCAGGCAGCTTTCTCGGGTCAACATCGCCGAGGCCGACCGAACTTAGGAGTTCCTTTGCCCGTACTTTCGCCTCTTTCGTCGGTTTCTTCATAATCTGCATCGGGTACATGACGTTCTCTAAAATGTTCAATGTTGGGAACAGGTTGAAAGATTGGTAGATCACCGTCACATTTTCGCGCCGATGCCGCTCGCTGCCGATCTCTTTCAGCGTCTTTCCGTTCGCGATGATCTCGCCCTCGCTCGGCGTGCCGAGGCCCGCCAGCATGGAAAGCAGCGTCGTTTTGCCGCTGCCGGACTGCCCGATGATCGCGTAGAATTTTCCCGCTTCAAACGTGCAGGAGACATTTTTCAACGCCTGCCCCTTCTGGTATTTGCTCTGGTAGGTATAGCTCACATTTTCCGCCGCTAAAACAGCCATATTCACGCCGCCTTTCGTTAATCGATTTTCGTCAGGAGCTCCAGTGCGTCAAAACGCAGGAGCAAAATGAGCGCCAACAAAACGCCCACGCACGAGGACGCAAGGTACAGCCCGCAGATCGTCAGAATCTGCCCGGGCGCAAGCCCCGCCGTGCAAAGCAATATGGGCACCGCCACCGCGCAGCCGCACAGGTTTGCGATGAGCATACCGAAAAAGCACGCGCATCCGCTTAAAATCTTCGGCCGCCCAAGCGAAAGCGAGATCGCCATGTCCCGCCGCGTGCTGCGCAGCAAAAGAAACGTCACCAGTGTGACAAGCACAATGACGAGCGCGAAAAACGGCGCTAAAAACCACCGCAGCACCTTCAAATTCTGCTCCAACTTTTCCGCCGTTTCAATGAACAGCTGGTCGTCCACCACAATTGTGTCGCCGTGGCGCTCGTCAAACGCGTTCGGGTCGGGCTTTGCAAATCCCGCGCTGCGCATGGCATCTTTAAAATCGTTCAGTTTCATCGGGTCGCGCAGCGCACAGCGGAACGAGCTGTAATAAAACCGCAGATTATTTTCCTTAACGACCGTTTGCAGCCACGGCACAGAGACGATCATGCTGCACGGCACCGAGCTGCCCGAGGCGCTGTCCGCATACACGCCGATGATCTTCACATCCTGCATGCCGAGGTGCTCGTAGCGCAGCGAAAAGCCGTCGTCATTGTAGCGCGTCACGTAAAACGGCATCGAGAGCATATCGTCCACATTCAAGCCGTACTGCGCCGCGTAGCTTTGGCTCACCACGCACAGCGGCTCTGCGCTTTCCAAAAACGAGAGGTCATACCCGTTTTCAAACGTGATGTTCTCCTCCGTCACGCCAACGAGCGCCGAAAGCCCGCTCACCGCCGTCACGCTTGTGTCCGCACCCTGTACGTCTTCCGCGCGGTATTGCTCCTGAAAATTCGCGCACGCCGAGGCCGTGTACACCGCGTCCTTGATATCCGCCTTCATGAGGTTTGCAAAGTGATTTTCGTCGATCTCGAACCCCACGGTGCGCGCACCGCTGCGGCTGACCACCTGCGCCGTCACCGGGATGACCTGCGCCAGATTTTCCTCCGCGCTCTCCGCCGTCTGGATGCTGCCGAGGTAAAACGACATGCAGCATACAAGCAGCGCCGCAATGCAAACAGAAAGCACTGTCCGCCCGCGGCTGCGCAAAACAATGTAGTTCATTTCTTTCAAAATCACCATATATATTTCTCCATATCATAAACTAAAGGAAAAGTTGAAAGCCATTCCGAATTTTTCTGATATCGTAATTCCATCACAAACCGCGTTACCTTTAAAGTCAAATGACACTCTGGCCAAACCTTAAATTTCAAAATTTTTCATATGGTTAACTTGCTGTTAAAATATCATATTAACGGAAACAAGTCAATATATTTATCATGAAACGACAAAAAAACGCTTATTTGGGTTGATTTATTAGCGAACTTGATTTTTTAAAAGCAAAAAAAGACAAGCGTTAAAAATGAAGTGATAAAATAATGGTAGACACAAAAGTGCCTACCATTATTTTATGCTATTATAGACACGGAGGTGGCAATATGGCTGGTAAATACACGATGCGAAGCAAAGAAGAAAAGTTAGCTATTGTTAATGATAATATAGTTATTGTTTCTCTTTCTTAACCGATTTATTTCTTACCAATCTTTCTATCAAAATAAATATAACGCCTAAAAAGATACCGAACCCAACAATTACAAGAGTCATCGCTTGCATTTTTCCCGCATATTGAAGTAGCTCTGTTGATTCCCTACTCGATTTTGCCAGTATGTTCAATGCGGAAAAAATCTCTCCAAACTCCCGCATATAATAGACGGCGTCCGTAATGCGGTATTGCGGCAGGAGAGAGGACGGCAGAGCGATGTGCTGCAAGATCAGCGGCACGGCGAGCAGGGCGAGAACACCTAAAACGCCGTGGAAAATGAGCTTTGCGCGGTTCTCTTTCGCTCTGCGCGAGAGGATAAAGGAGTAGATCCACAAAATCAGCACGAAAAGCGAGAGGGCAAGCAATGCGGCCAAAAGCGGCAGCTGCGAAAGAAAGCTTTTAACGTCTGAAAGGCTGTAAAAGCTTCCGGCGTTTTCATTTGCGAGTTCCGTCACGGGTAAAATTGTGCTTTTCGCGCGGTCTGCCATAAACGGCTGCGGGGTGTCCGTCACGTTAAACAGCAATGCGTTTTCGGCTTCTGCGGTCGGTGTGAGGGCGCCTGAAAGCTGCGGGATGCCCTCCGGGAATATGGCAAGCCATGTATCGTCCCGGTTCTCCAAATCGGATTTGATTGAAATTTCGTCGCCGCTGCGCAGGGGCTTTGAAGCGTAACGGACATAGCTGCCGAAAAACTTCAAATCAAGCTGATTTTCGCCCACGGAATAATTATTGATTTCTTCTTCATAAATGCGCGTGCCGGTCTCCCAGCCGGTGCCTTCTCTCGGGCGGTAGAGGTGCATGCCCGTATCGTCGAAGAAAAGGGAGTCGAGCGCGATGTGCGGGGAGGGTTCGCTTTCATCTGCCTGCGTGAGCACCACTTCCGGGATCATGAGCTGCTCAATGCGCACGGAAAGCATCGTGCAGAAAACGAGGCCCCATAAGATCAAAACAAAAATGCAGAGAACGCGGCGTTTCATATCACTTCACCTCCGCTAAAACGATGCCTTCCACAAGCTCGCGGTTGAAGAAGGTAAAGAGGAACAGCGCGGGCAGCACGACCAGAATGCAGCAGACGAGCTGCACGGAGGTCTCGCTCGGCGGTGTATAGGCGAGCGCCACCGAGATGGGGTACTGCTCGGCTTCTTTCAAAAACGCGATGGGCTGCTCCACCATGTTCCACGCGTCGAGGAAGGAGAGCAGCAAAACGCACACAAGGCCGCTTTTGTTCATCGGCGAGACGACGTAAAACAACATGCGCAGCACGCCGCAGCCGTCCAGCATGGCGGCATCCAGAACGGTGTCCGGCACCGATTTAAAGCTTTGCGTTAAAATAAACGTGCCGAGCGGCACGATAATAGACGGTAAGATCAGCGCTGCGTAGGTATTCAGCAGGTTCATGTAGCCCAGCATGATGAAATCGGGCACGAGCGTGACCTGCACAGGCAGCGTCATGAGGATCATTAAAAGGAAGAAAAGGAAGTTGCGGCCCGGGAACTTATACTTTGCAAACCCGAACCCGGCAAAAACGGAGATCAAAAGTTGCCCCGCGGCGATGCACACGGCCATGCCGATGCTTTTCCAAAAGCGGAAAAGATATTTTGGGGAAGCCAGAAAAACGTCGTAATAATACTGGAACGTAACGCCGCCAGGCGACAGAAAACTGCGCACGAACACGTACAAAAACGGCGCAGCAGATAACACCACGACCAAAGCGGCAAACAGCCCGGAGAAAAACCGTTTCACTCGCGGAACGCCTCCTTTCGGCTGACAAACGCATAGAATAAGCCAAAGAATACGATAATGACGATCAACAATAAGACCGAAGCCACGGAGAGCTTCTGGTAATTGAGGTTGCTGAAGCAGTTGTTGATGAAATGCTGGAGCATGTAAAGCTCATCCACGGGGGGCTCGCCGCCGATAAGAAAGATCTCGCGGAAGCACTTAAATGCGTTGATGACGGAGAAGATCAGGGCGAAAAACACGGAATACCACATTTGCGGCGTGGTGATGTAGCGGAACTTCTGAAATGCCGAAGCGCCGTCGAGATCGGCGGATTCGTACTGCTCCGCGGGGACGGTGACGAGCCCTGCGAGCAGCAGAATAACGCTGTACCCCGTGTTTTTCCAGAGGTACATGAGGATCATGACCCAGAACGCGTATTTGCCGTTCAGCCACTCGACGATGGGCAGGTTTAACGCAGCAAACAAGCCGTTTACAGCGCCCTTTTCGCCGAAAAGCAGATCGATGAGCAAGACTGTACCGGCGACGGGCATGATATACGGAAACAAAAAGACAGATTTTAATAGCTTATGCTTGCCCGCCTGCTTTTGCATGAGGAGCGCCAAAAGGTAGGAAAGCAGCATGATGAGCGGCAGCCCGACGGCTAAAAACTTCATCGTGTTGAAAAACGCCAGACGGAAAAGGTCGTTTTGGAACATCTTCGTATAATGCTCCATGCCGACAAACATGCCGGCGGCGCCGTATCCCTGCGTAAACGAATAGCGCAGCACAATGCCGAACGGGATGAGCGTGAACACAAGGCAGCCGATCATCACCGGGGCGATCAGGATATATCCGTGAAAAGCTTTTCTCATAAGGCACCGCCTTTTATTTTATTCCTGCACCCACTGCTCCATGGTCTTGTACCATTCGGCAATGATGGGCGCGAGGTCGGCATTACTATACTTTTCTAATCTTATAAACGAGTTTTGCATAAATTTTGTAAAAGGCATTATTCAGAGAGTCTGGTTTGCAGCGCTTCTATCACGCTGTGCGCAGCGGCAGCGCAATCCGGGTTTTCTTCCCACGTCAGGGTCGTGGCGGTATCGTAAATGGTGTAGTCCATCACGGAGTAGAACCGCACAGCGTTGACGCGGCTTTGCACGCTTTCAAGCAGCTCGGGCTGCAGATAGGCGTTTTTGTGCGTCAAGAAACTGTTTAGGTTGCCGAGCATCAAAAGCGTACCGCGCGCATCGTTCACGGTTTCAGTGTCGATTTGCGCTTCGTCGCTGAACAGCAGCTCAAAGAAGCGGAACACCTCATCGGCCTTTGGACTGTTGCGATTGATGGCTGCGTAGGAGGTAATAAACGCGGTCACGCCGCCTTCGGTGTTCGGGATGGCAAGGGCGTTCACGGTGTCTTTATTCTGTGCGTAATACGCCATGCCTTCATCGGTCTGCGCATAGGATCCGCTTTGGATCAGTGCGGTCTCCTCGTCAAAGCTTTCCGACGCAGGCATGGCAAGAAGATTTTCAAACTGCGCGGTGAGGTTTTCCTCGGTGAGAATTGTTTTTTCGGTGGCGTAATCTGCAATACGGGGAATTCCGGCACCGCACCAAGTGTAGAGATTGTTGCGCACAACTTTCAGAACGGCCGTGTCCTCACAGTTTACAAGCTCGTCCCATGTTTTTGGGGTGAAATCGGGGTCGGCAAGCTGTGCTTTATCGAGGAGAAAAACGCTTGCGTAGTACGTGATAGGCAGCACGACCTGTCCTTCGTCGGTTTTTCCGGTATCGAAAACAGGGGCAAAGTGGTCCTCGGAGCGGAGGTATTCGCTTTCTTTTATATAATCGTCAAGCGGCAGAAAAGCGCCGGCCTGCATGGTGCGCTGCACATCCGGGAACAACGTGGCCGGGTGACCTTCACCATTGAAAGTCATGTTTGAGGTCGGGGAAGAAAGCAGATAACCGTCCGGCCCGCCACCTGCCATGATCTCCACGCGCAGGGAGGAGATCTGCGTTTCGCGCTCCTGCGTATCCTCGGAGAGGACGAAAAACTCAACATTCAAATCGCCGTAGATTTCTTTTGCGAGCCTCGTTATGCCGTTTTCGTGCGTAAATTCCTGCTCATCCGTCACGATCACTGCTTTTTCGCTCGATTTGCTTGCGATGCTGCCCGTTGAAGCCGAAGCGGAAGACGTAGCCGAAGGCGCCGCGCCGCAGACCGCCTGCGTGAGCAGCATGGCAGACAAAAGAATGGCAAATTTGCGTTTCATAGATTTTCCTCCTTTAAATTGGTGAAATATAATTATATGCTATATATGAACTCACCTTTCAGCTACAAAGGCAAATTCATAGAGGGTTATACAGCGATCACTGTTCTTTTGCCAGACATGATTTCTAAACGTTTAGTTGACTTAATAATAATAGAATTTCAAATTAAGTCAAGCAAAATCACACTAAATGACAAAAGAGCATCATGAAGTAGCATTTATCAATCCGAACACTCTACAAATATCTATTGAATTTTCCTTTAACAGCCAGCTCTCGTTTTAAAAAATTTGCAAGGCAAAAGGTCAAGCAGCTTTATATTTCAAATTTTGAATTTCCATCCCATAAGCGCGCCAAATGTAAACAATCTGTAAACAAATACCTTTACCCCGTTTATAAATCGCCGAAAAATGTCGTGTATAAGCAGCGTCTGCAAGCCCGATTAGGCAGACTGCCGTATTCCTATATTCAGAAAATCGATAAAGCCCTCGCCGTCAGTATCGGGTTATGGGATAAATGCTGAAAACATAAAGACTTTGTTTTTATTTGTTATCCGGTACAAGTAAGCTCCCATATACTTGCACCACGAGGTGGTAATTTGGCACACAGAGAATTTATCTATATCGGTGAACCGCTTCCAAAATTGAATGAAAAGGAGCATGCCGCTTTCTTTCTGAACTTGCAGAAAGGCATCCTTCTCTCCTTAAAACAGCGAAATCTGCTGACACCCGCTCAATATCAAGAATGTTTAGCCGAACTGGGAAAAAGAGAAAGCAAAAATCAAATCCGTAATACCATAAAACAGAAACATTCACTGTAAAAGGGGGATTTATATGAACCGATATGAACGCATGAATCAAGAGCGAAAAATAGTCGATATGCGAAAGCGTGTGGCTGCCTATTGCCGCGTTTCCACCGACCACGAAGATCAGGCAAATTCCTTTGAGAGCCAGCAGCGGTATTTCAGACAGTATATTGAGCGCAACCCCGATTGGGAGCTTTACGAGATTTTCGCCGACGAAGGCATCTCCGGCACCAACACCAAAAAGCGCAGCGAATTCAAGCGCATGATCGCCTGCGCCAAAGAGGGCGATTTTGATTTGATCATCACGAAAGAGATTTCCCGTTTTGCGAGAAATACGCTCGACAGCATTTATTATACGCGCGATCTCAAAAAACACGGCGTCGGTGTGATTTTTATGAACGACAACATCAACACCTTAGACGGAGATGCAGAGCTTCGCTTGGCAATTATGTCCTCTATTGCGCAGGAGGAAAGCCGTAAGACGTCCGAACGTGTGAAGTGGGGGCAAAAACGCCAGATGGAGCAAGGCGTTGTGTTCGGCAGAAGCATGTTGGGCTACGATGTTAAAGACGGCAAAATGACGGTAAATGAAGACGGCGCCAAAATCGTGCGGCTTATCTTCCATAAGTTTGCAAATGAAAACAAAGGCACACACGTCATCGCACGCGAGCTTCGCGAAGCAGGCATCACGCCTATGCGCGTCAAAGAGTGGAGCAACACCGTCATTTTGCGTGTGATCCGCAACGAAAAGTATTGCGGCGATCTCGTGCAAAAGAAAACTTTCACGCCGGATTTTCTCTCTCACGAAAAGAAATATAACCGCGGCGAAGAAGAATTTGTCATTATCAAAGGCCACCACGAACCCATCGTTTCCCGAGAGCTTTTTGAGAAAGCCAATCGTATTTTAGATGAAAAATCTCTAACGCAGGAAGGCAAAGCCAAGCACAGTAATCGCTATCCGTTCTCCGGCAAAATCAAGTGCGGCTGCTGCGGCTCCAGCTATGTGGCAAGATATAAAAATCGAAATAACGGAACCCGCTACAAAGCATGGCGATGCTACAAGTCCGCTACACAAGGCAGCCCGCACACCGATAAAGCCGGAAATCCGCTTGGCTGCTCAAATCCAAGCATCCGCAATGAAGATGCCGTTCATATCATGTACCTCGTGACCCGCAGCCTGCAATTAGAGGAAAAGAAAATCACCGCTAATTTGCTTTCGGTCATTCAATCCATGCTTTCCGTAAACACCAACTATTCGCATATTGAAAAGCTCAAAGAGCAAATTCAAACTGTCGAGGATAAGCGCACACAGCTGATCGACCTGTGCATATCCGGCGCGATCACCAAGCAGGAATTCATCACTAAACGCGAAGCCTGCGATAAGGAGATTTCCGAGCTGCAAGATATGATCAGCGGCATAGACCAGCAGCACCTCCTCGCCGATCAGCAGGAAAGCGTGATGAAAGAAATCACCGCTGCCATTCATGAAATCGTCAGCGGTGTGGAATATGAAGATGCGTTTTATTCACAGATTTTAGACAAAATGGTGGTTCAAAGTAAGGATACCGTCGATGTTTACCTGAATTTGCTCCCGATTAAGTGGAGTTACGCCGTCGCAAAGGCCTCAAAAGGCGTTTTAGACCCCAAAATCGGCATTTCTGAAACAGAGATACCGATATCCGTCAATATCGCCCGAAGCTCCGGGTAGGGCATGGAGTAGCGCTGGGAAAGATAGCGCAGCGATGCACCCAATTCTCCGTCTGGGCCACCATATTGGCTGATGATCGCCGCGGCGAGTTCGGGGTTCGGGTTTTTGATGCGTACGGGGTACTGCAGCTTCTTCTCATAAATCCACATTACTCGTTCGCCTCCGTTTCCCACGGCCACGGGTCGCTGATCCACGCCCAGCGGCTCGTTGAGCGCGAAGTCTCGTTTAAGGGGCCGTACGCTTTTTCGTATTCGACCGTAAGCTTATCGTATTCCTCGCGGTAAGCAGCAAGCTTTTTCGCCGCCTCTTTGCAATACGGATGCGAATCCAGATACAAATGCAGCTCCCACATCGCGAACTGCACGGCGGAAATGTGCCGCCTTAAACGCTGCTGTTCGTTCACCGCGGCTCACCCCGCCTTCCGTAAAACGGTTTATTCAAAACCGGGAACAGTGTGCCGGCATCGAGCGCGCGCGCCGGCTCGTAGGTTTCGCTCCACTGCTGAAACGGCACGTAGGCCATGCCGGGCACAGGGTCCTCGGGCAGCGGCGTACAGGTGGTGCGGCAGCCGCGCAGCATGGTGTTTTCATCTGCCATGTGCTGTGTCTCCTTTCAAACTATACTTGCAAGACAAGCTCGCAGTTCATAGTATGAAATCAGAGCGCAGCGTGTGCATCATGCGCTGTGGCGCGGACCGGACTTTTCCCCCTTCTTTTCGGAAACACGCTGCCACAAAACGGCGAGCATAAAGCCAAACGCCACCGCAAGCAGCACGATGGCAGCCGTAACAAGACGGTCTGTCTGTACCGCACGGGCGTTTTTCTCCGCTTCCGTCTGGGTCAAATCCGCGTCGCGCGCTTCTCCTGTCACAACGGTTGTTTCGGCCGGTGCTTCTTCTACATTGGCTTCGGCGGCTTTACTTTCCGCAGGCTTTTCACTGCTTGCCGCGTCTTTTCCCTTTGCGGCGGACGACGTGCCCGTCTTTCCTGCCACCGCCGTCACGGGTTTTGTCTCACGCGTGACGGCCACGGTGTACACTGCCGTTTCGCCACTTTCGGACGTCACGGTGAATTCAAAATCGACTGTACTGCCGCCCGCGCCGAGATTTTTGCGGTTCACGCGCACAGAGCAGTCCTCTGCCGGCTGGGCGTCGAAAACGAG
>OGRY01002318.1_pt1 | contig 12278 bp, 10 predicted proteins | sample 1553551 | NCBI WGS metagenome assembly OGRY01 (sample SAMEA2580101, study PRJEB22360) | human gut metagenome | biome: human gut; feature: human-associated habitat; material: faeces | place: Denmark | collected 2008/2010
TATTTTGTATGCAAAGTAACGAATAAATTCCGTAAGAAAATGTACTTTTGCTTCAAGAATTAAACTGAATTTGATAGAAACAGTATGAAAATAACAATTGTTGCCGGGGCACGCCCCAATTTCATGAAGATAGCACCCATTACACGGGCTATTGAAGCCGCACGGGCGCTGGGTAAAAGTATCTCTTACCGCCTGGTATATACAGGTAGAAAAGATGATACCAGTTTGGATGCTTCACTGTTTTCAGACCTCGACATGAAGGCTCCCGATGTGTATTTGGGAGTAGAAAGCAGTAATCCAACAAGTTTGACAGCCGGAATCATGGTAGCCTTCGAGCAGGAATTGACTGAAAACCCGGCACACGTTGTTCTCGTGGTAGACGACCTCACTGCCACCATGAGCTGCGCTATCGTTGCCAAGAAACAAGGAATCAAAGTTGCCCACCTCGTAGCCGGTACCCGTTCTTTCGATATGAAAATGCCGAAAGAAGTGAACCGCATGATTACGGACGGATTGTCCGACTATCTGTTCACAGCCGGAATGGTTGCCAACCGTAACCTGAACCAAACAGGAACAGAAAGCGAAAATGTATATTATGTCGGTAATATCTTGATTGATACGATTCGCTATAACCGGAACCGGTTACTCAAACCGATTTGGTTTTCCGTATTGGGACTGAAAGAAGGTAACTATCTCCTGCTCACTCTCAACCGCCGCGTACTCCTCAACGACAAAGAGAACCTGCGCCAGCTTTTGAATACAATCATTGAAAAATCAGCAGGAACGCCTATCGTTGCACCTTTACATACTTATGTACGCAACGCAATCAAAGAGTTAGGCATCGAAGCCCCGAATCTTCATATCATGCCACCGCAGAACTACCTCTTCTTCGGATATCTCATCAACAAAGCAAAAGGAATCATCACAGATTCCGGCAACGTGGCCGAAGAAGCTACTTTCCTGGGCATTCCCTGCATCACGCTGAATACGTATGCCGAACACCCGGAAACTTGGCGAATGGGGACTAACGAATTAGTCGGTGAAGACCCTGCCGAACTTGCCAAGGCAATGGATACACTGATGAAAGGTGAATGGAAACAAGGTGAGCTTCCCGAACGCTGGGACGGACGTACAGCCGAACGCATTGTACAAATCCTTACCGGCAAATAATATCGCCCTATATACCTTTTATCATTTCCCGGCATACCAATTTTAGTTTCGTGCCGGGAAACTAAAAGTTTCCTTATGAGAAACCATAGTTTCATCAATGGGAAACTTTAGTTTCAGACGCTTGAAACTTTGGGTTTCATATAGCGAAACCAAAGATTTCCCATGAGGGAACAAAGTGTTTCAAGCCGGGAAACCAAATGTAACAAGCGGGATACTCATTTATAGAAAGGCGAATCACCCACTAATTCCTTTCATTGTCAAACGATAACAGCTTGCAAATAACAAAAAACTATGGGTAAAAAAAGTTATATATTCTGTTAACATCCGAGTTATTTGTTAACTTTGCAGCCCTACTACGAACGTTATGAAACAACGATATAGCAAAATACTTATACTGTTCTTACTTGTATTGGCAGGTTCAAATGCTTTTGCGCAGCAAATTAAAGGGGTGGTTACAGATTCTGTAACCCATGAGCCATTGATGTATATCTCTGTCTACTATCAGGAAAAAAGAGACATGGGAACTATCACCAATATCGACGGAGAATATAAGCTTGAAACCCGCAGAAACGGGGGGACACTCGTGTTCTCCGCAGTGGGGTATATCAGTAAAACGGTGAAAGTCGGTTCAGGCAACCAGACAATCAACATACAACTGGCCCCGGACAATGTCGTATTGAACGAAGTAGTAGTAAAGCCCAAAAAGGAAAAGTACTCCCGCAAGAATAACCCGGCAGTCGAATTTATGAAGAAAGTCATCGAACACAAAAAGGCACAAGTCCTCGAAGTGAACGATTACTACCAGTACGACAAGTACGAGAAGATGAAAATGTCGATCAACGATCTCACACCGGAAAAACTGGAAAAAGGGATTTATAAGAAATATTCTTTCCTGAAAGATCAGGTGGAAGTTTCGGAAACTACCAACAAACTGATTCTTCCTATCTCCGTGCAAGAAACAGCTTCGCAAACTATCTTCCGCAAAGACCCTCAGAACAAAAAGACCATTATTAAAGGAAAAAACTCTAACGGTATCGAAGAGTTCTTCAACACCGGAGATATGCTCGGCACCGTATTAAAGGATGTTTTTGCCGATATTAACATCTACGAGGACGATATCCGTTTGTTGCAACAACGTTTTGTCAGCCCTATCGGCAGTAGTGCCATTTCATTTTATAAATACTACCTAATGGATACATTAATGGTTGACAAACGCGAATGTGTACATCTTACTTTCGTTCCGCAAAACTCACAGGATTTCGGTTTTACCGGACATCTATACGTGCTGAACGATTCTACATATGCCGTTCAGAAATGTACCATGAACCTGCCAAAAAAGACCGGAGTCAACTTCGTCAACCGCATGGATATCGTGCAACAATACGAACAACTCCCCAACGGAAACTGGGTATTGTCGGATGACAACATGACCGTAGACCTTTCATGGAGTTCCAACAAAACGGCAGGAGGACTACAAGTAGAACGTACCACGAAATATACGAATTATCAGTTCGACCCGATAGAGCCGCGACTCTTCCGATTGAAAGGAGAGGTGATAAAAGAGGCGGATATGCTTTCGAAAAGTGACGAATACTGGGCAAGCGTGCGCCAGGTGCCGCTGACTAAAAAAGAAAGCACTATGGACCTTTTCGTTAATCGTCTCGAACAGATTCCGGGATTCAAATACATCATCTTCGGTGCAAAAGCCCTGATTGAGAACTTTGTGGAAACATCCGGCAAAGGCCGTCCGAACAAGTTCGACATCGGCCCTATCAACACCATGATTTCGAGCAACTACATCGACGGAACCCGTTTCCGGTTGAGTGGTATGACGACCGCAAACCTCAATCCGCACTGGTTCCTTAGCGGTTACGGAGCATACGGTCTGAAAGACAAGCGCTGGAAATATAGCGGAACGCTGACTTATTCGTTCAACAAACGTGATTATGTGGTATGGGAATTTCCCAAACATTACATCTCCGCCACTTATAGTTATGATGTAATGTCTCCAATGGACAAGTTTCTGTTTACTGACAAGGATAATATCTTCCTGTCACTGAAAACGACCACCGTAGACCAGATGTCATACATGCGCGACGCGACTATCAATTATGAACTGGAAACGCCTACCGGATTCGGTGTAAAAGCCATGCTCCGTCACCGTAACGACGAGCCGACCGGGAAACTGGAATATCTGCGGAATGACGCTGCGCAGACACGCGTACACGACGTCACAACCTCCGAAGCCAGCATGACATTGCGTTATGCACCGGGAGAGTCGTTCGTCAACTCAAAACAACGCCGTGTCCCCGTATCTTTAGACGCTCCGGTCTTTACGCTGACTCATGCCATGGGATTCAAAGGAGTGCTGGGAGGAGAATATAATTTCAACCGTACGGAAGCAAGTATCTGGAAACGTTTCTGGCTTCCCGCCTCATGGGGCAAGATTGATTGCAGCGTGAAGGCAGGCGCAGAGTGGAATACCGTTCCTTTCCCACTGTTGATTTTGCCGGAAGCCAACTTGTCATATATCACCCAGCGCGAAACGTTCTGTTTGATTAACAATATGGAATTCCTGAACGACCGCTTCGCTTCCATGTCCATATCCTACGATATGAATGGAAAGTTGTTCAACCGCATTCCTTTACTCAAAAACTTGAAATGGAGAGAAATGTTCCGTGTCCGCGCATTGTGGGGTACGTTGACAGACAAGAACAATCCGTTTAAAAGCAGCAATCCCGACTTGTTCCGTTTCCCGACGCGCGACGGTAAATTCACCAGTTTCGTAATGGACCCGAAAGTACCTTACGTAGAAGCAAGCGTCGGCATTTACAACATTTTCAAGTTGCTGCACGTTGAATATGTACATCGTTTCACTTACCGTGATAATCCGGGTATCAACAAAAACGGTATTCGTTTCATGGTATTAATGGTATTCTAAACTTATGCAACCTTTAGCAGAACGGTTACGGCCAAAAACTCTGGATGAATATATCGGTCAGAAACACTTAGTGGGACCGGGCGCTATCCTGCGGAAGATGATTGACGCAGGACGCATTTCTTCGTTTATTCTCTGGGGACCTCCCGGAGTGGGAAAAACGACACTGGCACAGATTATCGCCAACAAACTGGAAACTCCGTTTTATACTTTAAGTGCAGTGACTTCCGGCGTGAAAGATGTCCGCGAAGTGATAGACCGTGCCAAGAGCAACCGATTTTTCTCCCAATCCAGCCCGATTCTGTTTATCGATGAAATTCATCGGTTTAGCAAGTCGCAGCAGGACTCTTTGTTGGGAGCAGTGGAAAACGGTACGGTGACACTCATCGGTGCCACCACGGAGAACCCGTCGTTCGAAGTGATTCGTCCTCTCTTGTCCCGCTGCCAGCTTTATGTGCTGAAATCTCTGGAGAAAGAAGATCTGCTGGAACTTCTGGAACGTGCCATTAGTACAGACACGGTACTGAAAGAACGTAAGATTGAACTGAAAGAAACCACAGCTATGTTGCGCTTCTCCGGTGGAGACGCACGCAAGTTGCTTAATATACTGGAACTCGTTGTAGAGTCGGACACTGACGATACTGTTGTCATCACTGACGATATGGTGACAGAACGACTGCAACAGAATCCGCTTGCTTATGACAAAGACGGGGAAATGCATTATGACATCATCTCCGCTTTCATCAAGTCTATCCGCGGCAGCGATCCCGACGGTGCTATCTACTGGCTCGCCCGTATGGTTGAAGGAGGTGAAGATCCTGCTTTCATTGCCCGCAGACTTGTTATTTCTGCTGCCGAAGACATCGGTTTGGCTAATCCGAATGCATTACTTCTTGCCAACGCCTGTTTTGAGACATTGATGAAAATCGGTTGGCCCGAAGGAAGAATTCCTCTGGCCGAAACGACCATTTATCTGGCCACCAGTCCCAAAAGTAATTCTGCTTATAGCGCTATTAATGACGCATTGGAATTAGTCCGTTCTACGGGTAATCTGCCTGTCCCCCTGCACTTGCGCAATGCACCGACAAAGCTGATGAAGCAATTAGGGTACGGACAGGAATATAAATATGCCCACAGCTACGAAGGCAATTTCGTCAAACAGCAATTCCTGCCGGATGAACTGAAAGACAAACGGATATGGCAACCGCAGAACAATCCTGCCGAACAGAAACATGCCGAACGGATGATACAGCTCTGGGGAGACAAATTCAAGAAGTAGGCTAATGGCAGAAACAAAATAAAACAACAAGAAACGTATAACATATTATTAATACTAAAATAGAAAATGAAAATTGTTATTTTAGACGGCTTTGCCGCCAATCCCGGAGATATATCCTGGGAAGGTTTAAAGGCTCTCGGAGAATGTACGATTTACGACCGTACCGCCCCCGAAGAAGTATTAGAACGTTCAGCCGGTGCAGAAGTAATTCTGACTAACAAGGTAATCATCAATGCAGACCACATGGCTGCCTTGCCCGAACTGAAATATATCGGTGTATTGGCTACCGGATACAACGTTGTCGATACGGCTGCTGCCAAAGAACACGGTATCATTGTTACCAATATTCCCGCATACAGCACCGCTTCCGTAGCTCAAATGGTATTTGCACATATCCTGAATATCTCCCAACAAGTACAGCGCCATTCGGAAGAAGTCCACAAAGGTCGTTGGACAAACAGCAAGGATTTCTGTTTTTGGGATACTCCTTTAATGGAACTGAGAGACAAGAAAATCGGTTTGGTCGGACTGGGAAATACAGGTTACACAACTGCTCGTGTTGCTATCGGTTTCGGTATGCAGGTTTATGCACTGACTTCCAAGTCACACTTCCAGTTGCCGCCGGAAATCAAGAAAATGGACTTAGACCAACTGTTCAGCGAATGTGATATTGTCAGCCTTCACTGCCCGCTTACCCCGGAAACTCACGAATTGGTGAACGCCCGCCGTCTCGCTATGATGAAGCCAAACGCTATTCTTATCAATACAGGCCGCGGTCCGCTCATCAACGAACAAGACTTGGCAGACGCACTGAACAGCGGGAAGATTTATGCTGCCGGAGTAGACGTGCTTTCTACCGAACCTCCTCGTGCCGACAATCCGTTACTGACTGCAAAGAACTGCTACATCACCCCGCATATCGCATGGGCTACAACCGAAGCTCGCGAACGCCTGATGAATATGGCGATCAGTAACCTCCAAGCATACATTGCCGGAACACCGGAAAACGTTGTGAATAAATAAAACGACGGAGAACGATAAAAATGAACGGTGAACAAGTTACGCATCTATCGCAGGCTTGTTCACCGTTTATCGTTTTAATCAAAATTATCGTTCCTGATTCATTATCAACGTCCGACCCGTATCATTTAGTAAGAATGCCCTCCCTCATCCATTTCTTTCTCTGTAATCTTATGACGGTCGATGCTGCGCCATGCATAGAATATATAGGCAAGAACGAACGGAACAAGAATAGAAACATACGCCATTGTTTTAAGCGTAAATTCGCTGGAACAGCTATTGGCCAGAGTCAATGAACTTTGCAAATCCGTATAAGACGGATAATAAGCAGTATTGTTGTATCCGGCTACCAATAACAGGGATAAAACCGTCAGCACAGTGCCAATGCCCGTAAACCAGATTCCCTTATCAAAAGTCTTTTTAAGAACCGTCTTTCCAATTCCAAAGAGAACCAATACCACTCCGATAAGGAAAAGGATTAATACAACCGGCATTTCGATAAAGTTAGTAAAGTACTTGAATGGCTGCATATAAACCTCCTGCGTATCAGGATTTACGGCAAAACCGTCGGATACCAATGTACGGATGACGAAAGCCAGAAAGAATAATAAGAATAAAACCGTATTATTCAGTACGGCACGACGGCATTTATCGGTCAATTCTTTATCATCTATATTATTAATGAAATAAAGTGCGCCCAACACACGAGCGAGGAAAAATACAGCCAGCCCCAGAATCACATTCCAGATATTGGTCAATGCATCAAGTCCATGCCACCCATTGCCCCAATGACTGATAACCGGCATAATGGTATCCGTCATATTCGCCTTATTGATATAAAAATCAGAACCGGTGAAAAAGGTAGCAACTGCCCCGCCAAGCAACAAAGGCCCCACTACCCCGTTAATCACCAAAAACGTCCGGTATGTCTTTTTACCTAACAGATTGCCTGCCTTACTCTGAAATTCATAGCTGACAGCCTGCAACACAAAACTGAAAAGAATAATCATCCAAAGCCAATAAGCTCCGCCGAAACTGGTACTATAAAATAAAGGAAATGAAGCAAAGAAAGCACCTCCGAACGTTACCAATGTAGTAAACGTAAACTCCCATTTGCGACCGGTAGAATTTACCAACATCTTGCGATGTTCTTCCGTCTTGCCCAGACAGAACAATAACGAATTACCTCCTTGCACAAACAATAAGAACACAAGTATGGCTCCCAGCAAGGAAACGATCAGCCACCAATATTGTTGTAGAAATATATACATATATTTTAAGTATTAAGTTTTAAGTATTATGTATGACGCTCTGATATCAGATTCCAGGTATTAAACCTCCGGCCCCTTCTTGATAGCCCTTATCATGATTCCTATTTCCGCAATCAGCATTACGGTAAATAAAAACAGGAAGATAAAGAAAGTAGTCTGAACAGAACCGACATCCAACTTGGAGATAGCCGCCGATGTAGGAAGCAGATCCCGGATAGCCCACGGTTGACGGCCACATTCGGCAACCACCCAACCGGCTTGTCCGGCAATGTAAGCCAGAGGAATCGTCAGTAAAGCCACCCAATGCATCCAGCGCATTTTGCTTAAATCCTTTTTATAGATAAAGAACAGTACAACAATAAAGAACAGAATGAAATATCCACCCAGAATCACCATGATACGGAAGGCATAAAAGTTCAGAGGAACATTCGGAACCAACTGATTCACATCCTTAATATATCCGTATCCGAAATAAGGAATATTCTCCTGCAACACTTTGTATGCCACTTGCGCATCCTCCTCGTTCCCGGCACTCTTCGCAGCACGGTAAGCAGCCAGCGCACCGATAGCCGTTTTACCCCGTTCAATCTTTTCGGCAGCCGAAAGAGCAATCGTACCGTCTTTCTGTTGATAGCCACCTTCGATAATATTCGTAATTCCCGGAACATAAGCATTGGCGTCACGCTCGGCAAGGAAAGAAAGCATACTCGGGATTTCAAAACGGAAGAGGAAAGGATCTTTCCCATCGTTGTAAGTCTTCTTTTCAGGGTTCAATACTCCTATTCCGACAAGACCGACATTCGTTCCGCCTTCATACAGACCTTCCACAGCAGCCAGTTTCATCGGCTGTGTCTGTGCGATGGCATAACCGGAACCATCACCGGTCCACACCGTCAGTAAAGAAGCCACCAGCCCGAAGACTGCACCTATCTTGATGCTCGCCACCGCAAATTCCTTATCACGCTTCTTCAGCAGGAACCAGCAACTGATGCCAATCACAAAAACAGCTCCGAGCACCCAACTTGAAAGTACCGTATGAAAGAACTTATTAACAGCCACCGGCGAAAACGCAACAGCCATAAAGTCGACCATCTCGTTGCGTACGGTGTCAGGATTGAACTGCATGCCTACCGGATGCTGCATCCACGCATTGGCAACCAGAATCCACCAGGCAGAAATCGTAGCTCCCAAGCCCGTGAGCCAGGTTGAAATGAGGTGGAATCTCTTGCTCACCTTGTCCCATCCAAAGAACATGACAGCAATAAACGTGGCCTCCATAAAGAAAGCCAAAATACCTTCAATTGCAAGAGGTGCACCGAAAATATCGCCTACAAACCAGGAATAGTTACTCCAGTTGGTTCCGAACTCAAACTCCAGGATCAGCCCGGTGGCCACTCCCACGGCAAAATTGATACCGAAAAGTTTCATCCAGAATTTAGCCGTTCGTTTCCAGAATTCATTGCCTGTTTTATAATAAAGGGTCTCCATAATGGCCATAACAACCGCCAAACCAAGCGTGAGAGGCACGAAGATCCAGTGATACATGGCTGTCAGAGCAAATTGGGCTCTCGACCAGTCAATCAGTGAAGTGTCAATACTTTCAATCATATCATTAGTAGTTAGAGTTAAACGTCAGTCGTCTATTGCCCGCGTTCTATAAGTTCGCCCGCAACGTATTCTCCCTTGTCCTTATCGGTGGGCTGGCTGCTCAGAAAGTTGGGGAAGAAAAACAGGCGGAGAATGAAGAACATGATAAAGAGTTTCACAAGTATAATGAGCCACAGGGTACGTCCCAGGGTCATGCTTCGAAAGCCTTCTACATAGAAATTCCAGATGTGGAGCAGTGTATTCTTCATAATACAGGGTTTATAACATCTCAAAATTAGCGTTTATGTAATAAATAACAAAGATAGTCTTAAAAATGTTGATGAAACGAATAAAATAAACTATTCTTATGCCCCCGAAGCTTGCTTACACCCTTTATACCTTATATATATAAATTAAAATATGAAACTGCCATAATACACTCTTTGCATAGGTATATCCACCAATCGGATTTTAAGTATGGGAAGGTGTAGCCACGGAGACCTTAGGGTGTAGCCTTAAGGAGCAAAGGGCGTAGCCATCCGGCCGGGATAGCTACACCCTATTTTCGTCCGATCGTTCAGTTCATAGGCAATATCGGCAACTCCACTTATCGACATAAAACCTGCCTTTAGCGACAAAACCTCCCCTCCCGTCTATCGCTTTTGCACATCTTTCTATTGCAGCGTACTTTTGTTTCTATAAAATAAAAAGAAGCAAGAGTATGACGAACGTAAAAAGAATCACCCTAATAACAGTCTGCCTGGCAGCTATCTTGCCCGGCAACGGATTGTGGGCACAACAGACGGAAGCTACCGGAACAACGCAAACCGCCGACTCGGTATCCATGCCCGCGCAATGGGATCTGCAGAGCTGCATCGACTATGCCTTGCAGCAAAACATCAGCATCCGTCGTAACCGGATCAATGCGCAGAGCACACAGGTGGACGTAAAGACAGCCAAAGCGGCCCTCTTCCCCAGCCTCTCGTTCTCCAGCAGCCAAAATCTGGTGAACCGTCCCTACCAAGAGTCCAGCAGCATTATCAGTGGCTCGGAAGTACTGAAGAGCAGCAACAAGACCACCTACAACGGAAACTACGGACTGAACGCGCAATGGACCGTATATAACGGCAGTAAACGCCTGAAAACAATCGAACAGGAGAAGCTGAACAACCGTGTGGCAGACCTCGATGTAGCCACTTCGGAAAATGATATCGAGCAATCGATCGCCCAGGTATATATTCAGATTCTCTATGCCGCCGAATCAGTCAAGGTGAACGAAAATACCCTGCAAGTATCCGAAGCCCAACGGGACCGTGGCAAACAACTGCTGGATGCGGGAAGCATTGCCCGGAGCGACTATGCCCAGTTGGAAGCCCAAGTCAGCACCGACCGTTATCAATTAGTAACAGCGTGACCGCACAGGCCACACTTCAGGACTATAAGTTGCAACTGAAGCAACTCCTCGAACTGGACGGCGAACAGGAAATGCAGGTCTATCTGCCTGCATTGGGTGACGAAAATGTACTGTCGCCCCTCCCCACCAAAACGGATGTCTTTCGTTCCGCTGTGGCCCTCCGCCCGGAAATAGAGGCAAGCAAGCTCAGTGTAGAGGCATCGGAACTGGGGATCGGAATCGCCAAATCGGGATATCTGCCCAGCGTCAGCCTGACAGTTGATAACCCGGCCCCGCCCGGCCAGCCGTTATCGGTACCAACCATACCAGCGGAAGCGACTTCACCTTCGGCGAGCAAGTGAAAAACGGATGGAACAACTCCATCGGACTCAGCATCAGTGTCCCAATCTTTAACAACCGACAGACCAAAAGTGCCGTAGAAAAAGCCAAACTTCAGTATCAGACCAGTCAACTGACTCTGCTCGACGAACAGAAAACATTGTATAAAACCATCGAAGGACTATGGCTCGACGCCAACAGCGCCCAGCAGCGATATGCGGCAGCCATAGAGAAATTGCACAGCACACAGACCAGCTATGAACTGGTCAGCGAGCAATTTAATGCCGGAATGAAAAATACCGTGGAGCTTCTGACCGAAAAAAACAATCTGCTACAGGCACAGCAAGAGCTGTTACAGTCTAAGTACATGGCTATTCTGAATACACAATTGCTGAAGTTCTACCAGGGAGATAAGATAACACTGTAGACAATAAAGGAATAAAACATTTAACGTTATAACGATATGAAGAAGAAAAAGATCATTCTTATTGCCGTAAGCCTCGCCATACTGGCAGGCGGAGGGGTTTGGCTCTTTGGCGGTTCTACGGCCAAGCACAAAGTAACCTATGCCACGGCAACCGTAAGCAAAGGCGAGATATCGGAGTCGGTAACCGCCACAGGAACTATCGAACCGGTAACAGAAGTAGAAGTCGGTACACAGGTATCCGGAATTATCGACAAAATCTATGTGGACTATAACGCGGCAGTGACCAAGGGACAACTTATCGCTGAGATGGACCGTGTGACACTGCAAAGTGAACTCGCCTCTCAACGTGCCACCTACAGTGGTGCAAAGGCGGAATACGAATACCAAAAGAAGAACTATGAGCGCAACAAAGGGTTGCACGAAAAGGGGCTGATCAGCGATACCGATTACGAGCAATCGCTCTACAACTACGAGAAGGCCAAAAGCTCGTTCGAAAGCAGCCAGGCTTCACTGGCCAAGGCAGAACGCAACCTGTCCTATGCCACCATTACTTCTCCGATCGATGGCGTTGTCATCAGCCGGGATGTGGAAGAAGGACAAACGGTGGCTTCCGGATTCGAGACACCGACTTTGTTCACCATCGCAGCCGACCTGACCCAGATGCAGGTAGTGGCCGACGTAGATGAAGCCGATATAGGCGGCGTGGAAGAAGGACAACGGGCCACATTTACCGTAGATGCCTATCCGAACGATGTTTTCGAAGGAATAGTGACCCAAATCCGCCTGGGAGACGCAAGCAGTACCAGCACCAGCAGCTCGTCTACTACCGTAGTCACATACGAAGTAGGGATCTC
>OGRY01002333.1_pt1 | contig 12231 bp, 10 predicted proteins | sample 1553551 | NCBI WGS metagenome assembly OGRY01 (sample SAMEA2580101, study PRJEB22360) | human gut metagenome | biome: human gut; feature: human-associated habitat; material: faeces | place: Denmark | collected 2008/2010
TACCCGCTGCCCCTCCTCTTCCGGCACACGGAAGAAATGGAAGCGGGTCGGATCTTTCAACTGGCTCCAGAGGTTGGAAAAGAAATTTGAAAACATATCGCCGTGGCGATCCACCCGCAGGAGGTCGTTGTTGTCCTCCAGTGGGTTCTTGGTCTGTAACTCGCCGTCCTTTACTCCGCTGACGGCTTGAAGCGTGCCTTTCTCGTCCATGACGAGCAGGATGTCCATTAACTGCTGGCTGCTGTCCGGTTGTTCGTCCATAATCTGAAAAAATTAAATGGTGAATATTTTTAAGGTTCCGATTGAAACCGGACGTAAAGATATGGGATGAATGCTGGAAACGTGCAATTTACGGCTTAGGTATCCTCGTTTGTCCTCCTGTTCGTAGATTTGTCACATTCCGGTTCGAGAGTAATTGAAGTTTTGATTTTCTCGTGACCTTTTTACCCCGAATAAACTGTAAATAAAAATATCACTGCAAAATTATATATGGTACATACGTGTAGAATTATTTTCGATGCTGTCCGAACTTATCGGAAATTTTATGAAGAAAGGGGAATATTTGCGTCATATGCGGGTATTTTCATCTGTCCGTTTTCCACGGGGTTATTCGTGTGTGGCCTTGTACCAAGAGGTCGTACCTTTCAGTAAGGCCATGGGATTGGTGCTCGGGTCCGAGATCGTTATACCCGAGAAAGTATGTATGGGAAGGGGCCCTTTGGTCCTTACCCGTATGGGTTTTATAGGGAACAAGCCGCTCCAGCTGTTCCCTGAAGCGGGCTGTCAGGACAGGGTCAGAGCAGAGGGTGAGGACATAATCGGCAAAGTCATAAAAGATGACGGGGGTGTATCCGTCCAGTCCCTGGAGTTCTCCTTGTAGGGAATCATCGAAAACATACCTGTCATTGATACTTTTCATGATAGCAGCCATATTATCTAATTCAGAGCAATCTGTCACAGCCAGTGTCCCGCAGGGCATCATTTCATAGGTTGAATAAAAGTCGTGGAATCCTTCGCAAAGGGATCCGTAATCAGGATTTCCCAGCAGGAACTCCCCCACAGTGGCGTAAGGCATTCCGTATGCCATCATTTCACTGGTAGAGGCTATAAGAAATCTTGTGGCTTCTTTCAGTTCATAGGCAACCTCTACGGATGACATATAGCAATCGTCAAACAGGATATACTCCATTTTGACGCCCGCGCCTACAATCCCCCGGGCCAGGGTACCCACGTCCGTTTGGAACTCCCGGGTCAGTCCCCCGAAATAGCGTGTCAGCGGCTGCTCCTGATACTCCCAATGCTTTTTCATCCGGAAAAGGGAATCCGCCTGTGTACCGTCCACGGGAAGCCATCCCATGCCATGGGAACCTATGATCATAGCGTAAACCGGAGCAGGAGCAAATTCCTGCACGTCGTTCAATATCCCCGTTATGCCCTCCACCGTAGTAAACCCCGAAGTGCCATACCTTTTCAGCGTTTTACGATCGCACTTTCCTTTGGAATGTATGATCTCAAACATCGTGGCTTCCGTAGAGCTCGTGGACATAAACACGAGAATTCTTTCATGCTCCAGCCCCCTTCTGCTTACACACGCCTCCATATCCGCGATATTGGTGTAAAAATAGCCTGTCAGGTCAGTGGACCACGGCAGAAACATGAATAACGTTTTCCGATTTTCCATGGCTTCCCCGAGCTCTTCCTTTTCACATGAAAGAAAAATAAGGGAACAGCACACGAAAAGCAGGATACTGGTCCATGTATAAATTTTCCGTGGAGCTTTCATCTTGCGTATGCGATTAATCGGTGAAAAAATGGTTGACACTGCCCGATTTTACAACCAGATAAGGTCCCTTTACCGCCAGGCTACGGCAAAAAAGGACCCCGGATCCATGTCATATGTTCAAGAGAAATCTCCGGGGCATATTTCCCGGAATTCCTCCGGAGCGGAAATATCTTCCTCGGATATTTCCACGTGTTCCACGCCGTCCTGTCCTCTTATCATGCAGGAAAACATCTCCGCCCCGTCCAGACAGGAAAATACCTCGTGCCTCGGTTCTCCGTTTTCAAACCAATAAACGCAATATTCCTTCATCGTAGTAAAAAATCAGTATTTACCGGCACGATCTCAAGTTCGATACCGAATTCTTCCATCTGCTGACGGATATTCCCGCAAGCCAGTTTCTCCCTGGCCGCTTCAATCCCCGTGAAGGCATCGTATCCTTTCGGTGCGGATACAATTTTCCCTTCTAATACCGCATGGGTGATCTCCCCTCCGGCTTTTACCCCGGCATTCATAATAAAGTAATAATCTTTCATCTTATCGTGAGTTGAATCTATTAATCTATTTACCGGTCAGAGAAAAGGCCGGATATTTCACCGCAAACCCGAATGCCCGTTATCTTCTCTTGCAAGTCCATTCCGGGATTTGTTATAATAACGGTTCATCGATCCACGATCCCGAACCGGACCAGCATCGAATATCTCTTTTTTATCGTGCGGCTTCTCTCAAATGGGGGCGGGGCAACCGATAAGATATGACCTTGTGCAAACATCTCTTTTCCAGCATCCCCTCCTTCCACGATGCGGATGATCTCACCCGGCCTCTTACCTATTGCCTCCAGCAGGTAAACCGCCTTTTCCCGTGCCGCTTTCAGTGCTTCTATCTTGCCCTTCCTGTGATAGGACAGGATATCCCTATGTTCCAGTTTATCTATATACATCGTATGAATTCCTTTTGTGTCCACCCGTTTTAAAATTTCATCAATCAGTGTGAAGTCACGTAACGTGACATCAAATGATTTGGAAACCAGAAAATCCTGTCCCGGCTTACGCCAATTATCGCCCACATCCTTTGTGCGGATTGCCTCCCGTGGCACTCCGACTATTTTCAAAACCTGCTTCAATTCCTCCTCTATCCTGGTAAGAGGAACCTTCGTCCGATATTCTTCCGGTTTGGATACGCCATCAAACTCTTCTTCGAAGTACTCCCTTATTTCGATAACGTAATGAATCCTGTCAGGAACTACCTCTATCTCGGAAGTACCGGTTACCTCTATATAACGTTCGCCCACCTGAGCGGGCAGCGGAAAGGGAATGAACATGGAGATCAACAATAAAAGATTGAAAACACGCATAACAGTCTATTTACAGGTTTACCGGGAATCTACATGATCGTCCGGTCATCTATGATCCTGTAGTCCATATCTGAACGGGGCTGGAAAACAGGAGTAAAACATGATTGATAAATTTCCATAAAACACATTAAAATCCACCCCTCCCTGACAATGGAAGGGGTAGATTCACTCCCGGTCTATTTTCGATTATCTTCTTTCCGGAGAACCAAGAAAGACTCCGAGGGTTTAAAATGAGGGACCTTGCGAGCCGGGATGCATATGGTTGTGTGCTGTTGGATATTCTGTGCCTTCTTTGCCGCCCTTTTCTTCAAAGAAAAGGTCCCGAATCCGCGCAGGAATACAATTCTCTCTCTGCCGAGTGCATCCTTCACGCATTTCATGAAACTCTCGATTACCAGGCCAACGGTCCTGCGATCGATTCCAAGCTCCTCAGAGACCCGGTTTATAATATCTGCTTTAGTCATATCTGAATTTTAATGTTCACACTATTTTTATCATTCAGGGACAAAGGAAAATTTCCACCGCCAAGGAGTAGCCTGTTCCTCAGATATGTTCCTGCCCGATACCGTCCATACCGTTTGAATAAACGTCATTGTTTCTTCAGCAAGTCACGTATTTCTGAAAGTAACTTTTCCTCGTTGCTCGGGACAGGTGGGGGCAAGGGTGTCTCTTCTTTTTTGCGCCTGAGATTGGAGAGCAGGCGGATGAACAAGAAAATGGCAAAAGCGATGATCACAAAATCCAGCATGGTCTGTATGAAGTTTCCATAGTTTATCGTGACGGCCGCCTGTTCGACTCCATCAACTACCCTGGCGGGTTCCAATTCCCATCTCAGTTCCGAGAAGTTGGTTCCGCCTACCAGCAACCCTATCGGTGGCATGATGATGTCTGCCACCACTGAAGATATTATTTTCCCGAAGGCACCGCCAATAATCACACCCACGGCCATGTCTACTACGTTTCCACGCATGACAAACGCCTTAAAATCCAGTAAAAAACTACTTTTTGACATCTTTTTTTATTTTAGTTGATAATAATGTATCAAACAAAGGTGGATAACAGAGAAACGTGTCTCGGGGTCATCCACCTTCCCTTCATCGTTGTCTGTCGCTATGCTGAGAAATGGCTTTCCACACTATGGCACTGGCCAGACCTCCTGTCAGTGGAGCGACGATAAATAGCCAAAGCTGTGAGATCGCGCCTCCTCCCTCGAAAAGTGCGGGTCCTATGCTGCGCGCGGGATTTACTGATGTTCCGGTGATGGGAATACATACGATATGCACCAGGACAAGCGTCAGCCCGATGACCAGGCCCGCCAGTTTACCGGCCCCTTTCTTTTTATCCGTGGCTCCCAGCGCCACAAGAACGAAAATAAACGTAAAGACGGCCTCAGCGATAAAGGCCTGCAACATTTCCCCCTCAACAAAGCCGTTGCTCCCTGTCATGGTAGGGCCGGCATGTGGCCCCGTAGATACCAGTATGAAAAGTACGGCTGATCCGAGAATCCCCCCGATTATCTGGAAAATAATGTATAACAGGGCATCCTTGCCCCCCATTCCTCCCGAGCAGTACATGCCCAGTGTGATCGCCGGATTTATATGGCATCCGGATATTCCGCCAATAGCGTATGCCATGGCGACCACCGACAGCCCGAAGGCTATGGCAACTCCCAGGGTACCCACCCCGGTGGTGACCGCACCGGGCATATCCCCGGCAAAAACAGCACTTCCGCATCCCATCAAAACAAGGACCATTGTCCCGATCATTTCAGATACATACCTGTTCATAGCATTTCAAATTACGTGTAGAATAAATATAGTTAATACATTCTGTTCAAGTGAATGCATCTTTCCGGTATTTTCCGGATCGCATTTAACGGCTACTGGATTCCGTTCCCGCGTTGATCGTACAGATGCTTACCCGGTTCCAGTCGGGCTCCTCGAACATGTTCCCTACTCCCTGGCCCTCGGCTACAATCCGTTCTTCTGCAATTCCATACTTGCCCACCAGCATTTTTTTCACGGCCTCCGCTCTTTGTCGGGCGATCCGCTCGTTAACTTCCACGCTTCCCTCAGGAGAGGCATAACCCTTGATGAGCACACTTGCTCCCTTATGGTTCTTTAAATAAGTAGCGATACGTTCGACATTCGGGAGTTGGGAGTTGTCAACTGTCGTCCTGCCCTGGCGGAAAGTTATGACGGATTCCAGCGTCTTTTTAGTGTTGTCAATGGTGTCTTTCACAATTTTTGGTTCCTGGTTGCGGCATTTGTCCAGTGCGGCCTCCAGTTCCGTTACCTTTCGCACTGCCTCCTGCAATGCCTTGGCATCTTTACCGGCCTGTGTATGAAGTTCATTAATTTTTGCGTTCAAGACATCCACCTCCTGCTGGTCGTAAGCTCTCACTTTTGTAAAGTGGTGTTTCCCGTTACTGCATCCGAAATGATACTTCAGACCAACGGATATTTCCCATACGGCCCGTCCGGAATGGAAACGTACGGCTTCGGAACCCATAGCATTCATGTCATAGACCAGGGCAGGTTTCAGTGCCAATGTCCATGCCTTGCTCTCTCCCAGGTTGAAATTAAAGTTCAGGCCCAGTTTTGTTGACATGCTGTTCTGATCGGAACCCGTTTCCCGGTTCATATAATAATGCAACCACCCGATTCCGGCCACCGCTTCGATTTCAAAAGGTCTGGGAACCCCGGTATAGGTCCCAAGGAGATTGTTCAGGTTCACCAACCCCAACAGACTGACATTGGAGCGGTCGAAAATGGTCCTGCTTTGTGAGGTGTTAAAGCTTCCGACCGCCTCCAGACCGAAACCGAAAACCGGTGTCAATTGTTTATTCAGTTCTATCCCCATGATCGGGCGCATGTTTCCAAAGAAAGAATGATGTGTTAACGGGGTTGTTCCTCCCGCACTGATCCCGATGGACCAGTTGTCCAGAAACTTGTTACCCTCTACTGCAGTCTGGGCATTTGTGTGATACATAAAAACACCAGACAAAAACAAACTGATAAAAATTTTCTTCATCATAAGGTTTAATTTTTAATTATTTTGCAAAAATCGAAATTTATTCAAAAACACATGTTTTCATTCCAGCTCTTTTTTTTGTCATTTTAGCTCTTTAATGCAAAGAAACTGGCTGTATGGATGACCTTCAGAAGTGATTCTTTTTCTTTTGGAAGAAGTGGCATTCAAAAGAAGAGTATTCATAAGTTTTAATATTTTGATTGTTAAACTACAAAGACACAAGTTTTTTCCATTCATGTGAATCACAAGTATTATCATGAGCGATCATTCTGCCTGCTTCCCCATGAAAAACAGTGTCGATCTGTTTATTAGCAATGCAAAAACATGGACAATTATATTTATAATTTTGCAGCAATACAATCATAGCATAAGCGGTTTTATGCTTATTAATCATTCTCGATAATCATCTAAACCTGTTGCACGTCCATCCAGTCATGTAAAGTAAAATTCCCAGGCCTGGCGGAGAAATGCCCCGTATTACTCCTCCTGACCTGGGAATAGAATGATGCGGATGAGATTCCCGCACTGTTTCAATCCATTTTCATCACTATCTGAACATTCGGGTTATTTGCTATCCAGGGCATTCCAATAATCCATGTTGGTAACCCGTTCCAGCAGGACTTTTCTGTCCCCTTCACGGATATTGTCCGCAGCAGTGGCGGAGATAATGGCCGCACGCTTACCCACGCCACGCCATTTAATCATCCGGGCGGGAACTCCACGCCCGATCAGGGCGGCATGCACCTTTTCAGCACGCCGTGCGGAAAGGGTCAAGTTATAGGAGTCGCTTCCTTTGGCGTCCGTGTAGCCCGTGATAAGGAAACGGCTGTCCGGATAGCTTTTCAGTAGCTCTGCCAGCCTGTCAAGCGTTCTTTCCGAAGTGGCTGTTATGACATCCCTGTCAAATTCAAAATGGATATTCTCCAAGAGATCACACGCCATAGTGTCAATAATGGCCGGAACCTCCACCTTTTTCTCAACCACCCGCTCGACGATTCTTTCCACGGGTTTCTCTATCTCCACATATCGTACCACCGGAGCCGCATGTTTGCTCTTTCCGCCAATACGCCAGATGACACTGGCAGAAACCTGAACGAAGTGGGGAAGCCCCTTCTGCACGGGCAGAAGGTATTCACCTTGTAACCCCAGCCCGAACGAGTTGCTTAACCAGGCTTTCACACCCGCCCCGAAAGACAGGGGAACAAACGAGTTTTTGTCGGATGAACGCCCGTCAGGATTCCAGATGTCGGAAGACTCCCAATATGCCTGTCCGGTTGGATCATCCTCAAAGTTGCCGCCATATACGGAAGCAAAGTCTTTATGCAGATAGTTCACACCTACCCTGAGATAAGGTTCAACCCATTGGGATCTGAGCAGGGGAGTAAAGCGGAATTGTAGCCCCAGTCCCCCCATGTACAGTAAATCACGTTTCCTGTCATCACCTGCGGTACGGTTGTTGTTTTTCGTCAAACCGACGCTTCCCTGCAAATCCAGGTAAAACCACCGGTTCAATTCCCGTGCGATGTACAAGTTTGCCCCTCCCATCAGATGATTCGCTTTCAGGTTATAAAAGTAGTTGTCCGGCGTACTCCGGAAACCAGTGACTGACACCCGACTCCAGTTTATCAGCGAACCGCCGAGACCGATCTCCCAGGCTTTTGATTCCTTTTCTGACAGTCCGTCATGCGTCACCTCTGCCTGGAGAGGCACACGACGAGTCGTTTTCGTGTCCTGTCCTCTCACCGCCAGAGAGACCAACAGCAAGGAGAGACACACAAAGCATATCGTTATTTTTTTCTTCATATTCAATTATCCAATAAATAAATCAATTCATCCAGTCGACAGGACAATCCTTGATTGGCAAGGGCATCCGCTTGGACCAGTCCGCAAAATCAACTAAATAGTACTTATCTTCCTCTTTTAACAGATAGTAAGCGTAACGCCCACGGTACTCGTTAGATATATTATATGTTATTTTATCAGTGCTTTCTGTCCGTCGTCTGATATCCAGACCAATCCAGTTATTGGGATAAGTGCTTGTCAGTTTAAAGCGCTTGCCTCCCGTTGACAACGGCTTGGATCCGGTATGTACAGTTCCTCCCGTTCCATTGATGAAAGTACGCATTTCTATAAATACAGCCCGATTTTCTTCCAGCTCTGATGCCGGCAACTTGCCTTCCGGATGTTTCCAAACATTGGTTCCTTCCTCTTTTGTAAATTTATCTTGCCCTGTCGGGTAAGCGTATGTTTTATAAAAATCCTGTAAATTATCCGTGTCAATCTCTCCCCACATGGTGGTAATACCCTGCTTGATTTCAATAAACACACTGTTTTCTTTAAAAGATGGGGCCGGATACACTTCCGGGACATGTATCTTGTCCTGCAAATATATAGTCTGTCCATAGTCATTATAACTTCCCGTACCATCACCAAAATACAGTGCCGCATAATTGTCTGTTTGGTCCCATTCATATTTCGCCAACTTGCCGACAGTATCATTCTTCGCCACATTTGCCTTCTCCGTCTCTGTCAAAACCAACGGACGAATGATGTAGAGATATGAGTTTCCATTGCTATAGCGGACTAACTGATCTTTGTCCACATTTCCTTCGTTGACAGGCCGGTTTATATCTTTAACCCTGGCCGATTTCATACTATTATAAGGAGTAGTAATGGACGTCGGATACTTATCCCATTCTCCATCCACTTGACGCTCGAAGCTGTAATATACATTTAGTGTCCTATAAATATCTATCGACGTATTAGAATAATTAGACAGATATGCGCTTGTAATGATAGCTCTAACATTGATCCTATTCGGCACCAACGTGTTGCCCGCACTCGTTTCCTGCGTTCCATCAACCGTTACAGTCACACTTCCTTTCCTTTCTGATAAACCCTTATTGTCTGGCAATTTATCCCATGTGACCTTGAACTGCCCTTCCTCGTTTGTGATAAATGCATCCGTAGAAGATACACCGGGTAAGTCGCTCACCTTTACTCCGGCTGTGACCTTTTTGCCGGTCTTGTCATACACGGTAAATAGAACCGAACCGTCCGAAGGTACAACATACTCTTTCAGGGAAGAGTTCCAGTATTCAGGAATAACATTGTATTTTCCAACTTCTATCTCGATAACAGAGGATTTTCCGGTCAGGAAATCCCAGAAATCAGTCTGCTTGTTCCGGTCCGCCGGCCATTTTTGGTCAGGATTATGCGGGTTGTCCACATCACCGGACGAGATATACTCTTTCCAAAGCTCGTAGGCACTTTTACCGTTGGCTCCGTTAGCTCCATCCTTTCCGTCCTTTCCATCTTTGCCATCCTTACCGAAAGCGGGCTTGCCTGTATCCGTTCCATTTATATACCAGTTGCCGTTATCGCCAATGGCAACCTCGGGAGATTTCCCGTCCTGCCCAACGGCCTTTTTCCCGGTATCCGTTCCGTCCACAAACCAGTTGCCGTTATCGCCGATGGTGACCGTAGGAGGCACGGCATCCTTTCCGTCCTTTCCATCTTTGCCATCCTTACCGAAAGCAGGCTTGCCTGTATCCGTTCCGTTAATATACCAGTTGCCGTTATCGCCAATGGTGACTGTCGGCGGTATAGCATCACGACCATTCGTTCCGTCTTTACCATCCTGACCGTCACGCCCACGTGCGCCGATACCGGTATCCTCTTTCCCAATGAACCAGTTGCCGTTATCACCTATATGCGGTGTCTGTCCGTCCTCTCCGCTGGCTCCGGTCAGGAAACGCCAGAAATCCTGTACCGTGTTGTTTTCGGAGGGCCATTTCTCGCCGGGATTATGCGGGTCGTCCACGCTACCGCTGGCAATCATGTCTTTCCACTGCTCGAAAGCACTCTGACCATCCTTCCCGTCTTTGCCATCTTTTCCCTTGAGAAACTTGAAGAAGTCAGCGACTTCTGTCTGATCCTTCGGCCAGTTGACGGTTCCATCCGCAACTTTTTCCTTCCAAAACTCGTAGGCTGAAAGCCCCGTATCACCTTTGGGCCCCTTGGGCATGGTGATATCCACGTCTGTACAGGATGTCATGAATGACACTATGACCATGCCGCACAGAACTGATGATTTGAATAAATTCATGTAATTGTTTAATTTTAAATATATAAAATGAGGAATAAATCAATATAATCAATACCTAAAATAATTCCTTGATTTACGGAAAAACGAGCAGTAAAAATTAACCATACTGGTTATAGTTATTAATATTAATAATATATTTTTTGCAAAGTAAGATGAATGTTTTGATTTTTAACTTATCAATTTAGCTCTATTTTTTAACAATTTGTTCAGTAATCATGATTTTATTAATAAATAAACCGTATTTTTTGCCTATATCAATATTTATATTTGAATATGTACATTAAAATTCCTGCATAATCAGATGCAACCGACTATAACAAGAAATACCATACGGTTGTTATGGTCACTTTGATCATCTAACAATTTCGTCTTCAGACAATCCGTTCTTGTAATCAATAACTTGAAGCGTTTAAAAATCAGGAAGTACGGTATATTTTGGACCTTTTTCTTTCTTGTATGTTATTTCCCCACTCCCGGCTGTTGTCTTTTAGCACGCAGCATTTCTGCCACTTTCTTTTCCGTCCAACGCTCGAAGTCCTCCACCTCTTTCCTGATCTTCCATATTAGCTTCCTGTCCCTGTTCCACTCGAAGCAGTTCTCCAGCCTGTCAAGTGTCTTGGCGTCCGCATTTCCCGACATCAGAACGTAGCGGTATTTGAGCCGCCAGCCCCTTTTAAGCTGCCATGCGTTATGCACCAGCGAAAAAAGAAACAATTCCACGATGGTGACTTGAACAAGATACGACCTGGAATATGTCACGTTGAAACTATGGCTGTGGTTTACTTTCAACCCTTCCAACCGGTCTATCTGTCGGCTCAACTGTTGCAGGTACTCGTCCGTTGCTGCACCCTTGTTCTTTCATCCGTCATCCTGAACAGGACTTTGTTCGCCTGGAGTGTTTTATGCATTTCCAGCACGTCCTGACCGCCTGCGGTGTCTTTCCTAGACAGATGCAGACAGCCTGCCACATTATATCAAGTTGCTCCTTGGTCAGTTATCCTTTTCCCTGCTATTTTCCATGGCTGCGTAATTTTCGGTTTGCGCTCTTGGCGAAAAATTGCTTAAATTCGCTATTATTCAACAATTTGCGCTGTTCAACCAACTTGGTAAAACTATATAAAAACAACTGTTTTACTACTAAGGTAGAAATTTACGCTTATTATCCGTTTTTGATCAGGTGTGAGAGTTTCGGATCCGCCTTGATGCGCTCGATCTCGTCAGCGACAATCTGCTTAACCTCGCTCTTGATGCGGTAGTAGTTGGCATCAATCTGCTGCTGCATGGTGTCGTTGCCATCCTTGTCGGTGAAGTCGATGATCTGCGGTATCTTCACGTAGCGGGCGGTCTCCCGCCTGACCTTCTCGTTATCCACGACAATCTCGGCATGGAAAATCTTCTGCTCGATGCGCTCGTCGAAGTTGTCGGCTACCGCCCCCACGAACATGCCCTGCGTGAGGTTGGAAATCTTGCTTGCCGGAATAAGGCTGTCCATCTGGGTGTTGATGGAGACGGAAGTCTCGTTCCGGTTGATGGTCATGTTCTGCCGTTTCTGCAGGACCTTTCCGAAGCGTTCGGAGAGCGTCTTGGCGGTTTCCGCAACTACCTGACCTGCAAATACATTGCCGACCGTGTTACAGATTACGGCGCTTTCCTTGTCACCGTAGTCACGCTTCAACTGAGAGAAATCCTGAAAGCCGAGCATGACGGCTACCTTGTTGCTTCGAGCGGTGGCAATGAGGTTATCCAGCCCACGTATGTAAATGGTGGGCAGCTCGTCGATAATCACGGAGGATTTGAGACGTTTCTTCTTATTGATGAGCTTGACAATGCGGGAGTTGTACAATCCCAAAGCCGCCCCGTAGATGCCCTGACGGTCGGGATTGTTGCCGACTACCAGCACTTTCGGCTCTTCGGGATTGTTGATGTCGAGGGTGAAATCGTCCGCCGTCATCACCC
>OGRY01002338.1_pt1 | contig 12225 bp, 7 predicted proteins | sample 1553551 | NCBI WGS metagenome assembly OGRY01 (sample SAMEA2580101, study PRJEB22360) | human gut metagenome | biome: human gut; feature: human-associated habitat; material: faeces | place: Denmark | collected 2008/2010
ACCGAAGGAACAAAAACCGATGTCGGAACGACCATTACACTTTTCCTTAATGAAGATGTACTGGAGTTCTGTAATGAATATCGCGCAAGGGAAGTCATTAAGAAATACTGCTCCTTCATGCCGACTGAAATTTATCTTTCCAGGGAGAACACCACAGAGACACAGACTATCAAGGCATCTGAGAAGCTGGATACCGATGTGGTTGTCGAGGAGATCAAGCCGGAGAAGGAAGAGGACGAGCCGAAGCTGAAGATACGGAAGCGTCCGGAGCTGTTAAATGAAACACAGCCCCTGTGGATGAAGCATCCGAATGAATGTACGAAGGAAGAATATCTGGAATTCTACCGTAAGGTATTTCAGGATTACAAGGAGCCTCTGTTCTGGATCCACCTGAACATGGATTATCCGTTTAACTTAAAGGGTATCCTGTACTTCCCGAAGATCAACATGGAATATGAATCAATCGAAGGTGTGATCAAGCTTTATAACAATCAGGTCTTCATTGCAGATAATATTAAGGAAGTTATTCCGGAGTTCCTGATGCTGTTAAAGGGTGTTATCGACTGTCCGGATCTGCCGTTAAATGTATCCAGAAGTGCGCTGCAGAACGATGGTTTTGTAAAGAAGATTTCCGATTATATTACGAAAAAGGTTGCAGACAAGCTTTCCGGTATGTGTAAGACCGAGAAGGAAGAATACGACAAATACTGGGATGACATCAGTCCGTTCATTAAGTTCGGCTGCTTAAAGGATGATAAATTCTGTGAGAAGATGACCGATTACATTCTCTTTAAGAACCTGGACGGCAAGTATCTGACATTGCCGGAATGCCTTGAGGTTAATAAAACCGATCCTGATGAGGCCGGGGAAAATGAGACAGAAGAGAAAGCCTCCGATACGGAAGTCGTAGATGAGAACGGCAATGTAGTAAGTGAAGAGAAGCCGGATTCGGAAGAAAATGCAGAAGAAGAAAAGAAAGAGAAAGAAATAAGAGCCTATTCGGTTACGAAATATATTTCACTACAGAGTATACAGAGAGCACGGAGTTTTAATTATGTAGAATCACTATATAATAACTTTGTGCTCTCTGTGTATTTTGTGGCGCGTTTACTTTGTGATGTATCGGTTCCGGCTGCTGTCTTTCCGCCTATTTTTGTCAATAGCAGATTTATGTATTGTTAACTTTCGGGACTTCATCCTTTCCGTTGTTCATTATCAATAGGAGACAAGAAATTATCTTCTGGTGAAGAACGATTTTCATGCCGGGAAATGGGAGCCGACATACCGGGAAAAGTAGCGGAAGCAACCGTGTAAATGAGGAAAACAACGGCTCTAAAGTAGGTGAACACCGGCTCTGCAAGCTTTGGAAACCGGCTCTGCGGAAACGCACTGTTAGTAGTATAAAAAATAGGGAGAAGCATTGGCTTCTCCCTATTACCGTACTTTAATTGGAATATACTTTATGATTACATAGGCAAAGATACTCTTTTTCTTTGCGGAAGTCAAGCTTTTGCCCGTTTTTCTTTTCTCAATCAGCTTATTCCGAAGTCTGTTTTTACTTGTTATAATAGGTGCTCAACTGTTCGATCACTTTTTCGGGTTCACTCGGTGCTGCGGCATGGCGAATGACTATCTTTCCCGTCTTATCAATAATGACAAAGCAGGGGATACTCAGTATTTGCCGTTCGTTTCCCAATTCGGTGTATAGCGATTTTCCTAACTTTTCGTTTACTAATAAATGATAACCTTTCAGTTGATGGTATGCGATGGTCTTTTCCCATTTCTTCCGCTCCTCCGGACGGTCTATCGAAATGTATAGGTATACAACGTCCATGTTGTGCGCTTTTTCCTTGAGGGCGGGCAGGTATTGGAACTCTTTGAGGCAGGGACCGCACCAGGTAGCCCATACATCGATATAGACAACTTTACCTTTAAAGGGTTTTACCGCATCCTCCAGACTGGTGATGGTGGAGTCGCATGTCAGAATATGATAGTCTTTGTCGGTGATACGGCTATTCTGAAAGCGCAGGTTTTCTTGAACGCCCGGTTCGAGTACGTTCAAAAAAGGACTGTTGGGGAACTCTGCCCTATAAGTTTCGTATAGTTGGGGGATCGAAGGAGTTTTGCTACCCTGAAATTCATCTTCGTAGATAAGCTGGGCCTGCATGTATTGCAGATTGTCTCCTGTGAAGAACTTCCGATACCGGTCGAAGAGGAAGGAGGCGTAATCCTTTATCTCTTTGAGGTCACCGTTTTCGAGGTTGGTGAACTGCATCATAACCAGGTCGTTTACAAAGAATCCGATTCCGCGGTAGGAACGCAGATAATCACCGTTGACGGATGAATTGATGACTTCTGTCAGTTCTCTTTGCCAATCTTCGGGTAGTTTTTCTTTTCTCGACAGCTGCCTTGCAATGTGTATAAATATAGACCGGCGGATGTAATCGATGTGTGCACGCTGTTCCGCGAGAAACTCTTCATTGAGTCCGGAAGCATTTACAGCGTCGAGTGCCTGCCGCATTCTGGCGTCTGCCAGCCGGTGATATTGCTCCAGTGAAGTGATTCCTCGCAGTTCGTGCGGCTGCATGTACACCAGTTTATCGCTGTATTTCTGATAATCGTTCACTGTTTTCAGGCATCGGTTATAGGCCGAGTTTGTACCGCTGATGATCAGGGTATCTTTGGTCACGGTAATGGTGTCTTTGCTTCCCGGTGTCAGGTAGAGTGTAAAAGAATCACTCCCTTGGGTCCATACCTGCACCATGCCGGGGCGGTCGGTGCGGAATTGATGGACAAATTCTCCCAGAGGGCCGGCTTGTGCTTTGGTTCCCAGAGCAATGCAGAACAGGTGTTCTTTGCCTGTAGGCCAATAAGCAATTTCGTTGTCCGGGGTAGTCTTGACTACAATCGTTGCTGCTTGTTGTGCGCTGATTTCTCCTGCCAGTACCAGTAGGAGGATTAATAAAAGTTTTTTCATCTTATTAGTGTTTTAATGTCGATTCAGTCTCGCGTGCAATGCATCTCTACTCCGGCAGAGTCGATGTCTGCTCCCATGGGCGGGTTTCTTTTCGCCAGTTTGATTTCTATCTCCCTGATTTTCCGAAAGTCCCGGAAGAGCCTTTTTACGATTCGTCCGCATACATGTTCCAGCAGTTTTGAAGGCAGTTCCATCTCTTCTTTCAGTGCGGCATATATGTCGGCATAACTCACGGTATCTTCCACTTCATCGGTTTCGGTCGCTTTGCCGAAGTCTGTTTTCAGTCTCAGGTTGATGATAAACTCATTGCCGATGGCGGTCTCCTGGGGGGCCACTCCGTGATAACTGTAGAAACGTACGTTTTCCAGGAAGATATAATGCTGGGTAGTCATAAGTTTTATAATTGATGTATCTTCCGGCAAAAATAGGATAATTAATGCAATTATGATCCTTGTTGTGTCGATTGTTTGGTTTTAATAAAGTCTTTTTGTGCCACTGCTTGCGGAATCAGTTTCAGGAATATGGGGGTCGCAATGATGCAGACGGTCAGCGTCAGCAGCAGTAAGGCAATGGCCTGTCCCCATTCGTTGTGGATAAACCGGCTGACAACCGGATATTCAAAATGGAGTAAAGGTGCGTGTATGCCCAGTGTTATGACCGAGTAACGCCCCATATACGAGATGACGGGCAGCTTCTTGAACTTCTTGCAGAAAAGCATGATCATAAATATGCCGGCAAAAGCTGAGGCCCAAAATTGGAAAATGTTGCCGGCATAATTGTTGGTGCGCATGCCCACGAATGTGGCGGTGAAGTACATCACTGCCAGGGCTGCCAGGATGCATAACGGAATCAGCTTGTCGAAACGATGGGGAAAAGAGGAAGAAATTGTAACGGCGAATCCAGAATCCGGCTACGTAGAAAGGCAGGGCGCTCATGGCTACGTCCATATAAAGGGGCAATTCTATCTGATGCTTGCCCATATAGAATCCGGCTGTCCCGATCAGCAAAGTGAGGGCAAACATGAGACCTAACCTCCGGTTGCGCAAACTGTGAACCAGATAGAACAAGATGTTGCAATTGAAGAGTGCCAGCAAGAACCAGATGGGAGGGTTGAACTTGATCAGCGCATGGTCATGAAACACAACTAAGAGTTCCGTCCAGCTGACCGGAAGCTGGAAGACTCCGGGAGCGATTTTCCATACAATGTATTTCAGAAAGAACGCGCTGAGATAGAAAAAGAGGAAAGGGATGATCAGCTTGTTTATCTTTCGGATGAAGAAGCCGAAAAGGCCTTCATAGGATTTGAAGAAAATGCCCGAGATGAAGAAATAAAGAGGCATGCGAAAACTGGCAATCATCGAGTGATAATCAAGTTTTTCGAAGGCTCCACCTATGTGTGCCATTACTACCAGAATGATGCAGACTCCTTTCGTTAAGTCCACAAAATCTATTCGTTTGTTTTTGTCATCTCCCATTCCGGATGTTTGTGTAGTTGGTCTGACAAAGATACTGAATATTACTGAAAACAAAGAGAGAAGAGTGAAAAACACTTGGTTTCACTCTTCTCTCTTTGTTCTTTTTCTTCTTAAAGTGACAGGCGGATGTTACTTTTCCGGATTTCTGCCTGTCTGCTTCACCAATTCCCTGATTTTTTCATTCAGGCTTTCTGCTTTCATCAGTTGTTCCAGTGTCAGGTGCATCCGGTAGCGCCAGTAATGACGCGGATTGGCGGGGATATTGATCCGTTCTTCCTGTACATTCGGGTTGCGCCATTTTCCATCCATCGACAGCCAGTCTTGCAGGGATAGGATGCAGAGGATGGAATTGCTGTAAAGGTGATTGCGTACTACTTCTTCGCACAGCTCCGGCGTTGCTATGGCAGGAGCGGTACCATAATGTCCCAGCATCTGATTGTAGTAGCGTTGGGTCTGCTGATAGTCTTCTTCCCACCAGCCCCGCAGGGTCGACATATCGTGGGTGGAGAAGGTACAGACCGAACGGTACGGATATTCGTTCAGCCTCCCGAATTCTTCTGCCGGATTCTTGGGCATCCGCTGAATTTCGAGACTCAGGATACGTAAGTCATTCATCACCCATGCCACGCAGTCGGGAATCATGCCTAAGTCTTCGCCACATACCAGCATGCGGGTAGACTGGGTAAGCTGTGGCAATTTCTTCATGGCTTGCTGTTGCCAGAAGTCATTGTGACGATGATAGTAGTACTGGTCGTAAAGGCGGTTGAATGCTGTTTTTTCCCAGTCGTTCAGGGCACGGTAGATAAAGTCGTGCTGCACGCCGATGCGGGGATGGTACAGGTTCGGGTCTTTGCGGTCGGGAACAAATAATACGTCACTGATCAGGGCATATAATCCGTCTCTGACCCATATACTGTCTTCGTCGTTCTTGCCGGCAAAGAAGGCTTCTACCTTGCGTTGGGTATCAAATTCCGGACGCATACGGTATACCTCGTAAGTTTCAGTCGGTTCGATGAACGTCTGCTTTACATAGTCGGTATGTGGTCCGAACACTTGTCCGAGGAAATATTCATGGATATACGGCCGCAGGAACTCTTCACGGAAAGAGAGTCCGTAACTTTCTATCTCTTCACGGCTCATGGGAAGGGCGGGTACAAACTGTCCCAGCAATCCATGCACGGCATTCATCGGGATTTCCCAGATGCGGAAGAATCCCAGAATGTGGTCGATGCGGTAGGCGTCAAAGTATTCAGCCATCTTTTGGAAACGTTTCATCCACCATTTATAACCGTCGTTCTCCATCACATCCCAGTTATAGGTGGGGAAACCCCAGTTCTGCCCGTTGATAGAGAAATCATCGGGTGGAGCACCGGCCTGTCCGTTGAGGTTGAAATAATAAGGTTCTGTCCAGGCTTCTACACTGTTGCGACTGATACCGATGGGGATGTCCCCCTTCAGCACTACTCCATGCTCGCGGGCATAAGTGGTGGCTTCGAGCAATTGCAGGTGAAGATTGAACTGGATATAGAAGTAGATGGCGATATGGGCATAGTCCGCCGTGTCGGGGCGGCACAGTTCTTCAATCTCTTGAGCATTGTACTCCGAGTATTGGGGCCATTCGCGGAAGTTCGGTGTATGGTATAAATCGCGCAGGTAGCTGAATGCAGCATACGGTTGCAGCCAATCTTTGTTGGCTTCGAAGAAGCTGCGGAAGGCTTTCGAAGCCAGCACCTTTTCTCCTTCTTGCTTGAATATCTGATGGAAATATTCCCATTTCACCCGGTTGACAGCTTCGTAGTCGATGGCGGAAAGTGCATTCAGTTCTTTTTGTTTTCGGTTGAAGGTAGCAGCAGTTTCTTTATCCTTCAGGTTGCCCATCTGTTTAAGGTCGGAATACATCGGGTGGAAGGCATAAATGGAAATGCTGTTGTAGGGATAAGAGTCTGTCCATGTATGAGTCATGGTGGTATCGTTGATCGGTAAGATCTGTACTACCTTCTGGTTGGTACTGACCGCCCAGTCCACCATTCTCTTCAGGTCTCCGAAGTCTCCTACACCGAAACTTTTTTCCGACTTTAGTGAGAATACAGGGACAGCTACGCCTGCACCTTTCCAGGAAGGAATATTAAAGTAGGCATATCGGTCGGCAATGACCAATGTCTCGTTTGCTTTGATTTCGGGAGCAGCCAGATAGCGGTTGGGGTTATTCTCCCAAGCTTCGGCACGCTTCTCTTCTTTATTGTACAATACAAATTTGTATTCTAGCGGAAATTCCAGTTTGGAAGCATCCAGTTCGGCTTGCCATTCCGGAAAGTTGGCATCACTCATGGGCCATGCCTTGTCCGGGTCCCAGTTGCCGAGTGCTTTCTGGTTACCACAGATGGCCAGGCAGTACTTACTGTTGATGCGTGGAGCATAAGCCTTGATCATCAATCCTTTTTTGTAGCTTTTGGGGATTGCGCTTCGTTCGCGGTGCGCCAGCAGTGCTTCGGTAAATGCCGAACTGTAGAAGTATTGCTGCTCCGGAAGATTCTTCCAGCAGTCGTTGATGCGCAGGCTTTTCTTAACGTCGGCCGGCAGATAGATGCGTCGCGGAAAGGAGTTCCATTCGGTACGGATGGCCTTACCGTCACGATATATGTGATAACTGTATTCGACAACCCCTTCGGCCGGCAATTGAATGGATATTTCATTGCTCCAATGAATGCCGTCTACTGTGGTAAGGGCTACAGCCTGCTCCGGATTATTTTTCCCAAGTTCGGGGACAGAACCTAATATTCTGACTTCTTCTCCCCAGCTTGTGCGATATTCAATATGAAATGTAACTATCATATATATTAGATTTAATTATTGACTAATGATTTTGCAAGTATAGAAATATTCTACATATGTCGTATCTTTACTTTCGTCGAACTACTTTAAAATAGTATGCAAACGTTTGTGCTCTTTGTATGATTAAACATTGAAAGGAGCCTATGGGCTCCTTTCAACACTTTTTGCTTACATATTAATCATTTACTTGGCTAAGTTTATCCACATCTGGATGCACCGCAAGTGGTACAGATGAGGCAACCTTCCTGATAAACTAATGTCTCGTTTCCGCAGTTGGGGCACTTCTTGCCTTTGGCTTCTGTTCCGTCCTGCACATATTTTTTCAGCGCACGCTCTACACCATTCTTCCAGGTGTTGATGTTCTCGCTGTCCAATTGCAGCGAACCTACCAGTTTGATCACCTGTTCGATCGGCATTCTCCAGCGAAGTACACCTGAAATCAGTTTAGCATAGTTCCAGTATTCTTTATTGAACTTCTCAGACAGACCTTCGATGGTCATTTTGTATCCGCGTTTGTTCTCGAACTGGAAGTCATAGCGTTTGTTTCCGTTTTCATCGACGTTCTTGATGATGCGTCCGGTATTTACGCTTTTCGGAATAATGATTCCTTCGTCATCGTCTTGCAGACCGGTGAATATCTCATAAGGTCTGCCGTCGAGCAAGCCGACCAGGGCCACCCATTTCTCTTTGTTGTTTTGGAAGCGTACGACGTCGGCTTCAAGCACTGTCGGGCGTACCTCGACTACCGTTGGTGGTTTGCAAGGAGGGAGTTCCTCTTTCTTATCTTTGTCGGACTTCGCAGAGATCAGCACTCCTGAACGGGAACCGTCACGATAAACCGTACAGCCCTTGCAGCCTGACTTCCAGGCTTCCACATACAGGCGATTTACCAATTCTTCGTCTACATCGTTCGGCAGGTTGATGGTCACACTGATGGAGTGGTCTACCCATTTCTGAATTTTACCTTGCATACGCACCTTCATCAACCAGTCCACATCGTTGGACGTTGCTTTGTAATAAGGTGATTTTGCTACCAGTTCGTCTATTTCTTCCTGAGTGTATCGTTTAGCCGGATCATAGCCGTTGGCTTCCATCCAAGTCACAAACTTGTGGTGGAATACGATGTATTCTTCAAAGGCATCTCCGGTTTCGTCAACAAAGTCGACTCGTACGTTGGTATCGTTCGGGTTTACTTTTCTTCTGCGTTTGTATACCGGAAGGAATACCGGTTCGATACCCGAGGTAGTTTGGGTCATCAGACTGGTTGTGCCGGTAGGAGCGATGGTCAGGCACGCAATGTTACGGCGACCATATTTTTTCATATCCTCATACAATGCCGGGTCGGCTTCGCGCAAGCGGTTGATAAACGGATTGTTCTTTTCTCTTTCCGAGTCATATACATCGAATGCTCCGCGTTCTTTGGCCATATCCACTGATGAACGATAAGCACCCAGAGCGACTGCTTTGTGCACTTTCTCTGAAAACTCTGTCGCTTCTTCTGTTCCATAACGCATTCCGAGAGCGGCAAGCATATCGCCTTCGGCTGTAATACCGACACCGGTACGTCGTCCCTGACCACTCTTCTTATAGATCTTTTCCCACAGTCCGCGTTCGGTGTGTTTCACTTCTTCGTTTTCGGGATCCTGATCGATTTTCTCGATGATACGTTCTATCTTCTCCAATTCCAGATCGATGATATCATCCATGATGCGCTGAGCCAGTGCTACATGTTTATGGAAGAGATCGAAGTCGAAGTAGGCATCTTTGGTGAACGGATTGACTACGTATGAATATAGATTGATGGCCAACAGTCGGCAAGAATCGTAGGGGCATAATGGAATTTCACCACAAGGGTTTGTCGAAACCGTTTTATATCCCAGGTCCGCATAACAGTCGGGCACTGATTCGCGAATAATGGTATCCCAGAACAATACACCCGGTTCTGCTGATTTCCATGCGTTATGCACAATTTTTTTCCATAGGTTGGAAGCTTCGATCTCTTTTACCGTAGTCGGGTGATCGGAGTCAATAGGGTATTGTTGGGTATATTTTCTGCCTTCTACGGCTGCTGACATGAATGCATCGTCCAGCTTAACTGAAACATTGGCTCCTGTTACCTTACCTTCTGTCATTTTGGCGTCGATAAATGCTTCCGAGTCCGGATGCTTGATCGATACACTGAGCATCAGTGCGCCGCGACGTCCGTCTTGAGCAACCTCACGTGTGGAATTGGAATAACGTTCCATGAACGGAACCAGACCGGTAGAAGTCAGAGCGGAGTTTTTCACAGGAGAACCTTTGGGACGGATGTGCGAGAGATCATGACCTACACCACCACGTCTTTTCATCAGTTGCACCTGTTCTTCGTCTATTTTGATGATGGCACCGTATGAATCGGCAGAACCATCAATACCAATCACAAAGCAATTGGAAAGTGAAGCAACCTGATAATCGTTACCTATACCTGTCATCGGACTACCTTGCGGTACGATATACTTAAAATGATCAAACAGCTCAAACAACTGTTCGGAACTTAGTGCGTTGGGGTACTTTGCTTCAATGCGAGCCACCTCGTTGGCAAGTCTCCAATGCATATCCTTCGGTGACTTCTCGTAAATATTTCCGAAAGAGTCTTTTACTGCGTATTTGTTTACCCAAACTCGCGCAGCAAGTTCATCGCCCTGAAAATATCGTAAAGATTCTTCGAAGGCTTCCTCGTAAGAGTAAATTTGCTTTTCCACGATGCAATGTGTCTTAGATTTCTTTATTAATAAGTAAATATGTAGACATTGTATTTGCTAATGAAGAAGAGGCGAAGGCATTCACAGGCAAAGAACCTGAGGAGGCTTTGGAAATAATCGGTAAGCTATGCAGTATTGCTATTGTGAAAATAGGCTGTAGGGGTTCGCTGATTCGTAAGGGTACGGAAGAGGTCAGAGTATCGGCTATTCCGGTAAAAAAAGTGATAGACACCACAGGTGCCGGTGATTATTTTGCAGCAGGATTCTTGTATGGGCTTACTTGCGGTTATTCATTGGAAAAGTGTGCTAAGATAGGTTCCATTCTTTCAGGAAATGTTATACAGGTTATCGGAACCACTATCTCAAAAGAACGTTGGGATGAAATAAAGTTAAATATTAACGAAGTTCTGTCTGAATAAGCAGGTAATGAGTTACATTTACGACTCATTTTAACTAAAAGTGTATGAAAAAGTTTCTAAATAGGCAGAATGGTATCATTGCAGTGATCGTGTTGATTGCGGTAGCATTCTTCGGTTTCAAAAAAGGAGACGACCGCAATTTCCAGATTGCTAAAAATCTCGACATATTCAATGCGATTGTAAAAGAGCTGGATATGTTTTATGTGGATACCATTGATCCGAATAAAACGATTCGTGAGGGGATCGACAATATGTTGTATTCACTTGATCCTTATACCGTATATTATCCGGAGAACGATCAGGACGAACTGGAGATGATGGTCAAGGGCTCTTACGGTGGCATTGGTTCTTTGATCAGATATAATCCGAAACTCCAATATACTGTGATTGCTGAACCTTACGAAGGAATGCCGGCGGCTGAAAGTGGGTTGAAAGCCGGTGATATATTGCTGGAGATTGATGGAAAAGATTTGAAAAACAATTCGGATGTGAGTACATTACTTCGGGGGCAGGTGGGTACCAGCTTTAAACTGAAGGTACAACGCCCTGGTGTGAAAGAACCATTGGAGTTTACAATTGTACGACGTTCTATTCAGATGCCTACTATTCCTTATTATGGAATAATGGAGGGTCAGGTGGGTTATATAAATCTTAGTAGTTTCTCGGGTACTCCTTCCAAGGACTTTAAAAATGCTTTCCTGGATTTGAAAAAGCAAGGTGCTACTTCATTGGTAATAGACTTGCGTAACAATGGTGGCGGACTACTTGACCAGGCTGTGGAAATAGTGAATTTCTTTGTGCCACGAGGTAAGACAATCGTTACAACGAAAGGTAAGATAAAACAGGCCAGTAATACTTACAAAACACTGCGCGAACCATTGGATACGGATATTCCGATTGCTGTGCTGGTAAATAGTGGTACGGCTTCTTCGTCGGAGATTCTTTCCGGATCATTGCAAGATCTTGATCGTGCTGTGATTGTAGGTAACCGTACCTATGGAAAAGGTTTGGTGCAAGTGCCCCGTTCTTTACCCTATGGAGGAAACTTAAAGATTACTACTTCTAAATATTACATCCCCAGCGGGCGTTGTGTACAGGCTATTGATTATGCGCACCGGAATGAAGATGGTAGTGTGGCACGTATTCCTGATAGTTTGACAACTGTATTCCATACTGCTGCCGGGCGTGAAGTTCGTGATGGTGGCGGTGTTTCTCCCGATATCGAAGTAAAGCAGGAGCGATTGCCCAACATTCTATATTATTTGGTTCGTGATAATTTGATATTTGATTACGCAACAGATTACTGTTTGAAGCACCCTGTTATTGCTTCGGCGGAAAAGTTTGAACTGACAGATGCCGACTATACAGATTTCAAGAATAAAGTGAAAGGAGCAGATTTCAAGTATGACCAACAGAGTGAGAAGATACTGAAGACTCTGAAAGAGGCCGCCGAATTTGAAGGGTATATGAAGGAGGCTTCCGATGAATTTAAAGCGCTGGAGAATAAGTTGAGTCATAATTTGGATCGTGACCTTGATTATTTTTCTAAGGATATTAAGGAGATGATTTCTGAGGAAATTATTAAACGTTATTATTATCAGCGTGGTGCGATTATTCAGCAGCTGAAAGGTGATAATGAACTGGATGAAGCTGTGAAGATTTTAACGAATCCGGAACGTTATCAACAGATATTGAGTGTAACAGCCACTGAGAAAAAATAGATTTAATAAGTAGTACTTCAAATTTAGTTCATACTATGTGACAGCGTTTTATTGAAACGC
>OGRY01002353.1_pt1 | contig 12169 bp, 10 predicted proteins | sample 1553551 | NCBI WGS metagenome assembly OGRY01 (sample SAMEA2580101, study PRJEB22360) | human gut metagenome | biome: human gut; feature: human-associated habitat; material: faeces | place: Denmark | collected 2008/2010
ACTGCGGCTCCGGTCGATGTATTTCCCCAGGCGGCAGGCCCATCCCGTAAACTTGTCTTTCAGGTCGTTCGTGTATTCGGTCTGGGCCGAGGTGCCGCGTCCGTCCACGAAGGAGTCCACATAGCCACACACATCCTTTTGCAGGATGTCCACCAGTACCGTCAGCACATGGTTCTCCCACAATGACGACAGCCTGCCGTTCTCCTTGTCCGTGCGGTCATAGTAAGGTAGGTTGCCGCTTACCGACATCAGCCAGCGCAGCAACTCCCGCCAATCGCTCTCCAAGGGGCGGAAGCCGTCCGGCATGGCGGTGTCCTGCATGCACTCCTCCCGCAGCGTGCCTTTCTGTTCGTATGTCGTCTTTTCTGCCATTATGACATCGTTTATAAATTACCATATCATTGGAGGCTCTTGTCCGATACCGGAAAAAAGAAAACCGCTTTCCTCGTGCGGCCTTGTGTCGCAAAGGGGAAGCGGAATAATGGAGTTATAATAAATCTTACGGTAAGTCCGTAACGGCGGTTGCAGGTATTTCCAGTTTGGAGAAGGCGAATATCTTCTTGCCGAGATCTTTCAGCGAGGCTCCGGTATGACAGATATCCGCACCGTCGGTAATAAGGATGCGGCCATGGCTTCTTTGGTATATGTGCGCCTCTATCGGAGGGTATTGGCGGTGTGCCGTTCCAAGTCCAGCTGGAACCGGCGGCTTGTCGTCTGTGTGCAGATGTCCCTTCACTCCGTCGTTTCGTTTGCAGAACATCACAATACCGTTTATTTCGTTTTTGAAAAGATAAAGATACTATAATTATCCGTCTGTTAATCAACCGTACAGCTTTTTCTCATTATTCCTTTTTCTTTTCCCAGCATGTCAAAGAGCGATTTGTATCTTTAATTATTGATCCTTTACAACCCGGCAAGGTCGGTTCCTTCATTCAGGTAGAAAGGATAGACCATGTTGGTGCGCCTGTTGGTTTGCCGAATAGTGTAGTCCAAAGTGATATTCAGAATGCCTTCCTTGTCGTTCACCTCGAAATCCACCCGGTTCAAGTCCACCCGCGGCTCGAACATCACCACCGCATGTTCTATTGCCTCACGCAGCAAAGTCTGCGTGGAGATGTCCATTGCCTCGAACACATACCGCCGCACAAGGCAGCCGTAGTCATAGCGGTGGACACGCTCGCCGGGTGAGATGCTCAGCAGCGTCCACAGGCTCTGGCGTATCTTCTCTTCATAGGCAGCCATTCTGGTAGGAGTGCCGACCCTTTCCAATGCCGGAGGGAAGCTCCAACCGTTACCGAGGAATGTTTTGTTATCGTTCATATCTGTTCTATAATTATCATTATTGTTTTTCGTTATTGCCATTTAATCGTATCCTTGTATGCGGGGGAAAATAGCACCTCCAACAACACCTATTATAGCTTCTATTCCTCCTCCTGTTAACCCGCCAAGCAAAGCACCTTAGAACCTCCCGAAAGAAATCCTGTACCATTTCCAGCTCCTGCAAATTCTAAACTACCAGCCAATCCCATTTTTTATCCAATCATCTCTTCTCTGAATTGTTTTGTCACATTATTATAGATTGATATGACATTTCTTCCATCTTCAATCACTACCCGTTGTCGTACTCCGTTGACACAAAATTGTCGGGAATTTTATTTCCAACAGATTCCTTATGTTCGCTTGCTTCGTACATGGTTGCTGGATTTCAGCGTTGATACTTCGGTTCGTTTATCCCTGTTTCACCTTTATCCTATCGGATTATGAATCCTTGTACTCTTGACCAGAGCGGATAACATATCCGCCGGGACGGAATTTTCATATTTTATTCCACTTGTATCCTAATTTCGCCCAAATATACCATCTTCTTAGTTGCCTTTCATTTGAGATTTTAAACCAATTTCCCCTGTCGCAAAGTGCTATTGGGAAATCAGGATGTAATAACGCCTCAATAATTGGCTCGCCGTGCTTTTCTGCAAAATCTTTAAAATTGACTTGAGCGCCATGCTGGAATCTCTTTTGGTCGTTACTATATCCCATTTTATCATTAATGTCCATCAACATACCTGTGTCTCCATGTCTTTCCCCAGAGTCCATATCACTTGCTTTGGGAACTCTTGGATAACCTATCTCGATTCTTTTTTGATTGCGTCTGTTGAGCTTTCTAAATTTAACAATATCATGCACATCGTAGTCTCCTGTTATAAAATTTCGATGCCAACTTGGTTTTTTTTCATTCTTGGTGTCTTTTCCTATATTCTTACATGAGGCCAAAGACAAGTATGTTCCCTCAGCTTGTATAATCTTCTTTTGGGGAACTTTCTTGTATGATTCTACGCCCTCCTGAGTTAAATAGAAACCATCAATTGTTCCGTTGCTCCAATGAGGAACCATCCCCGACATCTCTTTCGGCAAGTCAAGTTCCTTCAAAACTTTTTTTAATGCTTCTCTTCTATTTTTATATCCGATATTCATTTTATCCGCAATCAGAGGTGCTGTTTTGGGCTTTAGCGACTTGTCCAATATCGAATGAGGCTTCGTGCCAGCACCTTGTGCTAACCTTGATAATGATTCTCGCCCGGTTTCTCTAATACTGATAGCACATCTTTTTTCTTTTGTATATTGTTCTATTACAGCGGCATCCTTCGGTAATGTGAACATAGTATGTAATTCGCCATAATACATCAGGGGCGGACTGTCATCTTCTCGAATCGGTTTAGATGGGCCGGCAGATTTCCATTTTCTATTATCGATGCCCAGCAATCCTATCAACTCGCTAAATAAGTAATGTTTATCAGATTCGATCAAGTGTTTCAGGAATGTAATTTGTTTTATATTCAATTCTAATTTCATGCGCTCAAATTCTTTCTGAGCCCTGTCGATCCCTATAACTTTACCATTCAAGAATACATGGCGTTGAATTGCTTGAGGGGGGCGATTATATCTGTTACGCACAGTTGAAATAGTGCGTGGATAAACATTTATATTTTGTCTCGCTTCGTACATAATCATCCGATTTTGAAATTTCGAGATATTTTTCTTGTCTCTTTCGCAGAGGCTACTGCTTTAATTCAGATTTACCTCAGCAGATCGGGATCACCGACGAAAGGTGTCTTAGCCAATTAAGTTTATTTTATTAGGAAGAGATTGCGGTTCAGTCCCTACAAGATGGTCGAAGCATGGTATATTACCTTCTTTCTTGACCATTACTTTTACCTTGGCGTTGCCGTATTCAAATTCAGCTCTTGAATATTTATCATCATGTTCATTATAACTTCTTAAAATCGTAATGGCAGGATATTCATTTGTCGAAATATATTGTTTACCATAAGACACATCTTCTGCATCATTTATGGTACTCAGTAAATTCTCACAAAGAACAGTGGAAGTGCAAAACAGCATAGTGTGTTTTGGCTTACGGTCTTTTTTATCCCGGTGATAGTAAATTGCTTCAAGAATATTTGCGTTATTTTCCTCTGTTCGCATTGAAGGAAGAACACTGCCTTCTGCAATATGTTTTGCCTTAAATTCTTGTCCCATATCATTATGCAAGTCGCATTTTTTAATAAACTGAAGTGCGGATATTGACTGGTTTCCCTGTACACGTTTTTTTTGCGGTACAGATCTTTCTCTGTTGTCATTCATTCGTAATTGTTGTACACTTTTCTTCTCTGTAACGGAAAACTTATGGGAAACCGCAGCTTTATGTTGTTTTGCTTCGTACATGGTTTTCAATTTTTAATGGTTAGAAATTACTGTTCTGTGGCATTACCGTCCGTCGCTTCATCTTTCAAGCAAGCGGCGAGGGGCAGAAGCGATGCTCCGAAAATCAGTCTTGATAAATTCCTCTTGCTCATACCATTATTCTTTTTATATTGTTTTACTGTTATCCTCCAATCTGTACCGTGGGGCATCCGGCGACTATTACGCCTCCGTGTGCCGTGGTGTCGCCCATGCGTGCGGCAGGCTTTCCGCCAATCATCACTGTGGCCGATCCTTTGATGATGCTGTCGGGCGGTCCCGTACATATGCACATATCACCCATGACTGCCGCAGGCAGTTTGCCTATCAATACCGTAGGTGCTCCGGGACCTATGACCGGGCCGCCTGCATGGGGGATGGGTGGCAAGCCCGGTGTCTGCATCGGACAGGTGTGCATGTCTGTTATTCTTGCAGCAGGCGGCATAATACTATCTGCTTAAATTCTTATAATTTGCTATTTAGTTAATCATCACCATTGCACCCTTTACGGTGGTCTGGCCGCTTGCCGAGAGTTCCGCTGTGGCGTTGCCCTTGACGGTGGCTCCCACCTTCGCCTGTACCTTGACATTCAGCCCTTCGAGGCTGACATCCTGCTTGGCTGTACCGCTGATTTTCATCGTGGCATCCATCGTGATGTTGCCTTTGGCTTTCAGCGTAATATCTTTTGCGGACGAGAGCGTGATGCCGTTCTTGTCCATCATGATTTCATTCTTGTTTTCATCAGTCAGACGGATGTGCTTCCCGTCATCGCTAATTTCCACCGTATTCTTTCCGGGGGTGGAGACCGTTATGATTTTCTTCTCCTCGTCGAACTCGATGCGCATCTTCTGGCGTGTGACCAAGGCTTTCTTGTTGTTCTCCGCCTCGTATTCGTAGGGCGGCTTGTGCTTTTCACCATAGATTGAGCCGAGAATGACGGGATTGGCCGGGTTGTTATTCACGAAACCCACCAATACCTCATCGTTCGGTTCGGGCAGCCAGAAACTGCCTGAACCGTTGGTAGCATATAATGTGGAGAGACGTGCCCAAAGCAGTTTGTCCTGTCCCTCCATCCACGGCAGTTCCACCTGTATGCGGTACTGCTTCTGTGGGTCGCCGTCCAGTTTTTTCACCACCGCCGTATGCAGCCCTTCCATGCCTGGCAGCAAGCCTGCCGCAGGGGGGCTTACCACATCCGGCTCGTCTGTGATATTGCCGGGGTTGATGCCGATTCCGGCTTTGGTAATCCATTCATTATGCTCGATGATATGCTCCACCGAACCGATGAAGGCGTTGCCGCCGAACCGCCTGCCCAAGCCTTTCAGTTCGATGATGCAACCCGGTACGGCTTCTGCTGCCCCGTAGAAGCTGAACGAACCGTGATAACGTGCAAGCCCGGCTTTCAATGCCATGCTGTCTGCCCATACTTTCAGCACTTTGCTGTCCGCAGGGGCATCGGTTTGGAGCAGCATATTATCGGCTGCGGCTATGTTCTCCGGTTCCAGGTCTCCCTGCTTGTTCAGCTTGGGAACGGAAGCACTTTCCTTGACGGACTTCTGTTCCGAAGGGTTCCACGACACGGCATCATACCCCGAAAACTGGTCGCTTGCCGATAGTCCGCCGTCAAAGTCTATCAGGTCGTTGCCGTAGGTGACGGTCAGCACGGGCAATGCGCCCGCTGTCGGTTTGAATGCCTTGATGTCGCTGCCCGTGGTGAGAATGAACATACCGCAGGCATCGGCACGCGAGAGGGCGAAATCCCAGTCCGTACAATAGTATTGCACCATATCGGGGTGCTGGTAGTCCGTGCTGTCTGCCGACACCTTGCCATATGCGGAAAGGACTTCCTCTATCATGTCCGAGTCTTTCTTCTTCTCGAAGATACGGTTCTTGCGCACCTGTGTGGCAGCGTAGGCGTTATCACGGCATTCCACCGTCATCAGGGAACGGTGTCCCTTGCCGATGCGTATGCCCGTATCCAGAATGATGCCATCGAACAAAGTCTTCAAGTCATTCAGTTCGCCTGCGTCGATACGGATAGCAGTGCCCGGCTTGAAACTGTCAGAGTCGGATTCGTCGAAAGTCTGCTTATCCATGTCTCCGGCATTGAAACGCAGGGTGGCTTTGCCGATGCGGTTCAGCTCCAGGCGGACATGAGCCGACACCAGTTCGAAGGCGTCCCCCAATGCCTTGCCGTTGCAAAAGACTTTGCACGCAAGGTTGCGGCCTGCATATTTTGACGGTGAGTCTGCCATATATTTCCCCCTTTCTTCTATTCCTTTTTTAGTGGCGGAAACAGGAGTTCCGTTCCTGCCGGTATGTTTCTGAAACTGTTCAGGTTGTTGAACCTTGCCACCTGCCGCACCAGCAGGGAATCCCCGTAAATCTTGTGGCACAGGTAAGGAAGCGTTTCCCCCTCCTTGACGGTGATAAGGCGGGACATGTCGGGCGACTGCTTGTGGAACTTCTTACGTTCCTCCTCACTGCACCGGAAGCCCGTAAAGGTCAACTCGACAGAGGCACGGAGCGGAACACCGCTGTTGCTGAACAAGGTGTATTTCACATCCATCTTCTTTATCTGGCCTTTGAACAGCAGTTCGACATATTGGATAAGGACGTAAGAGGGACGGTGTCCGTCACTGTTATATATATACAGCAACTTCTCCAACTCCTGTATCTTGTTATATACCTTGTCATTATCTCCGGTTCCCTCTATGATGCCCGTACAGTCAACGGTTATCTTGAATGAAAGGTTTTCCGGTTTGTAACGTTCGAACCGGGTATTCCCGCCTATGGCACCAAGCTGTCTGTCCTCACGATACACGATTTCTTTCCCGAACTGTAGGGTGTCTGGATCCATCAATACCGTATAGTCATCACCTATTTTGCTCCTATACTTTGCATCGGTATATGCCGTGAATTTCAATTTTTCCATCTTACCGGTTCAATGTTGTTCAACGTTCTTTCTTTCTTCTTTCTGCACGAATGCCCGCGCCGTGTTCCGAAAGTTCCTCCACCACCTTTTGCTTGAGGCGTTCGTAAGTCCTTTCAGAGATTTCTTCGGGAAGAATGACTTTTTTCTCCACTACAGTGCTAACATGTATTTCCTTTATGACTATCGGCATTATTTGCTCCTCCTTATTTCTTCGTATTTCAAGGTTATCGTTTCAATGGCTATTTTGCTTTCCGACGCATTCAGTGGAGCCATAGACCATTTTACAGGAATGACACGTGTGCAAATCCAGCTTGCAGCTATTTTATTCTTTTCATCAAGAAGAGTAACGGTCATGTTGCACGGCTTTATTTTTGCCCCATATTTGAACCGGAATGTATTCTTCACCCATGCGGTGATTTTCTCATTGATAGCTTCAAGCGCACGCCTCAGCACCAAATCGTTTACCCTGACATCTTCCGGGAGTCTTATTCCTGCCTGGTCTTTCCCGTTTTCAAACACAAGCTCCTGACCAAGGCCATCCACCTCTGCAAAAGAGGCGGATGCCTTGTTGCCCTCCCATTGAAATTCCACCTGAAAGTGAAATGCTACCGGCGGTTTCCATGTCTTGCTGTCAGGAGCCATATCTCAACGTTTTCAAGGTTATGCCGGTGTCACTCCTTCATGTGCCAACACAATCGTTTCCATAGATACACCATTACCATCGGCCTTGAAGCCTTCCACGGTGTACTTTTTCGGCCATGCGTTGGTCAGTTTCCAGCTCTGTACCGGACTTCCTGCCTCGTCCAGCAGGGCAACGGTCACGGTTCCGCGTTTGATGATGTTCATCTTCACCTGGTTGATCCAGTCCCATAGTTTCTTGTCATCCTTGAACATTGCTTTCTTCAGGGTTACATCGCCGCTCTTGCGCAAGCCCGGCATCTTCACCTTGGTAAAGCCCGGCATGTCGCCCGAGCGGTATTCAATCACGTCGAACTCGATATCGAGTCCCGATACTTCCTTGCAGGAGATTTTTCCCACATCCGTTATATCCACGCTGAAATGAAATTCAGGTACGGGCCATGTCTGAGCGCTCTGTGCAGCTCCATTTTCGTCTGCCATAATCTTTTATGTTTTAATTGTTTGTTAATGAATTCAAGATCAATACATTATTGCCGTCAGCTCTTCTGCATCTGCTGCTGGAAGGTGATTTCGATGAATTCCGCCGGACGGGTGATGGCCACCAGCACGGTGATGCGCATGATGCCGTTCAGTATGTCGTCGCCGGTCATTGTGTCGCCCAGTCCCACATGAATCTCGTAGGCCTCCTCCGGGGTGGAGCCTGCCAGTCCGCCGCGTTTCCATATGCTGCGCAGGAAGCTGTCCATCATCGAAAGCAGCCTTGTTACAATGGTAAGTCCCAGACCTATCCCCTGAATATTCTGACTTCGCTTTTTGTCCATTCGCAGGAAACTCGAGGATATCCGCGCGACGTCCTCCCCGCGCATGCCGGTGCCCGTGTCCTTGACTTTAACGCACAGCCAGCCGCTGTCGCCGTCAGGTTCCCAGCCGACTTGTATCTCCACCCATCCGCGCTCTGTGTACTTCACCGCGTTGGAGGTCAGATCGTTCAGTATCCTGGTTATGCGAACGCTGTCTCCGTGGAGCGTCCTGGGGATATCCGGGGAGAAATCAAGCCGCAGCTCGATATCCTTTTTGTTTGCGTGGTATCCCGCGAAAGCGGCGATATCAGAAAGCATGGAAGCCGCAGAGTAGTTCGTTTCCTCAATACGGAAGCTGCCTGTCTCCATCTCGGTGAAATCCATCATGTCGCTTATCATCGCAAGCAGAGTCTTGCCGGCGCTGCGGATATTTTCAGAATACCGCGTGATCTCTTCGTCCCGGGACTCACGCAGCACCATTTCATTGAAGCCCAGCACGCCGTTGATAGGCGTGCGTATCTCATGAGAGACAGTGCTCAGGAATTCTGTCTTGACCTGGCTGGCGCTTTGTGCCGCCGCCATGGCCTCCTCCGCCTCGTCACGGGTGTCGCGGAGTTCCTTCATGGTTCGCTTGAGCACCTTGAGATCCGGGGTCTCCATCGCAAACATCAGCATCATCAGACCGATGGATACCGTGAACAGCGTAAACAGCACGTTCGGGAAAATAAGCTGCACAACCGGTCCGGAGATCAGTACGAGAATATACACGGATACCGAAATGCGCTGCGCACTGCTGAATTTTCTGAAATTCACGATCATCATTATACTTGTAATGATTATCGCAGCTATCGGGATCACATGTATCAAAAGGTACAGCGGACCGTGAACGTATCCCGTCTCATCAAATGAGAATATCCACCCGGTGAAGATGTTGATGGCGAGCAGTACGACCATCGCCCCCGCTGCGCCGAGCGTGAACTCCGGAATATGGCGGTGCCGCGCCGTGCCGTAGATGGCGCAGGTGCAGTAGATCACGAACTGACATTCAAGGAACACGTCTGAGATCAGGTAAATAGTATTGAGCGCGGTGTTGAGCCATATCGGAACGCTGTCGGCATAGCTTATGGTTATCGCGGTCACGACGTCCAGGGTCACTGCAAGGAACAGCACTCCTGCGAGCCGCTTGAAATGCCGGTTGCTTGGCGAATCCGACGGATATTGCAGGTATACATACAGGTTCAGCACCACCAGCAGAGCCGCTGCCGCAAGCTCAAAGTAGATGTTGTATTTCATGCTTCGGAGCCGAGCAGCGCGGCTACCTTATCGGTAAGCTCCTTCGGCAGGAAGGGCTTCCTGAGGTAAGATGTAACGCCCAGCCGTATCGCCTCGCGGACAGTTTCCTGTGTGGCGGAGGCGGTCAGGAACATCACCGGGATATCCTTAAGCTTCTCCGACTGGCGAATGCTTGAAAGCGTGTTGAAACCGTTGAGCAGCGGCATTTCGATATCAAGCAGAATGCAGTCTATCCGAGGGTTGGAGGGTTCTCTCAGGAACTCCAGGCATCGCTTGCCGGACTCGGCAGTCACCACCTCGTGATCCTGCTTTTCCAGAATAAATTTACACATCTTAAGCGTTATCTTGTCGTCGTCGACTACCATTATTCTCTTTTTCATCAGTATTTCTCTCCGTTCTCGGTAAATTTTTGTATGTAAGCTGCCGCCGCTTCGTCAAAGCTTTTGCAATGCGATATCAGCCGCCGCTCATGCGACCTTAGCTCAGCGATGTTCCCGGCTGCAAGAAGATCCGCGGCGTACTGTGCGGACTGAGCCAGACGTTCAGCTCCCACCGCCGCGGCAGCGCTGCAAAGCTCGGTGCAGGTCTGCGCGTACTCCTTCCAGTCGGAGTTATCCAGAGCCTTCTCCAGCGATTCCGCCCGCGAGGTCATATCCGCCATTCCAATGATCCTGCGGAACAGCTTTTCGTCGCCGCAGCAGCAATTTATTCCCGCAGCAGCGTTCAGTTCCGGAAGCTCCCTTGCGCCGGAGGCGGCTTCATGCGTTTCCGAGCCGGGAGTTATCGGAAGGATCAGCTCCCGCGGCAGGTACTCAAGCAGCACCGATTCCAGGCGGTCGCTCTGCACCGGCTTTGCGAGGTAGTCGGTAAATCCACAGGCGGCGTACTTCTCCCGCGCCCCGACCATCACGTTGGCGGTCAGCGCGATAACCGGGGTTCCGGCATTGGGAGAGCCATCCTGTGCACGGAGCTGTTTCAGGGTCTCAATGCCGTCCATATCAGGCATAAGATGATCCATGAATATCAGGTCGTAGTGCGTCCGCGAAACCAGCCCGAGGCACTCGCGCCCGCTGTAGGCGGATTCGGTCCGTATCTGCGTCAGACGGAGCAGTCCCTTTATGACATCTATATTGAGCTTAACATCGTCCACTACCAGGATCCTTGCTCCCGGCGCCCGGAAGCGCTCGTGATACTCCTCTTTCTGACCGCTGGCGGCACGGCGGTTCTCGATGAACACCCCGACCGGTTCGTATGACACCACGCGCTGCGGTATCTCCACAGTGAATTCCGAGCCGGAGCCCAGCGTGCTGCGCACCGCGATGGTACCTCCCATCATTTCAGTGAGGTGCTTTGTTATATTGAGCCCAAGACCGGTGCCTTCGATGTGGCGGTTGGTCATTTCGTCCAGCCGGCGGAACGCCTTGAACAGGTTCTGCTGATTCTCCTGCGAGATACCCATTCCGGTGTCGCGGACGGATATTTTCAGCATGATCTCGTTTTCAGCGGTATGTTTGAAATCAACGCGCATAGTAACCTCGCCCGCGGAGGTGTACTTCACGGCGTTTGTCAGCAGGTTCAGTATGACCTGCCGCAGCCGCACTTCATCCCCGGCGAGCTTCGCGGGAAGCTGAGGATCGTTCTTTATCTCAAGCAGCAGGTCTTTTTTCTCAGCCCGCATTATCATCATGCTGTAACAGTCGTTCATTAGCTGCTGCGTACTGTATTCTGCGGTTAGAAGCTCCAGCCTGCCGGATTCTATCTTCGACAGGTCGAGGATATCGTTTATCACCGATAGCAGCGAGTGCCCGGCGGACTGGATATTCGCCGCATAGCTCAGAATAGACTCGTCGCTGCTTTCCCGTAGTATCATCTCGTCCATTCCCAGGACCGCGTTGATGGGCGTGCGTATCTCGTGCGACATGCTTGCGAGGAAGGATGTTTTGGCTTCGTTAGCACGGTCGGCGGTGCGCATCGCTTCCAGCAGCTTTTTTTCCTGCTGTTCCATTTTGCGCTGCTGTCGCTTGAAAACTACGCTCTGGTACTTAACGGTAAGCCCGATCATCACCGGAACCGTCACCATCACCTGGGCTACGTCAAGCACGGCCATTTTTGTGAGGTCGCCCTCGGGGAGCAGGATAAGTTCCGGGAAGAACATCTGGACTGCAAGGCAGCCAAGCGCGGCGATAAGGTCAAGCGCGAACATCACGCAGCACCTGGCGCCGTCCATCGCGAACCACGGGAACACCAGCCCGAATGCGAGCCAGAGGGGCATTCCGCTGTAGACTCCCCCGTTCAGCATGTACATCAGCGGGAACAGCACCAGATTTACCGCAATAGTAATGAGATAGTACGCAGCTTCTTTCTTTTTGCGAATAACCGAGAGATAGAACGCCAGGGACAGCGTAAGCAGCCCGAGCAAGGAGGCGAGGTTCCCCGCGAGACTCATCTGCGTCGCGAAGGAGATCACCACTGACGCGGCGCAGCCCGCCATGCTTATAGTAATCAGTATATTCTGTAGTTTGTGGCGTATGTCGAGGTCGTCGCTCAGCAGGAGCGTACGGAGTTTGTTTTTGTCTGAGAGCATGCGCAGTATACCCTCCCTGAGTTGGCTCGCGGGGATTTCCCGCATTTGGCATTTGATATATTGATTATAGCATAAATCTATATAAAATGCAATATACATTAAATTATTTTTGTGCAGAAAAACAAAAGGGAACCTCTAAAAACCGGTTTGAAAAGGGAAAATGGGTAGAGTGCGCCGAAT
>OGRY01002385.1_pt1 | contig 12064 bp, 7 predicted proteins | sample 1553551 | NCBI WGS metagenome assembly OGRY01 (sample SAMEA2580101, study PRJEB22360) | human gut metagenome | biome: human gut; feature: human-associated habitat; material: faeces | place: Denmark | collected 2008/2010
CAATCTGGCTGAAAACCGGATTCGTAGAAGGAGAATCAGTGGCGGACATTTCATAAAGAGGAGGAGACCATGGGAGAATATTTATTAGGAATAGATATCGGAACCAGTGCCTGCAAGATTGCAGTCTTTGCAAAAGACGGAACCGTCAAGGCAACCGGAACCGGTGATTATCAGGTTTATTACCCACATCCTGGATGGGCAGAACAGAATCCGGAAGAATGGTGGGAAGCAGTTTGCGATGCAATCCCAAGGGTACTCGTAAAAGGAAATATTTCCCCGGAAGAGATTAAAGGAATCGGAATCGATGGACAGAGCTGGTCTGCGATCGCAGTAGATAAAGATGGAAATGTACTTACGAACACCCCAATCTGGATGGACACAAGAGCCACAGATATCTGTGAAGAATTCAATGAAAAGATTGGGAAAGACAAGATCTTCGAGCTTTGCGGCAACTCTTTGCAGCCATCTTATACAACTGCAAAGATCATCTGGTATCAGAGAAATCTGCCGGAAGTCTATGCAAAGACTTATAAGATCCTTCAATCCAACAGTTATATTGCATACAAACTGACCGGTGTGATGACACAGGATCTTTCTCAGGGATATGGCCTTCACTGTTTCGATATGAGAACAGGAACCTGGAATAAAGAGATGTGTCAGGAATTTGGATTTTCTTCTGAACTATTTCCGGAAATTCATGCCTGTCATGAAGTGATCGGTGAGGTAAATGAGAAAGCTGCGAAAGAAAGTGGACTGGCGGAAGGAACACCGGTCGTGGCCGGAGGACTCGATGCAGCATGTGGAACTCTCGGCGCAGGAGTGATCCACAGCGGAGAGACACAGGAACAAGGTGGACAGGCAGGTGGAATGAGTATCTGTACCGACCAGTATCGTGCTGATGAGCGGTTGATCCTTGGATTTCATGTCGTGCCGGATTGCTGGCTCTTACAAGGCGGAACAACCGGAGGCGGCGGAGTGATGCGCTGGCTTGAGCGGGAGTTCGGAGCGTACGAAAGAGAAGAAGGAAAACGTCAGGGAAAAAGCTCACTGGATTTATTTAATGAAGAGGCGGCAGCAGTAGCACCGGGAAGTGACGGAGTGATCTTCCTCCCATATATGTCCGGTGAGAGAACTCCGATCTGGGATCCAAACGCAAAAGGTGTTTACTACGGATTAGATTTCAGTAAGACAAAAGGACACTTCATCCGTGCGGCAATGGAAGGAACAGCCTATGCATTGAAGCATAACCTTGATGTTGCGGAAGAAGCCGGAGCGAAAGTAGAAGTCCTGCGTGCGATGGGCGGATCAGCAAACTCCTTGTTGTGGACACAGATCAAGTCTGACATCACAGGAAAACCAATTGTTGTTCCATCCTCTGACACAGCGACAACACTCGGTGCAGTGATCCTTGCCGGAGTCGGAATCGGAATGTACAAAGACTTTGACGAGGCAGTGAAGCTTACTATTGAAGAGAAGCGTTTCCACGAACCGAATAATGAAAACAGAAAAGTTTACGATAAAAATTACGAAACATATATAGAACTTTATAAACAATTAAAGGAAACTATGGCGAAAAACCATGAATAAGAAATAAATTAACAAAAGGTCAAAAAGGAGGATCTTGAAAATGAAAGCAGCAGTTGTATGCGCCAACGAAGACGTACAGTATCTTGATTACGAAGAACCGACACCGGGACCGGGCGAAGTTAAGGTCAAAGTAAAATGTTCCGGTATCTGTGGATCTGATATTCCACGAGTACTTCATAACGGAGTTCATTTCTATCCAATCGTACTTGGACATGAGTTCTCAGGAGATGTTGTAGAAGTAGGTGAAGGTGTAACAAAAGTTAAGGTTGGAGATCACGTATCCGGTGCACCGTTGAAACCATGTATGAAATGTGATGACTGTCAGAATGGCAACTTCTCTCTCTGCAAACATTACAGCTTCATCGGTTCCAGAGAGCAGGGAGCAAATGCGGACTATGTAGTAGTTCCTGAGAAAAATGCCGTACCGTTTGCAGACAATGTTCCATATGAGCAGGGCGCTATGTTTGAGCCTGCAACCGTAGCCATCCACGGTGTATTCCAGAATGATTACCACGGCGGTGAGTATGTGGCAATCCTGGGCGGCGGTACCGTTGGTATGTTTACCATGCAGTGGACAAAGATCTTCGGCTCCAAGAAAGTCGTAGTTTTTGATATCAGCGATGAGAGACTTGCCCTTGCAAAACGTCTCGGCGCAGATGAAGTCATCAACACAAAAGAAGAAGGCTACATGGAGAAGGCCATGGCCATCACAGGCGGCAAAGGATACGGCTTTGTATTCGAGACAGCCGGACAAGTTCCTACTATGCACATGGCATTTGAGCTTGCTGCAAACAAAGCCCATGTATGCTTTATCGGTACTCCTCATGAGAACCTTACTTTCACACCGAAACAGTGGGAGAATATGAACCGTAAAGAGTTCAAACTTACCGGTTCCTGGATGTCCTACAGTGCACCATATCCGGGACGTGAGTGGGATCTGACCGCGCATTACTTTGCAACCGGCCAGCTGAAATTTGATCCGGGCTTCATCTACAAGAAGATCCCGATGAGCCAGGCACAGGAAGCATTCCAGCTGTTCAAGACCCCGGGCCTTGTAAAAGGAAAGATCCTTCTTTCCAATGAGGAAGACTGATATGATCCTGACTGTAACGTTAAACGCTGCCATTGACAAGCGTTATGTAGTAGATGATTTTAAAGTGGGCGAAGTGAACCGGGTACGGGAATGTACCTATGTTCCCGGCGGAAAGGGACTGAATGTCTCCAAGCCGGCGTCCATTTACGGTGCCGAAGTGGTTGCCACAGGTTTTGTGGGCGGCCACGCAGGCAATTATATTGAAGATGCCCTGAAACCTTTTGGCATCAAGAGCGCTTTTTACCATGTGGACTCGGAGAGCCGTTCCTGCATCAATATCTGGGATGAAGTGAATCACGTGCAGACCGAATTCCTGGAGCCGGGATTTACTCTCACAGAGGCAGACTTTGAGGGATTTGAGAAAAAATTCCGCGAGCTTGTAAAAGACGCTTCTGTTGTTGCAATGTCCGGCAGCGTGCCCAAAGGACTTGACGGAACTGCCTATCAGCGTCTTGTGAAGATTGTCAAAGACGCAGGAAAACCGGTGATCCTGGATACCAGCGGAAAGCTTCTGGAAGAGGGAATCAAGGCAGCACCAACACTGATCAAGCCCAATATCGACGAGATCCGAATGCTTACGGGAAAGCACTGTGATGACATCAACGATATCATCGAAGCGGCAAAAGCCATCCATGCCGGTGGCGTGGAGATCGTAGCGGTTTCTCTTGGAGCAGATGGCTCCTTGGCAGTTGGCGAGGAGGGGATTTTCCGTGCGATAGTTCCGAAGATCGATGCAGTAAATACTGTAGGCTGTGGAGATTCCATGATCGCAGGTTTTGCCCTTGGATTAAGCGAGGGACTTTCCCTGGAAGAGACCCTGCGCAGGGCCAGCGCGATCTCAGCGGCAGCAGCCATGCGTGAGGAGACCGGTTTCTTTGTGATGGAAGATATGGAGAAACTTCTTCCACAGATTGAAATCAAAAAATTATAGAGGCTGTAAAACAAGTTTATAATAAGAAAAATTTTTTCATAAAAAAGGAGATGTAAAGATGGCAGAAGTTATCAATCCGGCAATCGTGCCGAAAGTGACACTTCCTTCCGGCGAACAGGTTCCATGCGTCGGAATGGGAACCTTCGGTTCCGACCGTGTATCCGCCGAGGATGTATCTGCAGCTGTTGCAGGCGCGATCCGCAGTGGTTACCGTATGTTCGACTGTGCCGCATGCTACGGAAACGAGCATGAGATCGGCCAGGTATTTAAGGATGCGTTCGACGAAGGCGTTGTAGAGCGTAAGGATCTCTTCATCATGACAAAAGTATGGAACGACATGCACAGAAGAGTAGAGGAAGCCTGTGACAAGAGCATCAAAGACCTTCAGTGTGACTATGTGGATATGTATTATATCCACTGGCCATTCCCGAACTATCATGCACCGGGATGTGATGTAGATTCCAGAAATCCGGATTCCAAGCCGTTCAGTGTTGAGGAGTTCATGGATACATACCGTCAGTGCGAGGCTCTGGTAGAAAAAGGAAAGATCCGTTACATCGGTATTTCCAACATGACCATTCCGAAACTTGAGGCAGTTCTTCCACTTATGAAGATCAAACCTGCAACCTGCGAGCTTGAGCTGCATGTATGCTTCCAGCAGCAGGAGCTTTATGATTATCTGGTAGCACATAACATCCAGCCGGTAGGTTACATGCCGATCGGTTCCCCACGCAGACCTGAGAGAGATATCTGTCCGGAGGATGTTGCGGATCTGGAAGTTCCGGAAATGCAGGCAATCGCAAAAGCACATGGTGTTCATCCGGCTCTGATCGCTCTGAAATGGGCACATCAGAGAGGCGAGATCTCCATTCCGTTCTCTGTCCACAACTATGCAAGCAACCTGAAATGTGTCACCGAGGATCCTCTTACAGATGAGGAAATGGCAACCATCGCAACCCTGGAAAAAGGCAACCGTCTTGTAAAAGGACAGGTATTCCTGTGGCATGGTGCAAACGACTGGCATGACCTCTGGGATGAAGATGGCGTTATTGTAAAATAAATCGCGGAACAGCCAGCGTAATATTGTATACGATGAAATCCCGTGTCCAATATATTGGACATGGGATTTTTTGCACAGTACTGCCTGTAAAGTGGACTAAGAAACTCCGTTGTAAATTATCAACAAACATGTTACCATGTAGAAAGAATTAACAGTTATTGTTTACATAGAAAACAGTAATTTTTAACAATGTAAATGGCAGATATAGTGGGAGGTATCTGCCAGGGGGATGTACAAAAAAGCAACAGAAACTGAACAGAGGGGGACGACAGAAATTATGTATCGTATTTTACTGGTAGACGATGAGATACTTGTTCGCGATGCGATCCGGGAGAATATTGACTGGAAAGCCATGGACTGCGAGCTGGTAGGAGACTGTGACAACGGGAAGGCAGCAGCGGAATTTGTGCAGACCCATCCGGTAGACATTGTACTTACAGATATTCTTATGCCATATATGGATGGTATGGAACTGAGCCATTTTCTCCATGATAACTATCCGGATATTGTAATTGTGATCTTCAGTGGATTCGGTGAGTTTGAATATGCCAAGAAGGCGATCCAGTATGACGTCAGTGAATACATGCTGAAGCCTGTAACTGCCATGGAACTCCGTGCAGTCATCGAAAAAATGAAGAAAAAAGTGGATCAGCGAAGAGAAGAAAAACAGAAAATCGAGCGCCTGACGCAGACATCGGAGAACTATCAGAAGAATGCGATTGTGATCCGGTCCAGAGCACTGCAGGCTTTTGTGGAAAACATTAAAACAAGAGAAGAAAGCCTTGAGGAACTTTCCGGGCTTGGAATCAGTCTGGAAGCTGCCTGCTATCGCGTGGCGGCGTTTGATCTGGATCTGTATTCGGACGGAACACAGATCACCGCAGAGAAAAGGCAGGAGAGTGCACTGATGTCCTTTGTCCTTTTTAATGTCAGTGATGAGATTGTAAGCAGGGAGAAGGCAGGTGTTGCCTATCAGGAAGGAAACAATAAGGTCTGCGTATTGTTTATGGGAAACCGGACCAGAGAATTTGGCGAAAAAATTATGGAAATCTGTCAGATGATCCAGTCCAAGCTTAAAGAGCTGATGGCTCTGGATGTTTCAATCAGTGTGGGAAGCTGGGCAAGGACACAGCAGGAGCTTCTGGTGTCTCATGAGCTGGCAGAAAAGGGAATCGAATACAGATATCTTCTTGGTGGAAGGCTTCTGATTGATATGGAGGAACAGCCGGAGGAGAATACGCTTTCCATAAAGAATGTCGTAGAGGCTCTGGTAACCGCACTGAAAACAGGCAGGAAAGAAAATGCGGATCATATTTTAGAAAAAATTTCATCCGACATCAAAGCGGCACGCGTGGATAAGAGCAGGGCCTGTGTTTATCTGCAGCAGATCATCCGTGCAGCAGACGAAACCTGCGAGGATATGGTTCCGGACAGTAAGCTTTTTTCCAAAAGAGAAGCACTTCTGCAGCAGGTTACGGAGCAGAATTCTTTTGACAGTGCATTTGAACTGGTAAAATCTCATGTGGGAGAAATTTTTCAGACGCTTTCCGATGCCAACAGTTCCAGCGGACAGCGCCAGGCAAGACTTGCCCTGGACTATATTCAGAAGAATTATATGGACCCGGATTTAAGCCTGAACAGTATCTGCTCCTATCTGAATATCAGTACCAGTTATTTTAGTACGATTTTTAAAGATCTTACAGGAGAAACATTTACAGAAGTTCTGATACGTACCCGAATGGAGAAAGCGAAGGAGCTTCTGGAAAATACAACCATGAAGAATTATGAAATTGCCGAAAAAGTCGGATTTGCAGACCCGCATTACTTTGGAATCTCCTTCAAAAAAATGACAGGCTGCACCCCGACAGAATATGCAAGGGAGAAACGTAAATGAGAGATATCCGGTTTGCGGCAAAGATCATAGGAAAATTCAAAAGTATCCAGAGCGCGATCTTTGCGGTGGTGACGGTGCTGCTTTTAAGTGCGGTGCTGGTTATAACCGGTGTTTCTATGAGATATACCCGCAATTCTATTTTTGAAAATTCCTCTGTCTACACCCAGAATATCGTGCAGCAGATGAATCAGAATATAGATTCTTATATTGACTACATGGAAAATATTGCTTATATGATCTCCAGCAACGAGGATGTGCAGCAATATCTTTTCGGCGAAAATGTGGACGATGACACAAGAGAACGTCTGATCAACCAGTTCAAGACAATTCTGGACGGGCGAAGTGATATCCGAAATCTGGGAATCATTGGAATTAATGGGCGGAAACTGATCAACGACGGCAAACAGTCTGTGAATCCGGATCTGAAACTTTCCACCCAGGAGTGGTACCTGGATGCTTTGCAGAAGCCGGAAGGCCCGCTTCTTACATCTTCCCATGTACAGCACATCATCAGCGGAGAACGCCCGTGGGTGATCACTTTAAGCAGGGGAATCCGTAATTTTTCCAACAGTGGTGAGAAAGAGGGAGTCTTTTTTATTGACCTGAATTACAGTGCCATCAGTGAACTCTGTGATCAGAATACGATTGGGAAAAAGGGATATGCATTTATTCTGGATGAAAGCGGAAATATTGTATATCATCCGCAGCAGCAACAGCTTTACAATGAATTGCAGACGGAGAATATCGACCTGATCGTGGAATCAAAAGAAGATACGGTGCGTACCGGAAAGGGAAACAGAGGAAAGCTGTATTCCATTTCCAGATCCAATAAAACCGGATGGACCGTTGTGGGCTGTATGAGCGTCAGCGAGCTTCTGCGAAAAAGTAATCAGGCGCAGAGTATTTATGTACTTATATCTGCACTTCTGATGATCGTGGCTCTGCTTTTTTCAAGATTTCTGGCAAAGAGTCTTACCTATCCCCTTCAGCGTCTCAGGGATTCCATGTCCAGGGTACAGGAGGGGCATTTTGACGGAGCAGATGTGGAGATCGATTCAGAGAATGAGATCGGAAGCCTGACGAAATCTTTCAATATGATGACACATAGGATACAGGATCTTATGGAGCAGAACGTGAAGGAACAGGAAGCAAAGAGAAAAAGTGAGCTTAAGGCCCTTCAGTCCCAGATCAATCCTCATTTTCTCTACAATACCCTGGATTCGATCATCTGGATGGCAGAGGGCAGAAAGTACGAAGAGGTTGTTCTGATGACAGCATCCCTGGCGCGTCTTCTTCGTCAGAGCATCAGTAATGAAGATGAAGTGGTTCCTCTTGCAAGGGAAGTGGAGTATGCCAAGGGTTATCTTACGATCCAGAAGATGCGTTACAAGGACAAGCTGGAATTCGAGATCGATGTAGAACCTTCTATATTAAATATCCCTCTGATCAAGCTGGTTCTCCAGCCGATCATTGAAAATGCCATCTATCATGGACTGAAATATAAAGAGAGTAAGGGACTTTTGCAGGTAAAAGGCTTTATGAAGGACGGAAATGCAGTTCTTCAGGTGATCGACAACGGTGTAGGTATGGATGAGGAAACATTGTCACATATTTATGATAAGCATAAGGTGAATTATCATTCCAATGGTGTGGGTGTTTACAATGTACAGAAACGTCTGAAGCTTTATTATGGAGAAAATTACGGGATCACCTATGAAAGTGAAAAAGGTGTCGGAACCACTGCCACGATCATCATTCCGGGAATACAGGAGGAATCAATATGAAAAAACATAGAAAACTCCTGACTTTAGGAGTGGTCATCTGCCTTGTGGCGGGGCTTGTAGCCGGAATAGTCTATTATAAACAGGTAGAAGAAGAGAGAAAACTATCGCTGATCTATATTCCGAAGGTTGTGGACGGTACCAATGATTTCTGGACATCACTGATCCAGGGGGCGGAGATGGCTGCAAAGGAATATAATGCAGATATCCGCGTATGGGCACCTGAGGAAGAGAATGATGTGGATGGGCAGAACAAGCTGATCGAAAGGGCAACAGAAGAAAAACCGGACGCGATCCTGATCTCGCCGTCCAGCTTCACTGAATCCGACCAGCTTTTGAAGAAGGCAAAGGAACAGGGAATACATATCGCATTTATTGATTCTTACACACAGGAAGAGGTCCAGGATCTTACCGTTGCGACCGATAATCTGGAAGCGGGACAGATCCTTGGCAGGTTTGCGAAGGATCTTGTGGGAACGGATGATCAGATTGCGATCGTTTCACATGTAAAGGGTGTATCTACAGCAGTTGAAAGAGAAAAAGGTTTCCGGACAGGACTTGGCAGTCTGAAGGATAATATCGTAGATGTGGTATACTGTGATTCTCGGTATGACAAGTCCTATGAGCTTACAAAAGAGCTGATGAAAAAATATCCGGATCTCAAGATGATCGCGGGAATGAATGAATATTCCTCTGTAGGTGCTGCAAGAGCAGTAAAGGCAGCAAAAGCAGAGAATCGGATCAGGGTGGTGGGAGTAGACAGCTCACAGGAGGCCGTCCAGCTGATGGAACACGGAATCTTCCAGGGAATCGTTGTACAGAAGGCATTTAAAATGGGGTATGTGGGTGTTCGGGAAACTGTTAAGATGCTGCGTGGAGAAGACTATAAGAAGAATATTAATTCCGGGTGCCAGCTTGTGACTCCTGACAATATGTATACCAGTGAGATCGAAAAACTGCTTTTTCCGTTTAATACGTTAAAAACATATGGTGATCTTACACCGTAAATAGTCATAAATGCACAAAGAAAAAGGTTAAATATTTACCATACAGTAAATATTTAACCTTTTTTTGAAAGATATTCTATTACAATTATTGATTTTTGACGGTATTATAATAACCAAGAAAACACAAGATACGTGCAAAACGTGAGGAGGGTAAAAATTGGAAAACTTAAAACAAAATCCAATCGTTAAGAAGCTCGGATTGAACAGAATACTGCTTGTCTGTGTTCTGATTCTTATGTTCCTGGTTTTTAAAGTAGTTCTTGGAAACAAGTTTCCGGCTGTTGATAGTATCAGATCTACTTTGAACTATGTGTACTTCCTGGGCTTTTTGTCACTTGGCGTTACATTCGTAATCGCTACAGGAGGAATCGATTTCTCCATCGGACCTGTAATGTTCTGCTGTGCACTGGTATCCGGTTACTGCATGACATCTTACAAGGTTCCATGTGCAGTTGCCATGATCCTTTGCATTCTGATCGGTCTCTGCTTTGGTATTTTCAATGGCTGGATGGTTTCTTACATGTCAGTGCCACCATTCATTATTTCCATGGCATCCATGAACATTGCAAAAGGTATTGCTTCTGTATTCACAAAAACACAGTCCGTAAGCTGGCCGGCAGCCAGTGAGGCAAACGGCTGGTTCCGTAATATCGTTTCCGTAAATGGCTTCCCTGTAGGAATTGTTATTTTCCTGGTAATGGCAGTTATCTGCGGTATCGTTCTTTACAACACAAAACCAGGACGTTACATCCTCTGCCTTGGATCTAACAAAGAGGCTGTCCGTCTTTCCGGTGTCAACACAAAGAAATGGGAAATGCTTGCTTATATGATCTGCGGATTCCTGGTAGGTATTGCAGCACTCTTCTTTGTAGCTACATACACAACTGTTCAGCCAGGTTATGGCGATCAGTACAACAATGAGGCTATTGCAGGCTGCGTTATGGGTGGTACATCCATGGTTGGTGGACTTGCTTCCATCGGCGGTACTGTAATCGGCGTATTTATCATCTCTCTTCTTCAGCAGGGCATTATGGCATTTGGCCTTGGTAAAGGACAGCAGATGATCATCACAGGTATCATCGTTATCGTTGCAGTTTATATCGACGTTTCTGCAAGACGCAGAAAGAACTGATCTTAGAGGGAGGATGCGACAATGGGTGAAGTTATTTTAACTATGAAGGACATTGATAAGTCCTTTCCTGGAGTTCATGCTCTGGATCACGTTAATTTCGAAGTAAAACGCGGCGAAGTACATGCACTTATGGGAGAAAATGGTGCCGGTAAATCAACACTGATGAAGGTTCTTACCGGTATTTATCAGAAGGATTCAGGTTCCATCGTTTACAAAGGACAGGAAACAGAATTCCACAATACACGTGAGGCACAGGATGCCGGCGTTGTAATCGTACATCAGGAGCTGAACATGGTAGGTGATCTTACTGTTGCTCAGAACATCTTCATCGGACGTGAGCCGAAGAAGGGTTTCCGCATTGATGACAAAAAGATGATCGAGGATTCCAAAAAGCTTTTTCAGGATCTGAACATTGAGATCAATCCGAAAGAAAAGATGAAAAACCTGACAGTCGGAAAACAGCAGATGTGTGAGATCGCAAAAGCAATTTCCCATAAAGCTGAGGTTATCATTTTTGATGAGCCTTCCGCAGCACTGACAGAGAAAGAGATCGCGGACCTGTTCGAGATCATCCGTGACCTTCGTAAGAAGAATCTTGGTATCGTATATATCTCTCACCGTATGGATGAGATCAAGACCATCACAGACCGTGTAACCGTTATGCGAGATGGTGGATATGTAGGAACTCTGATCACAAAAGACAGTACAAAAGAAGATATCATCAACATGATGGTTGGTCGTGTTATTTATGAAGATCCGAAACAGCAGAGTGCAGTTCCGGCAGATGCACCGGTAGTTCTTAAGGTTGAACATCTGAACGCAGGAAAGATGGTTCAAGATGTAAGCTTTGAACTGAAGAAAGGTGAGATCCTTGGTTTCTCAGGACTAATGGGGGCAGGACGTACCGAGACAGCCAGAGCACTGTTCGGAGCAGACCCGAAACAGAGTGGTAAGATCTCTGTTATGGGTAAAGATGGACAGCTTCACGAAGTTACCATCAACAGCCCGCAGGATGCTGTTAAATGTGGTATCGGTTATCTGTCAGAGGACAGAAGAAGATATGGCTGTGTTGTACAGAAATCTGTAACAGAGAATACAACACTGGCAACCATGGAAGAGTTTACCAATGGTATTTTTATCAACAAGGCAAAAGAGAAACAGGTTGCAGAGAAATATGTAAATGAGCTTGCAACAAAGACACCGACCACCGATCAGCTGGTAGTAAACCTTTCCGGTGGTAACCAGCAGAAGGTTGTTATTGCTAAATGGCTGACACGAGACAGCGATATCCTTATTTTCGATGAGCCGACAAGAGGTATCGATGTTGGTGCCAAGAACGAAATCTACAAATTAATGAACAGACTGGCAGCAGAAGGCAAATCCATTATCATGATTTCTTCTGAGATGACAGAAGTTCTCCGAATGAGTGACCGTATCATCATCATGTGTGAGGGTAAAGTTACCGGATGTATTGATATCTCCGAGGCAACCCAGGAAAACATCATGGACAAGGCCACACGGAATATCAATTAAGGAGGAAAGTCATGACTAAGAAGAAAAAAAGTATTTTAAGTGATCA
>OGRY01002390.1_pt1 | contig 12049 bp, 6 predicted proteins | sample 1553551 | NCBI WGS metagenome assembly OGRY01 (sample SAMEA2580101, study PRJEB22360) | human gut metagenome | biome: human gut; feature: human-associated habitat; material: faeces | place: Denmark | collected 2008/2010
GACGAGCCACATGGTCTTTGAACCAGCGAAGCGACAAGCCGCCCGTACGCACGAATCCCCAATAGAAGTATGTGTCGGGCAGCGTGCCTGAATTAAAGATGAGACCCATGCCGGGTTTGGAAAGTTCGGGCACGATGCCGGAGGTGGAGACGCAGAACATCGCACATGTTCCTGCAACATCGACGCCCTGATTGGCTTCAAATACCCCGGAACCCAGCATGGACTGCATCGTGTCGCCCGCACCCGCAAGAATAGGGATGCCGGCCGGCAGGCCCGTGCGCACGGACATCGCTTCACAGAGTCCGCCGACAATGTCCCAGGGTTTGCGGATGGTCGGCATGTACTGAGGATCAATCCCGAGAATATGGAGCTGCTCTTCGGACCAGCATTTCTTTTGCACGTCGTAGCCCAGCCCCCAGCCTGACATGGCGCCCCAGTCAATAAAGGCATCTTTGCCTTTAAGGCCGGCCAGTCTCATCAGAATGTAGGGGGCGTTATGGACGAATTTCACACCCTTCGTGCGAAAGGCTTCGGAGTTGGCGATGAACCAGCGGGCGAACATCGCGGGAAACATGGGGGAGGCCTCTGGATTGCCGGTCTCACGGCTCCAGATATCCAGCTTTTTGGCGTTGATCGTTTCAACGTCAGCCATGGTGCGGCTGTCGAGGTAGTTGATGTAAGGCGTTACCGGATCCGCGTTCTCATCGATCCCGACAATGCCGCAGATGATGCCGTCACCCATAATGGCACTGACGTCTTTGGGATCGAACCCCAAACGGCGCAGTTCACTCGTGGTTTCAGCCATACAAACCACGCAGTTGTCAAGATAAGTGTTGACATCCATTTCCACCCACCCCGGCTGCGGATAGGTGAGTGATGTGGGCAGTGATCGGCTCGTGACCAGGCGAAATTGTTCATCGTAAACAGCAACCTTCACGCTTTGCGTGCCGGCATCAAAACCCATATAGAGCTTGCCCATGACGGAGCCTCCAATATCAACATGAGGCATCTATTGTAGGGGGTTTGGCGTAGACGTTGCTAAGCGGCTTTTTCTGAGGAGTGTGTCTATAACACTAGAGCGCTCTCATGCTTTTAAGGTGAGATTGCTGCAATGTCTTGAATAGTGATGTTTTCAGAACTTGTGTTTTCAGCGTTATAGCTCATACCGTTATGAGCTCTGCATTCATACACTGATCGTTCCCAGCTTGGTGGAAGTATTCGGCAAAGTCGTTAATTGGCTTGATGCTGCGGCTCGTGAAGACAGGTATGAAAATGCCGCTGCAGCACAGAATGCCGGAGTGACGGGAGCAGTGGACTTCGTGATGGCTTTCCGCCAGCCTTCCTAGTAACTCGACGGGACCGCTACTCTTTTGAAAACGATTGATGCTCTGAGCTGAAGACTATCTCAGAGATTCTCTCAATGCTCAAAAGGGTCGTTTTTCCCTCTCCTAGACAGGGAAAGGGGCGAGAAAGGGCTTCTGATGTTGAGACGGCAAGCCCACTCAGTCCAAGGGCTCGCGACGTCTGCGTCCGCCGAGGAAACTGCGAGGCCAAATAATTACAGATGGATTGTTGGAAAATTGCTAATTCCACATCCCGTCGGTATGATCCAGCCTGTTTACGTTCATACAAGATTAAATGCCCAAATGATCCCCACGTTCCATAGTTCAATCACGTTTGTCCGCGCTAAAACTTCGCAATTTCCGCACCCCTCGTTCGGCACATTCGGCAAGCTTGGCATGAAGGTTGTGCCTGTTGCTATGGCTGTTGGGATAGCAATTGCAGCGCTAACTGGCTGTGCGACGCATTCTGCCGCCTACAATGAGTCGGCGAAGTTTAGAACGAGTCAGGCGGAAGTCAATGCACGAGTGGCGGCAGCGGGGGAGAAGAAACGCCGGGGAGATAGGAGGGAGTCGCGAGCCTACATCTCGTCGATGTCCTATGCGTCGAATCTTGTGAGCCTGATGGGGATAGGGCGCTTCGTGAGCGACGAGTACGTCCCTGCTGACCAGATGGAGAAGCTCGTGAATGCCGGAAAGTTCGACGCGACTGACAAGGCACTCTCGTATGTCGGAACGTCCTGGATCTCGGGTGCTCCCTTCTCCTTTGGCAACATTCTGTTCCTCATGACGCCGACCCCGACTGAGGACCTCTCCTATCTCAAGGAACCGATTTTCATGGGCTTCATGCCCAAGGAATCGGCTGCGACGGCTGAAGAAGCTTGGAAGAAGTTCCAGTACGATGTTGTATTGAAGGCCTTCTCAATGGCGGCTGCGGAGATGGGGTACGAGAAAGAGGTCGGTGCGTACTATCTAAAGTTCCAGCGCGGCAAAACTGCAGATCACGATGCAGGCGAGATCCTTGTCAAGCTCGATTTTCAGAGTAAGGGTGCCTTACATCCGGCGCATGAAATGGCTGTTCCGCAGTGGATCTCTCAGAGAGAAGAAATTTCATGGGCCGTGGGAGTGAAGCCGAGTTGGCGGCTTACCACGGAGACACTGAGCGTCTATCGTGGGGAGGGGTTCTTGTCGAAATCATCCGATCTTGAGCTGAAGATGGAGTTCCTTGATCGCTTCGCGAAGTACCTGCCAAAGAATTGCTTTGTGTTCGTTCCTTCGTTCAAAAAAGGCGGGGATTCGAAGGAGCGGCGCCTTACGTCGCGGGTAATCAACGGAAATATTATTTTGTGATGACGAAGGCGGAATAGGTGGAGATTGGTCTGTAAGTAATCTTTTTCCACCAAGCGATGCATGAGACTATCGCAATAGGACCTCATTAAGAATTGATGTTAAGAGGCATCATAAAATCCACGCATCGATTGAAAATACTGAATTTGCATCGCATTGACTATCTCAGAATTCGACAACAACGTTCCTTTCTTGAAGTGTGAATTAGTATTAGAAGTTTGGACAGGTTGGAAAAGCAAATGTTAAGTTCATTTGGCCTGTTCCATTTTGTTTGGCGGCACCGGCGTGGCGATTGATAATCGCCCTTTCTGTGCTCACTCACCGGGATATGATATGCCATCCCTCAGTATTCATATCACTGAGCGGTCTTCATGCCTGAACTTACGTCAATTACACAGAAAGAGTGTCGACGGATAGGTAGCCCGTAGTGTTATGATCTCTATCCTGAGACAGTGTTCGACATTTTGCAAGCATTTCTTCTATTTCACTGAAATAGCTCGTAGCGTTATGATCTTCGGTTTCAGTGCTATAGCTTATGGCGATGTGATCTCTGCTTAATGACGTATTTATTGATTTGGAAGGTTTTTGTATCTATCTGCGCAGTGCCATTCTTCGAAAATGCACTGATTGTTAAAAAAAAATATTGTATTTTTAACCAATAAATCATAAAAAATAATAAGCAGAAATACTAACGCTAGGATCTATAGGAAATCACCTTTGGGTGAGCTGAAATCCCCTAAAGCTAAGATTGAATCCGGCCACTATCTAGTTGTAGATATCCGGGTATTTTGATAAAAGCCTCGTTCTTTGATTGGGTCAAAGAATGAGGTTTTTATTTATTATAAAGTTCGCACTAATTTTGCAGGCTCGATCTGAATAGAGATTGTGATGTTTGTAATGCGAGTATTGCGGTTTTGAAGTCAGCAGTATGAGACTCGATACTCTTAATATACTTCTCCAATTAGATTTTATCCCGTAAGAACGTTGCCTCGTAGTTTAATGTATATAATGATTTTTATGGTGATAACTTTCTGATTAAAAGGATGAAATCTCACGAGATTTTTTCATTTTTTTTGAAGTTCAAGTGGCATAACATAAACCAATAATTGCGACCTGGTGTTTATTGGTGGAATGTTTCTGGTAATCTTAATTAAAACTAAATTATTTCATTCTCGGTAAAATAATGCTGTCATAGATGTTGCGAATTTTTAAGTGATTATTGTATAACTTGATATATTTTTAAAGCATATAAAACTCGTGAATAAAAGATAGATATAGACGGTTTTCGATATGTTATAAATATTTTTATCAGGTATGAGAATTAGATCCTTATTTTAGTCATATCGATTCAGCGGGTTGGATGTCACACACAAGTTGAGAAAAAGGAATGCGTGGATAAAAATGGTGCAAAGGATCAATCGTCATGGTCGATGCATTTTTGAATGAATGTCTTTGACTTATAAGCGGCAGGGAAGCCAGAAGCATTTGTCTTCTTTCGGATCTAGCAGTTCCATAGCAGTTCTTATTCAAGCTCGCACTTCAGCTAGCTTGAGATCACCGTAGAATACGGAGTCTTGTATTGGGACTAGGCCTAGATCCTTTAGAGTGTCGGAGAACTCTTTTCTACGAGAATTGTTCGAAAGGTTGTAACGGACAAGATTCTTTGCGTAGATTGATCTGTTGAGTTTTTCCTGCCACCTTAAGCGATTTTTTTTGAAATATTTACCATCAAGACGGATTGGTTTTTACTTAACGGAACACATGTGCTGACTATGAGCGTTAAAGGCTTAACTTGGTAAGTTAATTGATATTATTGGATATTATTTAAGTTTTAAACCATAAAATCTGTCAAGAGTGACGTTAAAAACTAGATATACAGTGTTTGTACTGTATATCGAACTGTGGTTTGATTTATTGCGATCACCCTTAAGGGTCTTCTTTTGGAAACTGAGTCATGAGCTCTCTGGACATTTCATTTGCTTCAGAGTGACTGACCAAAAGGAGATAAATATGACGTTGTCGAGAAGGTTCGTTTTTAAGACGATTTTTGGGGGAACTGCCGCTGTCGCAACATTAGCCGTAACGCAAGCGAAACAATTACGGGCTCCCGAACAAAAGTGGGACGATGTTGTAGACATTATCGTGATCGGCGGAGGAGCTGCTGGGCTGGCCGCTATTTCCGTTGCAGCTCAACGAGGCTTGAAGGTGACGCTCTTCGAAAAGCAGTCAATGGTAGGAGGTTCGTCAGCTTTGTGCGGAGGAATGATCGCTGTAGCTGGTACGGAAGAGCAAAAGAAAGAAGGTATTAAGGATTCTGCGGAGCTTTTTGTAAAGGATTTGATCACATCTGGTGGAGGTCTTTGCAATCAAGCATTGGCTGAAGCTTACGTCAAGGAGGTACTTGAGCAGTATCAATGGCTCACGACAGATCTCGGGCTTAAACCTGATGCCATTGTCCTTCAGGGGGGGCAATCGGTACCTCGCTCTCATCATTTTGATGTTAGCCGCGTACTCATGGGGATGATGAAGTTTGCTAAGGAGCACGGAGCTGTCATTGCGCTCAACAGTCGAGTCGAGCGACTCGTATGGGCAGATGATTTTTCAAAGATCGCCGGTGTACTCGTGAAGGACAAGTCCGGCGAGAAGTATGTTCGCGCTCGCAAAGGAGTTCTACTTTGTGCTGGTGGTTTTTCGCGTAATCCTGAGATGCTTGGGAAGTACAATCCACCGCTAAAGCAAGCTGCCGTAATCTCTGGGGCAGGCACACAGGGGGACGGTATCCTGATGGGACTTTCGGTGGGAGCCGATATGTTGGATACCGCTTATATCAAAGCTACCTACGGGTTCAAGCTCAATCCAGTCTCAATTGACGAAATGACGCAGATTTATTGGTCTGGTGCCATCATTGTCAATAAGGACGCTCGACGGTTTGTAGATGAGTCTATTTCTTATAAGAAGATTTCAGATTACGCATTGGCTCAGCCAGAAGGCAAGTCCTGGATCATCTTTGATCAAGCAATGCTTGAGCGTGATTACAAGACGAATCCCCAAGGACGTGTTCTCTGGAAGCCGGTACTAGAAGAAGGAAAATTACCGGCCTATCTCTATCGCGGCAACACAATTGAGGATGTAGCAAGGGCCGCAGGGTTGGATGGGAAGGCACTTGCAGAGACGGTAAAGCGCTATAACGGTTTTGTGGATCTTGGACGTGATACAGACTATGGTCGTCAGACAATGGCGAGCACAAGCGGTAAGCTCGTTAAAATTGAAAACGGGCCGTTCTATGCGTTCCCCGCGACGGCGGCGATGATTGCAACTTACTGTGGTCTGAGAATTGATTCGTCGTGTCAAGTCGTGGATGTCTATGGTGACATTATTCCGGGGCTTTGGGCGGCCGGAGAAATGACTGGAGGATTCCATGGAGCTGGTTATATATCTGGAACGGCCTTTGCCAAGGCACAGGCTTTCGGACGTATAGCAGCAAAATCCATGGCTTCTCAGGCTGACTAAAAGCTGGAATGTGGTCCTTTGAGGTATCCATCTTCAAAGGACCATTTGTTTTTTGATTGTGTTTTGGGTTCAGATCTTAGGCTCCATGCCGAGCATCGTTCGGAGCTCCTTCATTGACGTGGCTCCGAAGCGTTTGAAAATTGACGTCTTGAAGCTTTCAACTGTTTTTTCGCGAATGTTGAGCGCCTCTGCAATCTTCTTATTGGTAAGCCCTGCCTGAGCGAATTGCAAGATCTGCCGTTCGCGATGGGTCAACAGATTTACGCGCTCGGCAATGACTTCAGATGAGAGTATGCCGCGTGATCTCCGAATACTTTCTCGAATCGCACGCTCTACCGTTTTAGTCATTCGCTCTGGATCAATCGGCTTTTGAATGAAGTCGAAAGCACCGAGACGCATTGTGTCGACGGCAGTATCGATGTCACCGTGTGCGGAGAGGAAAATGATTGGAAGTACAAAACCTCGGTCCTTCATGATCTTTTGTGCATCGAGACCGCTCATGCCGGGCATACGAATATCCAAGATAACGCAGCCCGGAGTGCTCGGCGAATCACTTCGCAGGAATGTGTCTGCATTCTCATAACCGATCGTCTTCCAACCTTCATTACCAAGCAGAAATGACAATGCTTCACGAATCGATTCTTCGTCATCAATGATCCGAACTAACGGTTGTTCACCGTTCACAATTAATCCCCTATCCTAAAGTTTGCCTGTTGTGGGTTATGGTTGAACAAGTGGTAGCGATAGAGTAACGGATAATCCACCTACCTCGCTTTGGGTAAATTTGATTCGCCCGCCTTGAGCTTCAATGATCGAGTTTACGAGTGAAAGTCCTAAGCCTAATCCCTCTGGTTTTGTTGTCTCCATGGCTGCTGTGATTCGTTTAAAACTGCTTTCATCGAGTGGAGGTCCGTTGTCTACAATGCGTACATATGCTTCTTTTCCATCTGAGAAGACGTCAAGGTGAATGAACGGAGCTAAGACGGTAGTCTGAGCCTCTTCGGCATTACGCAGGAGATTGAGCAGTACAAGTTCTAAATCGAGAGAATCTGCGTAGACGTATATAGGCTCTTGTCGACTATTGCCGTTGAACTGTAAGTCTGCACGACGTTTCCCACTCGATAGAAATGTAGCGCAAGAGCGTTGAATTACATCGAGGAGATTGACGAGCTCTCGTTTGGAACCTTTTTGCCGCAACCAATTGCGGACTTTCTTGACAATTGAATCTGCAAGTGCATTCTGCGCTTCGATTTTCTTGAGACCGTCAATCAACTCCTCCTCTGTGGAACGGCCTTTCTCTATTTGGCGGCGAAGTCCATAAGCGTAAACGGCGATTACGGAAAGTGGTTGCCTCACTTCGTGCGCGAAAAGTGTCGTGACCTGACCAAGCAGTCCAATGCGTTCCATCTTACTGATACGTCGAGCAGCAACTTGCGCCTGTTGTTCAAATAGCCTTTCCCGACATAGGGCATCAGCGAGCTCTGCTGTTCGACGATTGACTAATCTACTAAGAACAACACTATGAAGTCCGAGCGCTATGAGCCCCATTAGTGCAAAGAGGAACCACGGTTTGTATTCTGTCCAAAGTCGACGCAACGACCATTTTCTTAAATCAGCATATGCGTCGAGATCGAGTAGGCGGAGTGCACTGTCAAGCTCACTGAAATCAGTTGCTTCGGTCCAAAATCGTTTGCTGCTATCGGGACCAGCACTTAAAAGTGCACTCGCTATGCTTCGTGACAAGGCAGGAGTAAGGCTTGGAGACGCGACGGCCACAATACCCGGAAAAAGTTTCGTAGAAACAACGCAGGCTGTACCTTCTGTACTTCGTGGAGAGAGAACCCTCATTGAATCAGTCATCAGGAACTGTTTTGCAGCGGTCTTTTCTAATAGGCAAACGGGAAGTACTAAAGCGTCAAATTCCCCCTCTAGTAGCCGACGGATTGCGTCGCTTGCATGAGGTTTAATGTTTTCAAACTTAACATTTAAGATGCCATGCTGAACGAGTTCCGCGCGAAATGCGGTATTGCCGTCCAAACCCCACTCAGACGAATATGCTACTTTTTTATTTGAAAGATCCTGCCAATCGTTCAGATCCGCTCGTTCGAGCTGAACAAAAACTGCAGCTCCAGCGGTTTTGTTGGGGTTCGAAAGATCTTCACTCGCGAGCGTCGCAATGTCTCTGGCACCGATCATTCCGAGTGAACGATATAAAGCTGCTGAGGTCAGTAGAAGATCTATCTCTCGCATCTCAAAAGCTTTCTTTAAATCTGCGGAATTTTCTTCCGTTCTTGCTTCAATCTGCACCTCAGCGAGCACTTGCTCGAGCAGATGAAGCGTCTCTTCAGAGACATCGTTTGGAATGACTGATGCATCAATGCTGATACGAAGTTTCTGCCCAGGAAATGCAGCCCAGGAAGGGCTAGCAAGTCCTATTGCACATAGGCAGAGTAAGGTAACAGCTTGCTGCAGTATCATGAGAAAACCTTTCGAGAAGGGAGCTGAGCAGCTGTTAGACCGGCAATTCTCCCAAAGGCGTGCGCTGCGCCATAGTGAGCGCCTCCCACAGACCCATTGCCATGTAGTCCACCAGTTACTTCGCCGGCTGCAAGTAATCCTTTGATGGGGATTCCATTTTTATCAAGAACGCGAGCAGATTCATCGATCTCTAGACCACAATATGTGCCGAGAAAGGCGGGAACTACAGGCATAACAAAAAAGGGTGGCGTATTGATCGTAACCAGATTACCTACGCCGCAGTCAAGAGAGGTTCGGCCGAAGAGGGAATCACGCCCTAATGTTGTGATGTCGTGGTTGTACTCTCCAATCGTTTCAATCAATATTTCAGCTGGTATCCGAGCCTTTTCGGCTGCCAGCTTGAGAGTGTCGCCAACAAGCAAGTATGGGGGTGCCTTAACCTCATCGAATGGCTTTAACAGAGCTAGATCGACTGCTCGCCGTGACATTTGATTACGACGGATTTTTTCGTCGAACACAAGAAACGTCATTGCATCAGCCTGATCAATAGCCGCTTCTGCCGTATGAAAATAAGCTTGTGATTCATCCGTGAAACGCCGTCCCCACTTATTGACTGCAACAGCACCTCCGTAGAAGATATGCGTCATGTCTCTGATTGAGCTTGGGTTGGGGATGAAAGCATAAGCTGCTTGAAGATTATTCATATCTCGCAGCGAAGGATCGAACGGTTCTGCAAGACGAATGCCGTCACCTGTTGCGCCAATAGATGCAAGGCACAGTGCATTGAGTAGCTTTGGCGCATAACGTGAGATCAATACCCTATTTCGTGCGAATCCGCCAGTAGCTAAGACAACGCATTTGGTTGCCCATATACAGCATTTGCCTGCGGCACTTGAAACACGTACGCCTAAGACACCGCTGTTGTGGTTTCCAAGAAGTTCCTCAACGCGTACTGCTGTTTGAATTTTTACGCCGAGCTTCTTGGCACATTGCCTCAGGTGAGAAATCACTTCTACGGGATTAAATTTGTGAGCTCGAGGGATACGCAAGCCGGAATTGACCCCGACAGCTGTGGGACGAACTCCGCCGGCAACAGTCCATTCAAACTGCTGTCGTCCAGCATCAATCATGGCACGTACGAGTTCGGGTTTGTTTGTTCGTCTCCCGGCAATTAGCATGTCTTCGTAAAACGAATCATTGCTGTCAATAATGCCGGCATCTTTCTGAAAAATTGTTTCAGAAATACTCCAGTTTCCCTCGCAGATAATGGAAGTTCCACCAAGTAGAGGTTGCTTTTCTAGTACGACGACACGTCGAATCCCGGACTCTGCTGCAATGACCGCGGTCGTCAGCCCTGCGACACCGGATCCAACCACAATGAGATCAAAGGTTTCGTCTGGATTTGGACATACAGCTTGGCATCCGAAAGAAACAAAGCCGCTGAGCGCTCCGAGGAAAGACCGACGCGTGATGGACATACAGACTGTACCAATGAATCAGAGTTTTCTGAGTGTTAATTTAATTGACAAAAATACAGTATTGAAATACAAATATTATTATCAAAGGACTTGTCAAAATACTTAGAGAACTATTTATATCTGCAACTTGGGCAGTATCAGCAAGTTCTTTTAGCTTTGAGGTAGCCCATATGTACTTTACGCCGGTAAGTATTAAGAGATGGGGGCTGAGGAATTAGTCGATTACGTGCTGATTAAGACAAGATACTTGATAATCTGTTTCTGCACTGATCAAAAGAAGGAAAGACCTGCCGTTCTGTATGTTCATTAATGACAGAGTTCAGGAAGATTACAGAAGAGTCTAGAGAAGAAGCGATATAAGGTATTTCAAAAATATAATTACAATTTGTTTCAATGGTTTTTACGGACTATCATCCTTTCAAATGTCATGCGTAAAGTAGTGCATAAGGAGCTGAAAAAGAAATAAAAGAATCTGCAAGCTGTCAAATCTGCCGCTACGAGCCTCTTTGTCTAGCTACAACCCTCTTGTAATTGATTGTTATTTTAGAAGATGACAGGCAATATAGGTCTTGAACTGAGTCAGTTCAGTCCTTTCATACAAGATGGGAGTTTTGAAATGAAGAACAATGTTGTCGCAACCATGATCACCTTGACGATCTGCGCCTCATTTCCAGTGATTGCAGTTTCCGCACAAACAAATCCGGATGTTGCACCGGATGCCGTTACTCAAAAAATGTGGCCAGGTGCAGAGTACAAGATTCCAGGCCGTATCGAGGGAAACACGGGTTTCATCAGCGAGAGTGAGGCCCCAAAAAAATCAAACAAGAAATATCCGGCTTGGTTCCGTGGGCATGGTGAGAATGGAATCGCCGATAAGGATGCATTATATTGGTATACGGAACTTATTGGTCCTAAAGCTTACAATATTACCAAGGGTATGAATGCCGAAAATATTTACTGCGGTACTTTGATGTTAGCTCCTGGTCAGACATATCCAGCACATAACCATCCGGCGTCAGAGTTCTATTTTATCTATGAAGGAACTGGCATTTGGTATATCAATGATGAGAAAAAAGAAGTCGGCCCCGGTGATCTGATGTATCACCGCCCGTTTGATACGCACGGATGGAAGAATACGGGCGATAAGCCGATGAAGTGTTTGTACTGTTGGTGGAAGGAAGATGGGGATAAGGTCAATGTCATGGACTACAGTGCTGGTTGGGTGAATCCCGAAAAGTTTACTGGCCCTAAAGAAACAGTGCCTTATGCTATTCCGCTCCCGCCTGTGCAAATGACCAAGTAGCGAAGACTGGTAATTCTTTGCGGCATGTAGGATGCAACAAAAGAGGTATTTTTCAGGTACAACTCCATGAGTCTTCTAGATCGTCTGCATGCTGCAGCTGATAGCCGCAAACGCAATGCCGCTGTATTAAGCCGCTTTTTCCTCAATAAGTGCTGCAATGGCTTCTTCCAGTGTACCGCCTTCAATTTCCAACGGAACCCCCGGTGTCGTCGTCATTCTGATGCCGCAACCTTTTGTCTGAAGCCACTGACAATCTCTCTCAAGTCTATCCACATCCAGTGCCAGAATATCCAGAACCATCCTTGCCTTATTCCCTTCTGTCTCAACATAATCCGTATATTCTGCCTGTTTCACTTCAACACTTTCGCCTGTTGTCACATCGAGCTTCATGCCGGAATAAACAGGTATCATCTTCACATTCTCACACTCACTGAGCATCCTTCTGTACTCTCTCTCCGACTCCCTCAATTCATCTGTCTTGGCTCTGAACTTCTTCAGCGTCTCCATATCATCCAGATTATTGTATCTGTCATCTTGTGTTCTCTTGTGGATTTCTTCCCTTGCAATCTTCAAATTCATCTTGATTGATCTTG
>OGRY01002401.1_pt1 | contig 12013 bp, 9 predicted proteins | sample 1553551 | NCBI WGS metagenome assembly OGRY01 (sample SAMEA2580101, study PRJEB22360) | human gut metagenome | biome: human gut; feature: human-associated habitat; material: faeces | place: Denmark | collected 2008/2010
CTGCCGATGTATTTGGAAATACACCGTACAGCCAGACTGGTATCCTCAATCCGGACGGCACACCAATGTATATGCAGCCCAAAATAGATACGCAGGAAAGCATTTATCAGGAAGTGATGCAGAATCTGGATGATGCCATCACTCTGCTGGATAACGGTACTGCCAAAGATGCAGGTCTGTCCGGCGCAGTCGGTTCTAAAGACTTGATCTACGGTTCAAACACCAGTACTCAAGCAAGTATGTGGCTCAAGACAGCTTATGCGTTAAAAGCACGCTATACAATGCGTCTGCTCAATAAAAGTGCCAATAAGACAACTGATCTTCAGAACATTCTTACTTATGTGAGCAAATCATTTGCTAATGCAAGTGAAGAATGTAAACTGGCTATTTATGATGCTGACTCACAACTAAATCCGCTTTGGGCATTTAGCTACAGCCGTAACAGTTTGGCAGCTAGTGCAAGCCTGATTGAAAAATTTGTTGAACGCAATGACCCTAGAGCACCGCAAGCGTTTCTGGAACCTGACCCCAGCGGAGACTTCCCTGCTGGTTATGCAAGTGGTACGCAAGCTACAGACATCGCAGGTATCAAAGCGGCTCCTAACGGAACCCCGCAAGAGTTGCAGAACAATTATGGTATGTCAATGATATCATGGGCAATGTCGGCTCCTACTCTTTTAATCAGTTATCACGAAGTGAAATTCCTCGAAGCAGAAGCATTATGCCGCTTGGGAGGCAGACTGGATGAAGCTAAGAATGCTTTAAAAGCTGCAATCACTGCCGGATTCGAGAATCTGGAAAACTCAATTATAGATGCCGCTGACACTTGGGTAGCTGATGGCGATAGTGATTTGGGTGCAGATGTAGCAGAAACCTATTTCACGGATGAAGTAGAACCGTTATTCGATGCCAACCCTCTGCAAGAGACAATGATACAGAAGTATCTCGCCTTCTTCGGTGCATCCGGCGAATCACTGGAAGCCTATAACGACTACCGTCGTTTGAAAGGTGCAGGAGAAAACTTCATTGTACTGAAGAACCCGCTGAACAACAATAAGTTCCCATTGCGCTTCGGTTATGGAGCAGACGACGTATTGGCAAATCCTGAAGTGAAAGCTGCTTTCGGTGATGGCCAGTATGTATATAGCGAAGCTGTCTGGTGGGCCGGCGGAAACAAATAATGAACTTAAAATCTCTCAAAGGAGAGACTTTACATAGAGTCGTTTCTGTACTCTAACAAATTAACAGAGGCGAACAAAAATAGGCCAACCGTGAGGTTCGCCTATTTTATTTTATCCAATTTCATCAGATGAATGCTCAAATATAATAGAGAAAAAGGAATATTCAACGGCATCTTTTACATACCATTTTTCTACCCAATCATACTCTTTTTCTACGCTATTCCGTATTTAACGTTTAAGCATCTTTTAAATAAATTAAAAAAATTCCCGTACGAATCAATTTCACCACTGCAAATCGGGTAGATATTTGCTTAAAGTAGTGCGGAGAATACTCAAAGTAATAGGTTTCACCAACACTTCAGTTGCTCCTGCGTTCATTGCGTTTTCCTTATCCGAGCTGAAAGCATAAGCTGTCTGCATGATAATAGGAATTTCAGTATTAGACTCACGAATTATCTTCGTTGCCTCCAACCCGTTCATCACCGGCATCTTGATATCCATCAGCATTGCTTTGGTTCTTTCCTGATGCTGTTGAAACAACTCCACCATTTCCTGCCCATTTTTAGCCCACTCGATATCACACTTTTTGCCTATGATAGCCTTGATTAATTTAAAGTTGCTGTCATCGTCTTCAGCTACTAAAATTAAGGGTCTGAATTCATTCATTTGTTCGCTTTCCATATCGCTTATATATTGTTTTTTTATCTGTTTTTTGGGATTAATCTCCCTTTTCAGCCCGCAAGTTATAAAAAAGATTCATATATTTCGCTATCTTTGCGCCTCAATTTAAAAGAATAGTATGATTTCTGTTGACGGACTAGCCGTAGAGTTTGGCGGCACTACTTTATTTAGTGATATTTCTTTCGTAATTAATGAAAAAGACCGCATCGCACTGATGGGTAAAAATGGGGCGGGAAAAAGTACGCTGCTGAAAATTTTGGCAGGCGCACGACAACCGACACGTGGAAAAGTTTCCGCGCCCAAAGATTGCGTAGTAGCCTATCTGCCTCAACATCTGATGACGGAAGACGGAAGAACAGTGTTTGACGAAACGGCACAGGCTTTTTCACATCTGCATGAAATGGAAGCGCAGATTGAAAAACTGAACAAAGAGCTCGAGACACGGACGGACTACGAGAGCGACAGTTACATGGCGCTGATTGAAGAAGTGTCTGCCTTGAGCGAGAAGTTTTATTCGATTGACGCAACTAATTATGAAGAGGATGTGGAAAAGGCATTGCTCGGATTAGGGTTCACCCGGAGCGATTTTCAACGCCAGACGAGTGATTTCAGCGGTGGATGGCGGATGCGCATCGAGCTCGCTAAGTTGCTGTTGCAGAAACCGGACGTACTCTTGCTCGATGAGCCGACGAATCATCTGGATATTGAATCTATTCAATGGTTGGAAGATTTCCTTATTAATAACGGGAAAGCAGTTATCGTAATCAGCCACGACCGCAAATTCGTGGATAATATTACAACACGCACCATCGAAGTGACGATGGGACGTATTTATGATTATAAAGTGAACTATTCCCAATATCTGCAACTGCGTAAGGATCGCCGCGAACAGCAGCAGAAGGCATACGACGAGCAGCAGAAGTTTATTGCTGAAACGAAGGAGTTCATCGAACGATTCAAAGGAACATATTCAAAGACGTTACAGGTACAGAGCCGCGTCAAAATGCTGGAAAAGCTGGAATTGCTCGAAGTCGATGAGGAGGATACTTCTGCATTGCGACTGAAATTCCCGCCTTCCCCCCGTTCGGGCAGTTATCCGGTTATCATGGAAGGTGTCGGAAAGGCATACGGAGAGAAAGTGGTGTTCCGCAACGCTAACCTGACGATTGAGCGTGGTGATAAAGTAGCTTTTGTCGGTAAAAACGGTGAAGGTAAATCTACACTCGTGAAATGTATCATGAAGGAAATCGAACATGACGGTACACTGACTCTAGGACATAATGTACAAATCGGATATTTCGCTCAAAATCAGGCTTCGTTGATGGATGAAAACCTGACGGTTTTCCAAACGATTGACGATGTAGCCAAGGGGGATATCCGAAACAAGATTCGTGATTTACTGGGTGCCTTCATGTTTGGTGGTCCCGAGGAATCGATGAAGAAGGTGAAAGTACTTTCGGGTGGGGAGCGTACCCGCCTTGCCATGATTAAATTGCTGTTGGAACCTGTCAACCTCCTGATCCTGGATGAGCCGACGAATCATCTGGACATGAAAACGAAAGATATCCTGAAACAGGCATTGCTGGATTTTGACGGCACACTGATTGTTGTTTCACACGACCGTGACTTCCTCGACGGACTGGTGAGCAAGGTGTATGAGTTCGGTAATCAAAAGGTGACGGAACATCTTTGCGGCATCTACGAGTTCCTCGAAAAGAAAAAAATGGATTCGTTGCAAGAACTGGAAAAGAAATAATAAATAATAAAAAGAGGGTATCGGCTGCAGGCGGAATAAAAGTATTTGTATATTTGCAACATCATTTATAACAGGCAGTTAGAAAAAAATGGATGAAACAAGGCAGTTATACATTATAAGCGGATGTAACGGAGCTGGTAAAACAACAGCTTCCTACACTGTACTGCCTGAAATTTTATTATGTAAAGAGTTCGTTAATGCGGATGAAATCGCCAAAGGTTTATCACCGTTCAATCCGGAAAGTATGGCTATAGAAGCCGGCCGTCTGATGTTGAAACGTATTAATGAACTATTAGCTGCTAAAGTAAGTTTCTCTATTGAAACAACATTGGCAACCCGTTCATACACCCGGCTCATTCAAAGAGCACAAAATGCCGGATATAAAGTCAGCTTGATTTATTTCTGGCTGAATTCTCCGGAACTTGCCGTCAATCGTGTGTTACAACGGGTCAATGAAGGGGGACATAATGTACCGATGGACGTTATCTACCGCCGATATCAGGCAGGCATTAACAATCTGTTTCAGATTTATATGCCGCGTGTAGACTATTGGCTGTTAGCCGATAACAGTATTTCTCCTCGAGTAATTGTAGCCGAAGGTTACCAACATGGCGAGGATCGAATATATGAACTTGAACTTTTTAAATGCATCAAGAATTATGTCAAATAATGAAATGCAAGAATTGAGCGATAAATTACGACGCGGTCTTCAGCTGGCAGAAAAGCGATTGCTGGAAAAAAATGCTCGCAATGGTAAACTCCTTAGTCAGGGAACACCAGATGGAAAAGTAATTTATGTATCAGCAACAGAATTGCTGGAACGTTTGCAAGAAAAAGAAAAGGAATCAATAAAAAAATAAATTCTCTAAAAGAAAGGATGAAAGGGAAGAAACGAATAATAGTAACTCTGCTGTTTTTAATCAACATCATAATGTTGGTGGCAGCCGTTATTCCCCATCATCATCACCCCAACGGAATGATTTGCATGAAGCAGGACTTGCCTGTAGAACAGCAATGTCCCACGCATCATCATCACCCGGGAAACGATTCATGTTGCAGCAGCGAATGTATGACTCGTTTCTACTCTCCCACTCCATCCGTACATACGGATAGCGGACCGGATTATGTATTCATCGCTACCTTATTCACGGATGTAATCATCGAGCATTTATTACGACCGCAAGAGAAACGGATTAAAAACTATTACGTTTACCGAGACTCTCTGCATGGTACGGATACTCATCGTACCACTTCTCTTCGTGCCCCTCCCTACTCTGTTTTTGCGTAAAAGCGTAAATGCAAATCAGTTGCATTTGCGTTACCTTATCTTTGTAGCGTAAAAAAACAGTAAAATTTAGTAGGAAAATATCATTATGAAAAAACTTATTTTCGTAGGAATCCTAGGCTTATTCGTGCTGGGTTCCTGTAATAATAGTACCGTCACACACACACACAATGAACACGATCATGCCACGGAAGGACATAATCACGAGGCAGAGGGTTCCGATCATTCTCATGAAGGCGAATGTAGCGGAGAACACAACCATGAAGCGACCGATGGACATAACGAGTCTGCCGAAGCGCACAGTGATGAAATCATCCTTCCGAAGGCAAAAGCTGAAGCAGCCGGTGTCAAGGTGAGCGTTATCGAACCTGCACCTTTCCAGCAAGTGATTAAAACCAGCGGACAGGTACTGGCTGCCCAAGGCGATGAATCGGTTGCCGTAGCTACAGTGGCCGGCGTTGTATCTTTCCGTGGAAAAGTAACGGAAGGAATGAGCGTCGGCAACGGCACGCCGCTAGTCACGATTTCTTCAAAAAATATCGCCGACGGTGATCCGGTACAACGTGCCCGCATTGCCTACGAGGTATCTAAGAAGGAGTACGAACGTATGAAAGAGCTTGTTAAAAACAAGATTGTATCTGACAAGGATTTTGCACAGGCAGAGCAAAGTTATGAAAATGCCCGCCTTAGTTACGAAGCCCTTTCCAAGAATCATTCGGCTATCGGCCAAAGTATTACAGCTCCTATTGCAGGATATGTGAAAAGCATTCTTGTGAAAGAAGGCGACTACGTGACCATCGGACAACCGCTGGTGAGCGTGACGCAGAATCGTCGTCTTTTCCTCCGTGCCGAAGTGTCGGAAAAGTATTATCCATACCTCCGTACAATCAGTTCCGCCAATTTCCAGACTCCTTATAATAATCAGGTGTACGAGCTGAAAACATTGAACGGCAAACTTCTCTCTTTTGGAAAAGCTGCCGGAGACAACTCTTTTTATGTGCCTGTCACTTTTGAGTTCGACAATAAAGGGGAAGTGATTCCCGGATCATTCGTAGAGGTGTTCTTGCTTTCTTCAACGATGGAAAACGTACTGTCTCTTCCACGCACGGCACTGACAGAAGAACAAGGTATCTTCTTTATCTACCTGCAACTGGACGAAGAGGGTTATAAAAAACAGGAAGTAACGATAGGAGCCGACAACGGTAAAAGTGTTCAGATCCTGACCGGAGTGAAGGCTGGCGACCGTGTAGTGACCGAAGGTGCTTATCAGGTTCGACTGGCAAGCGCAAGCAATGCCATCCCGGCACATAGTCACGAACATTGATTAAATGAAGAATTAGAAATGAAGAATGAAGAATTTGGCTGCGCAATAATTGGTATATGTTTATTGCACGTGCTGCATAGTCATTCTTAATTCTTCATTTCTAATTCTTCATTCTTAATTCTTAATTCTTAATTCTTAAAGAAATGCTTAACAAAATTATACATTACTCCCTACACAACCGGTTGGTTGTAGTCTGCGCGGCCATCCTCCTGCTAATTGCGGGAACGTATACCGCCATGCATACGGAAGTAGACGTATTCCCCGACCTAAATGCACCTACGGTAGTAATCATGACCGAAGCGAACGGTATGGCTGCGGAAGAAGTTGAACAACTCGTTACTTTTCCTGTTGAAACTGCCGTAAACGGAGCTACGGGTGTACGCCGTGTCCGCTCTTCTTCTACCAACGGATTTTCCGTTGTCTGGGTAGAATTTGATTGGGGAACCGATATTTATCTCGCTCGCCAGATTGTTAGCGAGAAGTTAGCAGTGGTCAGTGAATCACTGCCGGTCAACGTTGGTAAACCGACACTCGGCCCACAATCTTCCATCTTGGGCGAAATGCTCATCGTCGGTCTGACTGCCGACTCCACTTCGATGCTCGATCTTCGTACGATTGCGGACTGGACTATCCGTCCCCGTCTATTGTCTACCGGAGGAGTGGCACAGGTTGCCGTACTCGGAGGAGATATCAAAGAATATCAGATTCAGCTGGATCCCGAACGGATGCGTCATTACGGCATTTCGATGGGAGAAGTGATGGCTGTGACACAGGATATGAACCTGAACGCAAATGGAGGTGTGCTCTACGAATTTGGAAATGAATATATTGTACGCGGTGTACTTTCAACTTCTAAAACAGAGCAACTTGGCAAAGCGGTAGTAAAGACAGTGAACAACTTCCCTGTCACGCTGGAAGATATTGCGGACGTAACCATCGGACCAAAAGCCCCGAAACTGGGAACTGCTTCAGAGCGTGGAAAATCTGCCGTACTGATGACTATTACCAAACAGCCGGCTACCAGTACGCTGGAACTGACGGATAAATTGGAAGCATCTTTGAAAGACCTGCAAAAGAACCTGCCACCGGACGTAAAAGTTTCAACGGACATATTCCGTCAAAGCCGCTTTATCGAAAGCTCCATCGGCAATGTGAAGAAATCACTCTTTGAAGGAGGTGTTTTTGTAGTAATCGTACTCTTCCTGTTCCTGGCAAATGTGCGCACTACATTGATTTCATTGGTAACGCTGCCTCTTTCCCTGCTTGTTTCGATTCTGACACTACACTACATGGGACTGACAATCAACACCATGAGCCTCGGAGGTATGGCGATAGCCATCGGATCATTGGTAGACGACGCCATCGTCGATGTGGAAAACGTGTATAAACGACTGCGGGAGAACCGTCAGAAAGCAAAAGCGGAAAGGTTAAGTACACTCGAGGTGGTATTCAATGCTTCGAAAGAGGTGCGGATGCCTATACTTAATTCTACGCTGATTATCGTTGTCAGCTTTGTTCCGTTGTTCTTCCTTAGCGGAATGGAAGGCAGAATGTTGGTTCCGCTGGGCGTTGCCTTTATCGTAGCATTGTTCGCGTCGACAGTAGTTGCTCTGACGCTGACTCCGGTGCTCTGTTCTTATCTATTAGGAAGCAATAAGACAAACAAGGAACTGAAAGAAGCTCCCCTTGCCCGTTGGATGAAAGGGGGTTATGAAAAGGCACTGACTTGGGTGCTGGCACACAAACGAGTGACACTTGGAAGTACAATCGCACTCTTTGTGGTTGCGCTCGGAGTGTTCTTTACACTCGGACGCAGTTTCCTTCCTTCCTTTAATGAAGGATCGTTCACCATCAATATCAGTTCTCTACCGGGTATTTCACTGGAAGAAAGCAATAAAATGGGACATCGGGCAGAAGAGTTATTGATGACGATTCCCGAAATACAAACCGTAGCCCGGAAAACGGGACGCGCCGAACTGGACGAGCACGCGTTAGGGGTAAACGTTTCTGAAATAGAAGCTCCGTTTGAACTGAAAGATCGTTCGCGCAGTGAACTGGTAGCTGATGTACGTGAAAAGTTGGGTACTATCACCGGGGCAAATATAGAAATCGGACAACCAATCAGCCACCGTATCGACGCTATGTTATCGGGTACGAAAGCGAATATCGCTATCAAGCTGTTCGGAGACGATCTGAATAAAATGTTCTCACTCGGTAATCAAATTAAAGGAGCTATCAGTGATATTCCCGGTGTTGCCGACCTGAACGTGGAGCAACAGATTGAGCGTCCGCAGCTGAAAATACAGCCTAAACGGGAAATGCTGGCTAAGTTCGGTATTACTCTGCCGGAGTTCTCGGAATATGTGAACGTAGCCTTGGCTGGAAAAGTAATCTCGCAGGTTTATGAGCAAGGCAAGAGTTTCGATCTGATCGTGAAAGTGAAGGATGATGCCCGGGATGAAATAGAAAAAATCCGGAACTTGATGGTAGATACGAATGACGGCCGCAAAGTTCCTTTGAGCTATGTAGCAGAAGTGGTATCAGCCATGGGACCGAATACGATCAACCGCGAGAATGTAAAACGTAAAATTGTGATTTCTGCCAATGTGGCCGACCGCGATTTGCGTAGTGTTGTCAATGATATTCAGAAGCGCATCGACACATCGGTGCAACTACCCGAAGGCTATCACATCGAGTATGGCGGACAGTTTGAAAGTGAGCAGGCTGCCAGCCGGACACTGGCGTTGACTTCATTTATCAGCATTGTAGTAATCTTCTTGTTATTGTATAATGAGTTCCGCAGCGTGAAAGAGTCGGGCGTCATCTTGCTGAATCTTCCGCTGGCACTGATCGGTGGTGTATTTGCTTTGGTGATTACAACAGGAGAAGTCAGTATTCCGGCTATCATCGGTTTCATTTCCTTGTTCGGTATTGCAACGCGTAACGGTATGTTGCTCATCAGCCACTACAATCATTTGCAAAAGGAAGAAGGTTTGAATGTATACGATAGTGTGATCCGAGGTTCTCTCGACCGGCTGAATCCGATTTTGATGACGGCATTGTCTTCTGCACTGGCACTGATTCCATTGGCACTCGGCGGCGACTTGCCCGGTAACGAAATTCAAAGTCCAATGGCAAAAGTGATTTTAGGAGGGTTATTAACGTCTACTTTTTTGAACGGTTTTATCGTTCCGATTGTTTATCTGATGATGCATCGGAAAAAGGCCCAGGAAAGCCTGTAGCAGGTGATGTTTTTCCTCGGTGAGGAAACCATCGTTCCCCGGTGAGGAACCAAGTGTTTCTCGGTGAGAAACGGGTCGTTCCTCGGTGCCAAACAAATAGATGTCTTATCATAAAGTATCTATCAACAATAGCTTGTAATAAATAAAGAAATTAGAAATGAAACAAATCATGACCATAAGCGCTGCACTTCTTTTCTTAACCATAGGCAAAGTGCAAGCCCAAAACGGAATTGAACAGGTATTGAAGAATATCGAAACGAACAATAAGGAGTTGCAGGCAAACGAGCAACTGATTACTTCGCAGAAGCTGGAAGCTAAAACGGATAATAACTTGCCTGATCCTACTCTTTCTTACGCACATCTATGGGGAGCGAAAGATAAAAGCGAAACAATCGGCGAACTGGTTGTTTCACAAAGCTTTGATTTCCCTAGTTTATATGCTACACGCAACAAGTTGAATCGTCTCAAAGCCGGAGCTTTTGACAGTCAGTCGGATGTTTTCCGTCAAGAGAAGCTGTTACAGGCGAAAGAACTTTGCCTGGATATTATCATGCTTCGTCAGCAAAAGCATATTCTGGAAGAACGCCTCCGCAATGCGGAAGAACTTGCAAAGATGTATGCCAAGCGTCTTCAAACAGGAGATGCAAATGCTCTCGAAACCAACAAAATCAACTTGGAACTGTTGAATGTCAGAACAGAAGCGTCTCTGAACGAAACAGCACTCCGCAACAAACAGCAGGAGCTGAATACGCTGAATGGTAATATTCCGGTAGTTTTCGAGGAAAACCAATATCCGGCTATACCTTTCCCTACTGATTATCAAATATTGAAGTCGGAAGTCATGGCAACGGACCGTACTCTTATGGCACTCGGCAACGAAAGTCTTGTTGCCCGTAAACAGATTGCTGTCAATAAATCACAATGGCTACCCAAACTGGAACTCGGCTACCGCCGGAACACAGAAACAGGCGTACCTTTCAACGGTGTAGTGGTAGGTTTCTCTTTCCCACTTTTCGAAAACCGGAATAAGGTAAAAATCGCTAAAGCACAGGCTCTTAACATTGACTTGCAAAAGGATAATGCTACCCTGCAAGTAGAGTCCGAATTGGCACAGCTTTACCGGGAAGCGAAAACACTGCACGCTTCGATGGAAGAATACAGCAAGACTTTCCAGTCGCAACAAGATCTGTCACTGCTGAAACAAGCTCTGACAGGTGGACAGATTAGTATGATTGAATATTTCGTTGAAGTTTCTGTCATCTATCAAAGCCATCAAAATTATCTGCAACTGGAAAATCAGTACCAGAAAGCAATGGCACGGATTTACAAGAGTAAACTGTAAATAGTACATAAAAATCCTTTAGACATGGATTACGCTGAACATACTAATTTCTATTTTAAGTGATGTAAGTATGTTTATATAATAATTTCAGGCACGGATTACACAGATTTCACGGATTACGCTGTTACTTTATGACAATCATATTTCTAAAAGCCGTGAAATCTGTGTAACCCGTGCCTGAATATATCTCCCCTCTCCCTCTCATTTTCTTCAAGTTCCAACTAAATATTTCAAAATAATATGTTACATTTGCAACGAACATAAAATACAGATTATGAGACCTAAACAATTCTATCTATTCATGTTATGTTGCATCCTTACACTATTCAGTGGATGTAAAGAGGATGAAGAAAATCCACTTCGTTTTTACAACAGTGAATATGAAGTGCCCATGGGTGGCAGACGTTACCTTGGACTGGAAAGCGGAAATGGTGATTACTCACTTGAAGTTAAAGACACACGCATCGCAAGCGCAGGAACCGAAACCGGCTGGACCGGAGTACCTGCCGGACGTATGATTTATGTTACCGGTATTCTCACCGGGCAAACTTATCTGACAGTAACGGACAACGCCACACAAGAAACCTGCACCCTGCCAATCAAGGTTGTCGACAATTACGAGGATATAAAGTTGCTCCGCAGCTACTTGTCTAACTTACCCAACGGAGACGCAAATCTTCTGCCCGGCATTTCCGACATTTTTCTAATTAACAATCACGCACGGGATGCTTATTTTTTCAAACAGGGAGAACAAACAGCTTTTTCATCCGGACTAACCTTAATAACTCGAGGAAGTTACAAACTGGAAAAAGAAGAAGGAAATAATGAGAAAGCTATACTGACTCTCACCTTTTCGGAAGATGTGGCAACACCTATTTCCAATCATAAATTCATCTTGTGGGGAAATGCATACGTATTTCACCGCTTGGATAAAAGCTTGAATCTGAATTGGAATACTCCACCCATCGGAGAAACGCGGACATCACCTGCGCCACCTCCTTCCTACACGCTGGAAGAAATCGCTGGAAGTGAACCAGGCACAGGCAAACAAATTAGTTTTACCCTTTCCGAACAGGAAATACCTGCCGGAATACTGCCTTAATCAGCAGGGTCTTCTTTAATCAACTGTACTTTCCGATAATATGCGTATATTTTCCGGCAAGTATCCGCTACGAATACGCCAGTCTTGCGGATAAAGATTA
>OGRY01002403.1_pt1 | contig 12009 bp, 5 predicted proteins | sample 1553551 | NCBI WGS metagenome assembly OGRY01 (sample SAMEA2580101, study PRJEB22360) | human gut metagenome | biome: human gut; feature: human-associated habitat; material: faeces | place: Denmark | collected 2008/2010
CCATCCGTCCGTGCAGACCGACATTACCGCCAAAGTTAAGCAACATACAATAGAGCCAGTCATGCTTGCCGAAACCTTTCTCCCGATACCACATCGACTCCGGATCACCCCATTGCGGAAGTTTCTCACTATACAAATCCAGTACCAGCAAATCACCGGAATCGAGCGTACTGACCATCGCTTCCCGCGGATTCGCCTGCCATGCCTGCATCACCCACACAGCCTCCGGATTCGCTTTCTTCATAGCACTCATAATAGAAGTTCCCGCCTTTGCCAAGTCTACTCCTTCCGTATTTCCTCCTTCATGAAAGGGGTCCATACTGTAATACTTTGCTTTTCCGTACAGTTTCTCCAACTCCTCATAATACATGGCAGCAAATGAATCGAAATGTTCATCTTCCGTAGAAAGAAAGGCCGGACGAGGGAAACCGCACCATTTACCGGGATCGGCAATCTGATACCCCAGTTTCTCGCCGATATTACGGGGGACCATTCCTGCATATCCGGGGAATACCGGTTCAATGCCCAGCTCCCTCATTCGGGCAATGATCTTCTTTTGCAGTGCTTCCTGTTGCCGATACCAACTGTCGGGATTCGGTCCGCCCCATCCTTCCAGATTATTCATCTGCCACCATGCCATAAAGGCAGGACCGGAAATAAACTCATTGATCTCCTCCGTCGTATATCCGATACGCTTCAGCAGATTATACCAGACAACCTCCATCCCTGTTATACTCAAAGGCATATTGATGCCGTGCATCGCCATCCAGTCTATTTCTTTCTCCCAGCGCTCCCAGTCCCAGAAAGCCATGGAGTAGGAATAGGTACAGTAATTCAGGTAATATCGATTCTTCATAGCCGTCGCCTGTCGGATTTTCTTTTGAGGCAGAGGCAGTACTTCCGGCAACTTCTGCGAGGGATTATTCCACGAAAGATGAATACCTGCCACGTATTTCAGGTACCAATTCAAGCCCGTAGCCAGTGAAAGATCGGAGTTTCCGGTTATCAGTACTTTGCCATCCTTGGAGTCTATCTCAAAGTAGTCCTTTGCCGGATCGGCTTCATCAGTAACCAACCGGAAAAGGATTTGATCTTTCGACGTATTCTCCGTCACACGTGCTGCCAATGAATCGATTGGAGCAGACGTAGATTGGCAACTTGTATACATAACAACAGAACTAAATAATAAAAGTAATAGAAGACGCATGTTCATAGTCATTATTTTTTTAAGAGTCATCAAATGTGTTTGAGCGTTTGGGCCCCTAAATATATTTCAAATTTCCGATTACTGAAAATAAAATGTAGTTCTTTTATACTGATACACATTAAATAACCTCCAATATATGAAAAGTCGGAAATATTCGGTTGACTCACCGACTGTTTCCGACGGATAGCATTGGCTCTAATAAAGAAAGAAGATGTGTCAAACAGTTATTTGCACATCTTCTTTCAATTTGTGTTTCAGTTAATTATTACTCCCATCCCGGATTATTGGGGGCCAGTTCTGGGTTTAATGCGATTTCATTAGTAGGCACCTGATACAGATAATACTTATCTAACCAACCTTTACCTGCTACCAAAGGATCATTATACATATAGATAAAACCTTCTTTCTTTCCTGTCGTATCGGCGTATCCTTTTTCAAGATCAACAAACTGTCCGGAATCGCCAATCTGCTCTTTAGTAGCCCATTGACCATACTGTATCTTATTGATAAACCAAGGTGCCTTTTTCCAGCGGCGCACATCGTAGAATCCAAATCCTTCACCCATCAATTCTACTATGCGCTCGCGACGAATCTCCCACAATACAGGGTCTACGGTCTGGTCGCGCTTCGGATCAAATCCGGCATTTATCTCGGCCACTTTCATATGGGCAACTCCCACCCGATCCCGTAACTTATTGATAGTAAGATCAGCAACAGTCTGATTGAAGCCCTCGGCACCTGTACCACCTTTTTCAAATTTAGCCTCAGCATAATTCAACATCACTTCATCAATCTTGAACAAAGGTACATCTGAGGTCCCTTCATTCTCTTTCGAATTGTCCCATACATTATAGTATCTGTACACATAGTTACCGCTACGGGCTACGAGGAAACCTTGTCCGCCATTGTTGGTGAAGAAGTGAGGCATTCCTTTCAATATAGCAGCAGACCAGTTCATCAATGGGAACACTTTATGTTTACCGGCTTCCCCATTTCCGCCCCCGAAACCTGTGTAACGGGTAATGCCCATGATATCCATAAACTCACGGTCCTTGGGATCAGAAGTATACTCCCAACTGGTATTATCGGCACTTGGGATCACCTTATAAGGGGGAGCTACAGTCTCCAGCAGACGAAGGTCACGATTGCGGAAAGTAGCATTCATACTATTATCCCCGTCCTGCGACCATTCATATTCCGAGCTGTTATGAATCGTTTTACCATCTTTACAAAGATACATATCGATGATGTGTTGCGGCATTTCCACATTATGGGTGGATGTCCGTTCAACATGAGTCAGTACATAATTAGTCAGTTCTTTTTCTACATATTCCTTATACAGAATGATGCCTTTCATTCCTTTCAGGTCAGATGTCAGCATCTCTCCCCAATCACTGTTCAGTTCGGGATAAGAATCCATCAGTTTCTTGGAATAAGTGATACAAGCATCAAAGTACTTATCTTCGTCCCCCAAAGCATGATATTTACGCCATGTACCTTCAAAAAGGCAGAAACGGGAAAGAAGAGCACGGACAACATGCACATTGATCGTATTTTCACCGTCACCTTCTTCTTTTATATGCTCTTCAGCATATATCAAATCGTTCAATACATGATCGGCAACTTCTTTGCGAGGTGTACGGGGACCATATGCTATTTCCTTATCCGAATCACCCAGTACACGATCTACCCAAGGCACATCACCAAAACGAGCTATCAGTTCCGAATAATAATAGGCACGGAAAAAATATCCCACCGAACGCCAATGTTCCTTGTCCGCATCCGTCATCCCTGAGTTATCGATATTTGCCAACATGACATTGACCCGATAGACGAAACTGAATGCCCATCCATTGCCCGATGAAGAACTGGATACATTTTGAAAAGCATACGGATTACCGTCACCCTGACGACGCATCAGATAACCTGCATAAATATCGCTTGTATAGGATGTGGCACTGGCATAGGCTCCGTTTGTTCCGGGAATACGCAGGATATTAGTATTTGTAAATACTCCATATAATCCCCAGGCATAGGTCTTGAAAGTATTATAATTACTGAACACTGTCTGCTCCGTCAACGAAGTATCCGGATAGCGTTCCATAAAACTATCGTTGCATGAAGTAAACCCGATAGCTGCTGCCGCAAGCATAGTATATATTATTTTTTTCATAACCAATTATAAATTAAAGAGTAACATTAAAACCAAAAGAAATCGTACGATAGAAAGGATATCCCCAAGACAGGCGTTCCGGGTCATAACCCTTCATCAGCTTAGTAAATGTGTGAAGGTTCTCACAACTTACGAACGCTTTCAAACTCGTTAATGTAATAGGTGCCAACCAGCTCTTCGGGAAATTATAACTCAAAGTCACATTCTTGACACGCAGATAAGAGCCATTCATCAGATACTTCGTTTGCGCACGTGTATTGTAACTGGAATTGTTTCCTTGCCCGTAAATACGGAAATATTCCGCATTCGGATTGGCTGCCGTCCAATCACCATTGGCAGAATCTACCGGTTTCCAATAATCCAGCTGGTCTTTAAAGAGTGAACCAAACTGTCCGGAATTAAACGGCCAGCGGCGTGCATCACTGATCCATACATCACGTTTACCTACTCCTTGCAGCAAAACACTCAGATCAAATCCTTTGTAATTGACTCCCAGATTTATACCATACTGCAAACGCAAAGAGTTATTACCGATTATCTTGCGGTCTCCCGGATTGTCAAAGGTTCCGTCTCCCGTATCAATGCGATTCGTACTCGATCCATCATCACGCAAATTCTGGTACTTGATGTCGCCGGGACGCGGACTTACTCCATCCACTGTCACCACTCCTTCTTTCAGTTTCCAGGTATTTGTATCTTCAAAGTCATCGGCTGTATAGTAACCATCCGTTACATACCCCCAGATAGAACCGATTTCATATCCTTCATAATAATTATTCGTGCCATCACTTTTCAGGATAATCTTGGATTCATTATGGTATTTGGTAACGACTGTTTTAGAGTCATAAAGATTGAAGCCTACATTATAGCCCCATGCACCGATTCTATCTCTCCAGGTCAATGACAATTTCGTACGTAAGTCGGCGGTATTCTGCAAAGGTGCGGAAGCACCTACTACTGACGGCAGCTCAGCTCCCGGAGCAAGCATATCTTTCGTATCACGCCGATACCAGTCGAAAGTACTTTGCAGACGTCCGTTCAAGGCAGTTATATCAAAACCAAAGTCCAATGTTTCTACCGTTTCCCAAGTAAAACTATCACTGACCAGTCCCGGAGCATTCAAAGTCAGCGGCTTCGCTCCATTCACCAGCCACGCCACATCCTTCTTTTCCACTTGCGACATGGTCGGAACGAATTTATAAGGATCAATGCCTTGATTACCTATTTGTCCCCAGGTTCCGCGAAGTTTCAGATCGCTTAGCCAGTCACCTGCAACCGGTTTCATAAAGTTCTCGCGGGCAATGTTCCAACCCACAGATACAGAAGGGAAGAAACCGAAACGATTTTTCTTCGGGAATTTAGACGAGCCGTCATAACGACCATTGGTCTCAAACAAATATTTGCCTTTATAATCATAATTAACACGATAGAAAGCACCACGCACGGTATACACGCGATGATCATCTGTAATAACCTTATTCTCACCGGTAGCCGTACTATGTGACGGATACTTCTCGTTAATCATATCATAAGAATAAGTATACAATTTCTTCCAGTCACTGGATTCCTGGTTGAAGCCGCCCATTAATGACAAGTTATGCGTGTCATTCCATGAATATCTATAATTAGCATACAGGTTGATGGCATTATAATCAGTACTTTGGTGAGTCGTCTCCAGAGAAGAAGTAGTGGCAGTCTGTATTTTTGCCAGCTCAACCGTTGTATAATCAATGGAAGCCTTATTCACATTCTGATTACTCCATGTCTTGTCAAATGTATATTCAAATGCCACTTCAAGCCCTTTCAATGGTTTCAATACCGTTTTTGACAGGATACGGGCATTGTCTCTGATTGTATTGTTATCCGTTGCCATTCTCAAAACGTTGGAAGGCGTATTCGTCATCAGGCTGGTGCCGTCAGGCAAAGTCAGGGAGCCTTCGGGATATACAACCGGCAAACGCATATCATACAATCCGGTCTTATCCGAAGTCACAGGCATATTCTTGTCACTCTGAGCATAGCGTATATCTACAGACTGAGTCAGCCACGAGGTGATTTCGGCAGAAATATAGGCACTACCCGACAAACGTTTGTAGCGGTCTTTATCGGTGATCAAAATACCTTGCTCGCTATTATAACCAAGGGACAGACGATAAGCCAGCTTATCAGTACCACCACTCAATGACACATTATGTGCTTGCAGAAAACCGTAATCATCAAGCATATTGGCATACAGGTCTTTCTCATTCAGGTAATAATTCAATCCTGTTTCCGGGTCTACATATACCCCGTCTCCGGTAGTCTGGAATTTACCCGGATTCTTACGATATTCGGTCAGGTAGTTCATCCATGTTTTGATATCTTGCCCGGTGTAGTATTTACCGGCATTGAACTCGCCGTCCAGGTAAGCCTGCATCCACTCCAGCCCGTCAGCCTGTTCCGGACGATTGATAGAACTCTGGAAACCAAAATTATTATTATAATTGACATGAAACCCGTCGCCTTTCTTCGCCTTCTTTGTAGTCACAAGTATTACACCGAAAGCGGCACGCGCACCATAGATAGCGGCCGAAGCAGCATCTTTCAACACAGAAACACTTTCGATATCTTCGGGATTCAACATATCGATATCCCCCGGAACATTATCTATCAACACCAACGGACCACCGCCATTGATGGAAGTCGTACCACGAATATTGAATGATTTGCTCTGTCCCGGACCGGCAGCATCATTATTAGGAGTAATCTGAAGTCCCGGCATCGCACCCTGCAAAGCACTCATGGCATTTACAACAGGACGACTCCCCAGTACATCATCCATCTTTACCTGAGATACCGCGCCGGTCAGGTTCGCTTTCTTCTGTACACCAAAACCAACTACTACCACTTCGTCCAGACTCTGTGTGTCTTCTTTCAATACTACCGACAGCGTCTTTCCCGGAGTTACTTTCAGGGACTGTCCTTGATAACCAATATAAGAAATTTCAAGAATGGCGTCTTTTGAACCGACATTCAGGGTAAAATTACCGTCCATATCAGTGATCGTGCCATTGGAGGAGCCTTTTTCTATCACACTGGCACCGATTACCGGTTCACCTACCGCATCCACAACTCGTCCGCTTACTTTTACCTTTTCCTGATGCGCCTGTTCGACAGATGCCAACTCCGTGGACAGAATGATCTTTTTATCTATTACCTTATATTCTACATTCGTATTTTTAAATACTTCGTCAAGAACTTTAAAGATATCATTACGGTTAGCGGAGATTGTCACCAACCGTTTCAAATTTATATGAGCATTGTTGTAGAAGAAACTAAATTCTGTTTGCTTCTCTATCGCTCTTAATACATCCTCAACTGTCTGATTACGTACATTCATCGTAACCTTTGCAGATTGGGCATAACTATCTGTCGCATTAGTTAATCCGACAAAACAAAATAAGAATAAAATAACCAGTCTCATAGTACGTGGGATTTTTTTCGAGGTTAGCCAAAAAGACTTTACCACCCTTAAAACTTGGATGCTAAAATTGTTTTGCATAATTTTGTATTGATTTAAGTTGAAAATGAGTTAACTATGCTTGTCTGCCAACAAGCATTTTCAATTGATTCATTTTAGTATGGGGAGATCTGCCAAAATCTTCCCATACTTTTTTCTAAGTGGGTTTTGCCTTCATATTATTAAATTGTTAAAGGTTAATCAATAAATTTCTATTATCTCTTTTTTCCTGTCACTTCCATCCTTATCATCATTGATATGTTGCCAACGTATTTTAGAGGATACTTTAAAATATTCCAGAATCTTCTCCAAACGTTGATTTGTAAAGGTTCCCGTAAACGAACTATTCTTCAGTTTTTCGTTCTTAATAACAAATTTCACACTATATCTTTTTTCCAGCATCCATAATGCTTCTTCCAAAGGTGTATTATCAAGAACAACTTCTCCATCTTTCCAAGCCAATTCTGATTTTCCCGAAGTTTTATAAAGGTGGACTTTATCAGTCTCCGAATCATACACCAGCTTCTCTCTTGGAGATAAGAACACATGTTTCACCCCAGCATCTTTCTCGAACATAAAATCTACTTTTCCTTCAATCAAAGTTGTAATAACCTCTGTATTCTGTTCATATGCTTCCACATTGAAACATGTACCCAATACTTCTATCTGTGATTGATGTGTAGTAGAAAGGATAAATTTCTTTTCCGGATCTTTGGCCACTTCAAAGTATGCTTCACCACTTAACGTCACTTTACGGAAATCTCCATTAAAGCGAGAAGGATAAGACAAAGAAGATTCCGAATTCAAATAAACAATTGTACCATCGGGTAATGTCAACGAAGTGGTCATTCCAGGACTAGTCTTAACTTCCATCATCTCCGCTACCTCACCAGTATCCCCTTTCCAATTCTGCCATATAAATAAGGTAAGAAGCGGAATAAATAGAATTGCAGCAGCACGTTGTGCCCACTCCCACCACACTATCCTTCTCACTTCACGGTCCGACATTTTTCCCTTTACTTTCAGTAAAGCTTTCTCCGTATCAACTTTCTTCATTACCTGAACCGTGCCCCCAGCCAAATAAAGAGCAAAAGTCTGAGTAGCAACTCGTTTATTCTCCTCCGACTCGTCCATCCACGCTTCCACTTCCAGACGTTCCCCCTCGCTCAACCTCCCCTCACAATAACGAGGAAGCAATTCTTCTATTCTATTATTATCTAATTCTTTCATCCTTTATTCTACCTTTTATTATATGACAAGACCAAACCATGACATTCCTAAACGAAAACCTTATTTTTTTCAGAAAATCTTTATTTTATTATAAAAAAGCTATATTTGCAGCAAATTAGAATTTAATAAATGAAGGAACTACGCATAAAGAGGAATGACCCTCAATTATCTGAAATACAGCGTGGAGGCCTAAAAGCCTTTGAAATGCTATTCAGGCAATACTATGCAGTGCTATGTGCCTATGGTCATAAATATGTTGACTTTCACGATGCAGAAGAAATTGTGCAAGACTCCCTTCTATGGATATGGGAAAACCGGGAAAACCTAATTATTGAATCATCATTAAGTTCTTATCTCTTTAAAATGGTACATCACAAGGCTTTAAATAAGCTTGCACACATTGATGCCATCAAACGTGCTGATACGCGTTTCTATGAAGAAATGCAAGAGATGATACAGGATATGGACTTCTATCAAATTAAAGAGCTAACCAAACGTATTGAAGAAGCGGTTGCTGCATTACCGGAAAGTTATCGGCAAGCATTTGTTATGCATCGTTTCCGGGATATGAGCTACAAAGAAATTGCAGAAACATTGGAAGTGTCTCCAAAGACTGTAGATTATCGTATTCAGCAAGCACTCAAACAATTACGCATCGATTTAAAAGATTATCTGCCATTGCTGCTTCCTTTACTGTTTCCTTAATATAAGTGACTCCTTCCAATAAATTGGATTCGTACCTATTAAATCTATACCATCCTTCAACTAAATAGAGAAAAACGGTCTCTTTTTAGGTAAAGTTCTTTTTTGCTCTATCAATTAAAGCTATAAAACAGAAAATAGTAAATCTGTATTTATCTATAGTACAAGCTGATACAGATCATAAATTCTCAACCATTCTCATCATGATGAGAATTATTTCTCACCACAGTGAGAACTTTTTCTCATCACAGTGAGAATCTTTTCTCATTGCATTGAGAATTTTTTCTCATTGTGGTGAGAATATTGTCTCATCGTAATAAGCTGACCAAAGTCTTGGAAGTCTGCAATACATAAAACAAACAATCATAAAGGATAAGAAGACAGATACAATCCTATTCTTGCCGATAAGGTAGCGTAAACCAGAAAGTAGAACCTTTGTTTTCCTCTGATTCAACTCCAATCGTCCCTCCTAAGCGATCGATAATCATCTGACAAATGGAAAGTCCCAAACCTGTTCCCTGAACAAAAGGATTGTATTTCACAAACCTTTCGAATACATGCTTGCATTGCTCTTCTGACATGCCGCAGCCTGTATCCGAGACATAAAAGCAAATTGTATCGGCATCCTTCAGACGATATCCCATTCTGATAGAACCTGTCTGAGTAAATTTAATAGCATTGATGACAAAATTGGAAATCAGTTGTATCAAACGATTCTTATCTGTATAAAGGGTACATTCCGGCAGACGTTCGGTAAAAGTAAGAGTAACAGTTTCTTTTTTCAAGCGAAGCCTCATACTCTGTTCGATTTCTTCCATCGTCTGGTTGACATCTATCAATGACGGGCAGAAGTCAAAAGTGCCGGCTTCGATTTTGGACATGTCCAGAATATCATTGATCAGTTGAAGAAGCAAGTCGGTATTTGTTTCGATGATGTCCGCATATTCGCGCATCTCCTTACGATCTTCTATATCCGGCAACATATTCGAGAAGCCGACAATCGCATTCAACGGAGTACGAATTTCATGACTCATATTAGCCAAAAAGGCGGATTTCAACTGATTCGCCTGCTCCGCCTTTTCCATGGCTTCACTCAAACGAGTGTATGCCTTGCGAAGGATACGTATATAATAGGTGATCGCTACTATCAAAATAAGAAGGAAGATGGAACAAGAAAGGATTTCAACACAGTATTGATGAAATATACTTTTAGGTTCGTTGACATAAACAGCTCGTTCGGGATAAAGGTGATAGGGAATATTGTAGGATTCCAGCACCGGATAGCAGAGATAAGCACTTGCCTTCCCTCCTATACTTTCGGGAATGTCCTCCGCCTGTTCTCCATGCAACACACGGTCAATAATTTCAAGTAAGGAATCGCCGAATGATTCTGCAGAAACGTAATAGCCTCCTGCAAAAGTATTATTGGACAGGTCTTCGGAAGAAAGCAGGAACAAGGGAGAGGACGTAAAATTGGTGATAATCTCTTGAATATGATCAAAAAGATAATTATTATCTTCTTTATTATGCGACTCAAACCAGGAATAATAAATAATTCCGGTGTTTGCTTTATAGCTGCGCAAGGTGTCCAGAAGCATTTCTGTTGACAAGTGAGTGGTAGAAAGCAATTCTAAAGGCAGGTTTGGGAAATGCTTTTCAACAGCTTCTTTCACGTCTCCGCGGGTTTCTTCACTGATGTAGCGATCGTCCGAGATAAATGCCAGGCGATCCATATCAGGTATCAGGCTATAGATCAGTTCAACGGTTTCCTTCACATAGTAATGCTGTTTCAGGGTAGTCAGGTTGTAGCCTTTTCTCCACTCTTGGGCGGGGACACTGTTGGTCTCATTCAACGGGGCATGAGAGAGCAGAATCTCCAAGGTAGCAGGCAGGCGGTCACGGGAGTTCGTTATGATCACCGGAACATCTTTCCACAGGTCATCAAATAAAGGACGACAGACAATCCAGCCCGGATCACCAATTATCACAATAGCGGCAGGAGGAAGCGGATATTTCTGACGCAGATGCTCGATGACTGCATTTACCTCCATCGTATCCTGCAAGGCCGGGACAGACAATGATTCCGCTCTGGCGGTTATCCCCTGTTCCTGAAGGACATCGTGCACATACCAATAGAAGTTTCTGGCCCAGGGAAGGTTGAAGTTGATGGAATTTAAAACCAATATTTCTTTATCTGATTTCCCATTACCTGCCAACATAGGGGAAAGGAGTCCTTCGAAAAGAAGAAAGAACGCACCTGTTAAGCATATTCGCAGTAATTGTTTCATTTTGCTGTGTGATTAAAAGTGGAAGCAAAGATAGTATTATTTTTATCTTTTAAAAAGAAAGGCATCCCAAATCTATCGGGATGCCTCTCTATTACATATTTTTATGTATCAGTTCATTATGCCTTTTTTAAAGCTGCGATGCTTTCTTTCAAAGAACTGATAATACTTTCCGCATCGGCCTGTTTTTTACGTTCCATTTCGAGAACGGCTGCCGGGGCGTTATTGACAAATTTCTCATTGCTGAGTTTCTTCAATACACCTTGCAGGAATCCTTCCTTATGTTTCAGTTCAGCTTCCATACGGGCGATTTCGGCTTCTACATCAATCATGTTGCCCAATGGCACAGCGTATTCGGTAGTTCCTACCATGAAGGAAGAAGCACCTTCCGCCTTGCTCTCTACCACTGTAATGGAAGAAAGGTTACACATCTTCTGGATCACCGCATTGAACTCTGCAACCGGATTTTCGCCCAGCACCTGCAAGTCAAGCGGTTCTTTCTGAGCTATGTTCTTTTGCAGACGGATGCTGCGGATATTACTGATAACTCCCTTGACAACTTCAAACTGTGCAACGAATGCGGTGTCTACATAAGTATCCATGCTCAATGCACTTACCATCAGACTTTCTCCTTCTTCCGCATTACGTTCGTACATCTGTTGCCACAATTCTTCTGTGATGAACGGCATAAACGGATGAAGCAGATGCAACAGGTTATCGAGGAAGCAGAGAGTAGCGTCATAAGTGGTACGGTCAATTCCCTGTCCGTAAGCCGGTTTAATCATTTCCAGATACCAGGAAGAGAATTCATCCCAGAATAATTTATAAACAGCCATCAATGCTTCGCTCAGACGGTATTTGCTGAACAAGTCCGCTACTTCGGCTGCTACTTCGTTCTGCTTGGATTCAAACC
>OGRY01002405.1_pt1 | contig 12005 bp, 10 predicted proteins | sample 1553551 | NCBI WGS metagenome assembly OGRY01 (sample SAMEA2580101, study PRJEB22360) | human gut metagenome | biome: human gut; feature: human-associated habitat; material: faeces | place: Denmark | collected 2008/2010
TCATGCGGATCGCGGTCGAGAAATCGGCTTCGGCGCCCAGCAGGTCGTCGAGGTTGTATTTGGCGATGCCGCGCAGGAAATAGCCTTCGAAGGCATCCTCGTCGAACCGCAGCAGGGTGTTGAGCGTCCGGATGGCCTCCTGGTAGTCGTTGTTCATCATGCACGAACGTCCCACCCAGAAGAAATATTCCCGGTTGTACTGCGCATACGATTCCTTCCCGCACATCAGTGCGATGCCCAGTGCGATCCCGAGGATGTATTTTTTCAATTTCCGACTCACTTGTCCCATTAACGTCCTTTTCGGGCGGTTTATTATTCCGGTTTATTCCAATTCGTACCCGAAACGGCGCAGTTGGCGTTCGTTGTTGCGCCAGTCGTCATTCACTTTGACGAACAGTTGCAGGAAAACCTTTTTGCCGAGGAACTGCTCCATGTCCTCGCGCGCGGCCTGCCCGACCCGTTTGAGTTTCTCGCCCTTATGCCCGATCAGGATGCCTTTCTGCGAGTCGCGGGCGACATAGATCGTTGCGGCGATGCGGTCGATCGCCGGCTCCTCCTTGTAGCTTTCGATCTCGATTTCGCAGCAGTAGGGGATCTCCTTGTCGTAGAACCTGAGGATTTTCTCGCGGATGATTTCCGAGGCGAAAAACCGCAGCGTCTTGTCCGTCAGTGTATCCTTCGGATAGAAGGCCGGGCCTTCGGGCAGCAGGTCGAGGATGGTCTTGAACAACCCTTCGATGTTGAAATTCTCCTTGGCCGATGCCGGTACGATGCGTGCCTCGGGCAACTCCCCCTGCCATTTGTCGACCAGTGCCTCGAGTGCCTCGGGCGTCGTGAGGTCGATCTTGTTGATTACCGCGAGGGTGGGAATATCGCTTTGGCGGATCTTTTCGAGGATGTCGTTCGAACGGTCGCTCTGTTCCACCGTGTCGGTGACGTAGAGGATTACGTCCGCATCGTTCACGGCGCCGGTGACGAACTTCATCATCGATTCCTGGAGTTTGTAGCTGGGTTTCAGGATGCCCGGCGTATCCGAGAAGACGATCTGGAAATCTTCGCCGCTGACCACTCCCAGAATGCGGTGGCGCGTGGTCTGGGCTTTGGAGGTGATGATCGAGAGGCGTTCGCCTACGAGTGCGTTCATCAACGTCGATTTGCCGACGTTGGGATTTCCGATGATATTGACGAAACCGGCCTTGTGCATAGGATGTCTGTTGTCTGATTCTCACGAAAAGGCAGTGAAAGCGAGGACCGCATAAAACGAACGAACTTGTTTTTCATGCCGGGCCGCCATGCTGCCTGCTCCAAAAATAGTGAAAGCCGAGAGCAATCGCACGGATTTGCACGCTAAGATTGCCGAACCGCCTCCTATCTTTTACAAAGATAGCGAAAAAAATACCCCCTGCCAAATGAAGCGTCATCTTTCTATGTTCAGAAGGTGTCGGTCGGTGGCGTTTTTCGGATAAGGGGGGCCGAGGGAGGTTGCGGCTCTTTTCGACACCGCTGTTTTTCCGGAAAAAGCCCGTTATCGGACGGATTGGAAGATCGGGCCGGAAAAAACGCGTTTTCTTCGGTCCTTCGCGTTGTGTTTTCCTCTCCGGTTTTTTCCTATTTCTGTATATTTTTCTTGTACTCGTCTGCAAGGTGTTCCGGACGAATCCGTTCTTCGTGTTTACGGGCGAAGCCTTTTCGGATTTGTCCTGCATTCTGCTTGCCCAATTATGAGCTGACACCGATTTCGGAGAGTATGTGTGAATCGCCTTTCCGCTGCCGGTGCGTGGTTGCAGAGGATGCCGGATTTGCCCGGAAGCGGGTCGATTATATGATAGATGTCATAAGGAAAACCCCTTTGGTTCGGAGCCCGAACCGAAGGGGTATAAAGTAGTTGGCGAAGTATTCATTCCGCTTATCTGCGGAAGCCGCGTCCGGGTAATTTGGGCATTTTCATATTGCCTCCGGCGACGGCCTTCATCATCTTGCGCGTGTCTTCGAACTGCTTCATCAGTTTGTTCACCTCGGCCATCGTCGTACCGCTGCCTTTGGCGAGCCTTTCGCGGCGCTTGGCGTCGATGATTTCGGGTTTCTCGCGTTCGAGGGGAGTCATCGAGTTGATGATCGCTTCGGTCTGCTTGAATACGTCGTCCGAGATCTCGACATTTTTGAGAGCCTTGCCCATACCGGGGATCATCGAGGCCAGATCCTTGAGGTTGCCCATCTTCTTGATCTGGGCGATCTGTCCCATGAAATCGTTGAAGTTGAACTGGTTCTTGACGATCTTCTTCTTCAGGCGGCGGGCCTCCTCTTCGTCGTACTGCTCTTGGGCGCGTTCCACGAGCGATACCACGTCGCCCATGCCCAGAATACGGTCGGCCATACGTTCCGGATGGAATACCTGGATGGCATCCATCTTCTCGCCGCTGGAGATGAACTTCAGCGGTTTGTTCACCACCGCACGAATCGAGATCGCCGCACCGCCGCGCGTATCGCCGTCGAGTTTGGTAAGCACCACGCCGTCGAAATCCAGCCGCTGGTTGAACTCGCGGGCCGTATTCACGGCATCCTGACCCGTCATCGAATCGACCACGAAGAGCGTTTCGCCTGGTTTCACGGCCTGTTTGATCGCCGTGATCTCCTGCATCATCGCCTCATCGACGGCCAGACGGCCCGCCGTATCGACGATCACGACGTTGAAACCGTGCTGACGGGCGTATTTGATGGCATTTTCGGCGATCTGCACCGGATTTTTATTCCCCTCTTCGGTATAGACTTCGACTCCGATCTGTCCGCCCAACACCTTGAGCTGGTCGATGGCCGCAGGACGATAGACGTCGCCCGTCACGAGCAGCACCTGGCGTCCCTTCTTGCTCTTGAGCATCGCCGCCAGCTTGCCCGAGAAGGTAGTCTTACCGGAGCCTTGCAGACCGGCGATCAGGATGACCGCAGGCGTGCCCTCCAGCTTGATGTCGGTCGCCGTGCCGCCCATGAGTTGTGCCAACTCGTCGCGGACGATCTTGGTAATCATCTGTCCCGGCTTGACGGACTTGAGCACGTCTTGTCCCAGGGCCTTCTGCTTCACCTCGTCGGTGAAGGATTTGGCTACCTTGTAATTGACGTCGGCGTCGATCAGCGCCCGGCGGATCTCCTTGAGGGTTTCGGCGACGTTGATTTCGGTGATGCGGCCTTCGCCCTTGATCAGCTTGAAGGACCGTTCGAGTTTATCGGTTAAGTTTTCAAACATAGTTTCGGTTCGTTATCGTATGCCGGGAAACGGTGCCGCCCGACGCTGGAGCATTTTTCGTTTTGCGGAGCCGTCGTTGCAGTCGGTTTTTTCAGTCCGGACAAAGCTAAAGCGGTGTCGGGCAAATCGTTCTCCCTGTTCGGCCGTTGCAGGTCCGCTCCGGATTTTTCGCTTGCAAATATATAAAACTATTCGCAGAATCGCAACGGAGGTGCTGATTTTCCTCGGTGTCGGCGACAAAGACACAACCCCTCCGAGTTCTCGGAGGGGTTGTCTGATGGGGCTGTGCCCCGTGTTTTCGGTTTAATAGTGTGCGACGTACATATGACGGCTCAACAACTGGTAGTCGTATTCCGTAGGCTCCACATCCCGATTGACCTGGAAAAGATACTCCTGTCGGTAGTAGTATTCGCTCATAGGGCCGTTTTCGTCCGTATTTTCACCCATATACCGCAGTTCCGGTTCGGATACCGTGAAACAGTTCTTGTCGAGCGGAAGCATCGGCATCCAGTGGGTTTTCTGTTCACCGGTCGCAGGATCGAAGACTGTGCAGGAAGGATAGAACACGTCGAATTCCAGATTGACCGTGAAGCAGTTATATTCCAGCGTATAGACGAAACGGTGGGGGTTTATCTCGTTTTCACCCAGCGGAATCTCGTTGAAAGAGGTCGAAACGAGCCGGAAGTTGTCCGCTTCGTCCTGCGTGATGTAAAGGTAGCCTAATACAAGACCTTCCTGAGTCGAGGGATTGATGTTGATCTGCCGATATTCGGTTTTTTCGCTGGTTCTGCCGTCGGACATCGTGCTGCGGATCTTGGCATAGGAGGTGTAGGCGTTTACACCGTACCATTTTTCGTCCGGATTGTCTTCCGAGAATGTATAGGGAAGCGTTCCTTCGTCCACGACTTCCTGTTTGGTCAGGTAGGGGATGTAATCGGGTTTCGAAACGGTTTGGGGACCGTAGTGGAGCGTATATTCCGTGCGCTCGCTGCCGCTGCCGCCGCCGTCCTGCCAATTCTCTTCGGTCACGATCGTGCTGACGCGGCCTTCGGCGTCGAACGTGTAGGTGTAGGTCATAGTGCTGTTGCCGTCTTGACGGCTGGCGGGCAGGTTCTTAACGGTCGTACCGCTGATGCCGAGCAGCATGGCGGACTCCTCTGCATCGCCGATCATGAAGGCACCTATGTCGATGCCGTTCCAGGGGTTGAGGTGTTCGGTGTAGGAGAATGTCGTTGTTTCGTTATCCCGTCCGTCGATGGTCGAAATGGAAACGATGTTGCCGTCCTGCCAGGTAAGTGTCGCGGTAGAATTCGCTTCGGGATAGGAAGGATCGCGGTATTCCGAGCGAGCCAGCGTGCCGTCGGCGTTGTAGGTGAAAGTCTGGCTGGCGCCGTCCGGGTCGGTGTAGCCGCTTACCAGACCGCTTGCATTCAGGCGGTATTCCTTGGCGTATTCGCCCGAGTTGGGAAGGGGCATTCCTTCGTAGCTGCTGCCGTCGATTTCGAACCATTTTTCTTCGTCCGTGATTTTCCCTTCGCTTCGTTTGAGCGTCCTTTCATAGGAGGCATTGATTTTGTCGGTCTGTTCCGAATCGTAATCGTATTGGTCGTAACCGGTCAGAAGACCTTCGGCATCGTATTCGAAGAGCAGGTAACTCTTGTCGGTGCTGGAACCGTCGCTGTAAACCTCGGTGTAGGTCGTTTCTACCCAAGTCAGCCGGTCTTCGGGTGCTACGTCGGGATGTTCGGGCTTTTGAGGATTGTCGGGATTATTCGGGTCTTCCGGTTCGTCTTGTCCCACGCCCCGCTGGGTGATGGAGATATTTGCGGATTCTCCGCCGCAGGAGATGGTGACGACCGCCTGGCGGGATTCGGTCGTTTCGTTTTCGGTGAGCGTGACGGTAATCGTGTGCTTGCCGGCGTCGCCCGAAGTGGGGTTGATGGAGATCCAGCTTTCGGCACGCGAGGTTTCACGCACGGATGCCGTCCAGCTCTGGGTCGTTTCGAAACCGATGGTATGGGACAACGCATCGGCCGAAATCGAGGCCGATAAGTTATCCTGAGGAATCAGAATGTTCTGAAACTCATCTGTTTCGCTGTCGCTGCAACTTCCCCCCCCCCAGCGCCAGGGTGATGAGAGCCGAGAAAATGAACAGTTTTTTCATACGATAAAGAATTTGAACGATAATTGGTTAAGTAAGTCGGGCAATTTTGTCCGATCGTTGCAAAGATACGAATAAGCCGAGCGCAAAAGCAAATTTTATTTGCATTTTGCCGAGGCGGAGTATCTAAGACGAAGTCAAAGATACGAATAAACTGCGTGCAAAAGCAAATTTTATTTGTATTTTGCTGAGGCGGAATGCTTGAACGACGTTAAAGATTAGAAAAAAGCCGGGTGCGGAAGCAAGTTTATCTGCACTTTGTCGGATCGAAGCGTTTGAGGCGAAGCCAAAGATTATGAAAATGCCGAACAGAAATACAAATATATTTGTATTTTGACGGAGTGGTCCGGAGATCGTGCCCGTATGGGTATTTTCGTCTGTCGAATGGGAGGGTGGATGGCATTCGATCGTGCCGTCGGTGGCTGCGGAGGTTGCAGACGGACGGAAAACAGGGGCGATTGTCTGTGAACGGCGGGCGGATGCGGTTTACAGCAGCCCCGCTTCGTAATAGAGAACGATCTGTTCGAGTACCTTGTCGTCCCCTTCTCGGTCGTATTCCGACTTGAGATTCTGTCCGAAGATACGCGATACGCTTTGCCAGAATCCCGCGACGAAGCCGCCCCGGAACTCCCGGAGGATTTCGTAAGCCGTGTATTTCGTTTCCCGGTCAATCAGCTTCAGAAGCACGCGGCCCTGGGTACGGGTCATGTGTTTCAGCACGGGCGTGTACTCCTTTTTGATCGCTGCGGCGATGCCTTTGATGTATTGTTTCTGTTCCTTTTTCGTTTCGAGCCGGAGCAGTTCCGCCTCCATTTGAACCATTTGTGCTTTGGCGGCTTGGGCTACGGGATAGACTTTCTTCACCGCTTCGACCAGTTTGCGGTAACGGCGCAGGTCAGCTTTTTTGCTGAATACGAAGACGGGTTTTATGGGGACGACCGAGATCGTGTCGCCGTCGTGTCCGATTTCGAAAGAGGTGTGCCATCGGCCCGGCTGTCCGTGTCGGGCCGAAGCCTGCCCGGGCAGGGAGAGCAGCAATACCAGGGATAGGAAAAACCACTTTTTCATCGGAACCGGAATTTTCGTACCTTTGTCAGGATGAAACACAAGGGCGGAGAGGGCGCTTCTGTCCGAAGCGGACGGATTTCGAATCCTCTTCGCAATTCAAAGATAGTGAAATGTGAGGGCAATTGTGAGAACTTGTTCTCGAAAATTGCCGAACCGAATCCTATCTTCTGCCAAAGATAGTGAAAGCCGAGCGAAAACGGGACTTGTTCCCGGTTTTCCGAGGCGCCTCCTATCTAAAGCTATGTTCAAAGATAATGATTCTGAATTATTAACGCAATAAAAAACGGTTGTATTATGATGGAAAAAGGACTTTCTGCACAAAGTAAGGTAACGGTCGATGGCGGCAACGTGGCTGCAACGATGGGATCGGGCGACTTGCAGGTATTCGCTACGCCGGCTATGGTGGCCCTGATGGAAAATGCGGCGATGAAGGCTGTGGCTGACCATTTGCCGGAAGGTTCGACGACCGTCGGTGCCGAGATGAACGTGACCCATATCAAGCCTTCGGGCGTCGGTGCCGAAATCGTCGCATCCGCCGTGCTGACCGAAGTCGAAGGGCGTAAGCTCACCTTCAATGTCGGGGCCCGCGATGCCGAAGGGATGATCGGCGAGGGGGTTCACGTCCGCTATGTCGTTGATCGTGAGAAGTTCATGTCCAAAGTTCGCTGATGCGGAATCTTGTCCCGGAAGCAACGGAAGGAAAAAGTAAAAAAGGCTGTCCAACAAGTTTTTTAATCCTTTTAGAATCGCGTATTCGGAAAAGCTCTCGAATAAGCAGTACAAATAAAAAAGGGCTGTCTGAAACTTGTTAGACAGCCCTTTTTTTGTTGTTATGCTCTTTAGCCCAGCAGCAAATGTTCGAGGAAAATAACCAGCATGCCCGCGAAATACCCGGCCAATGCCAGCAGCGTGATTTTACGCAGGTACCAGCCGAATTCGATCTTTTCCAGTCCCATCGCCACTACTCCTGCGGCCGATCCGATAATCAGCAGGCTGCCGCCCACGCCGGCGCAGAAAGTCAGCAGGTGCCAGAAGATACCGTCCTGTACGAACGCCTGCATATAAACCGGGTCGAGGCTCGAGGCCAGGGCTGCCGTATCGACGACGGGGTACATACCCATACAGGCAGCCACCAGCGGCACGTTGTCGATTACGGCCGACAGCAGACCGGTGATTCCGGCGATCGTATAGACTTCGTGTACGTTTTTGTCCAGGAAGTCGGCGAAGTCGGTCAGCAAACCGGCGCTCTGCAATGCTGCGACCGACATCAGAATACCCAGGAAGAAGAGGATCGTGGGCATATCGATATGTTTGAGTACTTTCGACACCCGGTTTTTGATAGATTCCTCCATGTTCTGTTTGTGGTCATAGACGAGCTCCGTGAAGACCCACAGCACACCCAACGATATCAGCATGCCCAGGTAGGGCGGCAGTCCCGTTACAGCCTTGAATATGGGCACGAACAGCAGCCCGCCGACACCGAGAACGAGAACGAAGTGGCTGAAGCGCGGGCCGACGAACGGCGGCAGCTTGGGCGCCGTGTCTAATTTTTCGGGATGCGCGTTTTCGTCGGGAATATAACGGCAGGCGATGGCCGTGGGAATGATTACCGATACCAGGGCCGGGAGGAACAGTTTGGCCACGAGCAGGCCCGAGGTGACGTTGCCCCGCATCCAGAGCATGATGGTCGTTACGTCGCCGATGGGCGAAAAGGCACCGCCGCTGTTGGCCGCGATGACGATGACGCTGGCGAAGATCCATCGTTCTTTCTGTCCGCTGATCATACGCCGCAGCAGCATGATCATAATGATCGTCGTGGTCATGTTGTCCAGCACGGCGGACATAAAGAAGGTGATGATCGATAGCAGCCAAAGCAGTTTGCGTTTGTTGCGGGTTTTGATGTGGTCGGTGATGACGTGGAATCCTCCGTGCCGGTCGATCAGTTCGACGATGGTCATGGCGCCGATCAGGAAGAAGAGGATTTCGCTCGTATCGCCGAGTTGCTCGATCAGTTGCGTGCCGATCTGGGCGTCGTTGCCCAGCAGGCTCAATACCGTCCATAGCGCACCGCACATCAGCAGGGCGATTGCGGCCTTGTCGATGCGTAGTTTGTGTTCGAGCGCGATGCAGAGGTACCCGAGCACAAAAATCAGAATCATGGTTATAATCATATCTTACTGCATTGAATTTTCGATTTTATCGATGGAGTCGGAGCGCCGCAATCCCTGTGCCGTAGTGGGTGAGTCCGGTGATTCGGGCCTTTATTTTTCACTTTTTTCGTGGAAATTTTTCGCAGGCTTACCATTCGCGGAGGATTTTTTTTGAAATTTCGATTCTTTGCCGTACCTTTGCACCTGCTTTCGAGCATCGGATTGAACTATGGTGTAATGGTAACACAGCAGATTTTGGTTCTGTCGTTCCTGGTTCGAGTCCAGGTAGTTCAACACTGTCGTTCGTAGCCGAAGTCGCTGCGACGGGAAAGACCGGATTTTGAATCCGGTCTTTTTGTTTTCGTGCACGGCCGTAAGCGGCGAATAAGCGATCGTCTGATTCGATGCTGCGAGCGCTTCAAAATTATAATCGCCTTTGTTACTGTTGCTGCATCCTTTTCTCATCGGGTCGCCGGTTTCGAAAGACTTTGTCAGGCGCGCCGTCGGACCATCGTACTTTTCCGAAAAGGTTTCTGTTTTTACCTCTGCCGGGTAGGGCAGCACTTTCCCTTTCATTTAATCGCCCGTTACCACAATCGGGTCGGGCGACCGACAATTTTGGCTTTATTTGGTGTTGCCCGTATTTATCTACAATAAAGTATTTTACTCGAAAGGGAAGCAAAAGTGGAAATTTATTGCCCGTATCTCTTCCAAAGTGTAAATTCTACTTCCCAATACGGACTCAATCGGAACTCGACCAACTGGAAGTTTATCGAGTATATCAGCATCAAGGAAAAATACTTTCATCTTGCCTTCGCCTACCGCTCCTTCGATGGAATTAGCGCCGTATAAAATTGATATTTTTTTAGTTTCGTTTGGGAGAACTTTATAAGTATCTCCACGAGCAGGGACTTCCAGATCCCAATTTGGGGTCCATGCAAATGCCCAATACACCGCAGACTCTGTTTTGTTCGTTACCATCACGGACCAATGGAACGTGCTGCTTTCCTTTATACAGGAGACACTTGTAATACAGAATCCTACAGATAAAATAAGAAATACGACCCATTTCTTCATAATAAAACATCATTTCATTTTTTGACGAATGTTTCCCCGGATTTTGGAGAACCGGACCGTTTTCGGGTTTCGCCGCAGCCGTTATTGGCCGAGGGCCTGACGCAACGCCTTTGCCAGCTGGTCGGGACAGGATGTTCCCCGGCCTTTGCAATCGATGCCTTCGAGACGTGCGATCACGTCGGCAGCCTGCATCCCGCGCGTCAGCAGACCTATTCCCTGGGTATTCCCGTGACACCCGCCTTCGAAGCGGACGCTTTTGACGATATCTCCCTCCAATTCGATTTCGATGGATTTCGAACAGGTACCTTGTGTTTTATAAGTGAATTTCTTTGCCATTTCGAAAGAATTAGGGTGCAAATATACGAATAAAAGGAATCGAATTGTATTTTCAGTGTCCGATGTGTCGGAGTATTTCCGTGCGCACCGGAAATTCATGGTTTTTGCGCATTCGGATCCGCTTCGCTTCTCTTGAGCCTCTTATTTCCGGGTTTTTGATTCTGGCCGGCCGGTTTGGTTTTGCTATTTATTTCGGGCGACGATCGGATAATCGTATGTAAAACTCCCCTTCCCGATCACGGGAAAGGGAGTTCTCTTATTACAGTATACTTTTTTATTTCTGCTGTTGCTGCTGCAGGTCGCTCGTGTCGGCGACGACCATGTTTTTGTCGATGCGGAGCGTGACGTTGCCGTCCACTTCGATCAGGAGGGTCGTCTCCTTGATCTCTTTCACCGTACCGTAAATGCCGCCGGCGGTAATTACCTTGTCACCTTTTTTCAGGCCTTCGCGGAATGCCTGCATCTGCTTGCGGCGCTTGGATTCGGGGCGCCACATGAAGAGCCATAAAACCAGCACCATGAGGCCGATCATAATGATGAAACTGTACTGCTGCATGAAACCCGGCTGGGGTTCTACGGGCGGCACCTGAAGAAAATTGATCATACGTCGTTATGTTTTAGTGTTTAATTTCTGTAACGGGACAAATATACGAAATATTGTCGAATACGCAACTATTTATTCCACTTCGGCTTCGATAAACAGCCGGAGGGGACTGCGTGCCCCGGCGAACGAGACGTCGAGCGTCTTGAGCTGCCAGCCCCATTCGCCTCGCGCATCGAAGGTGAGCGATACCTGCTGCGCATCGCCCGGCGTAATGGGCTGTGCGTCATATCCGAGCGTCGTGCACCCGCAATTGCGGTCGTATCGGGTGATGGCTACGGGCTTCGATGCCCGGTTTTCAATCCAGAGCCTGAGCACGGCCACCTCCCCCGAGTGCATGCGTCCGAAACGCACGGTATCCGTGCCGCCCGTGTCGAGGATCGTGTCCGTGACGGCGATAATCCGGCCTTTCCGCCCGGTCTCGCCCGTGCGTGCCTGCCGGGTGCCGCATGCCGCCGTCGTCACGGCCAGCGCCAGCAACAACAACCCGCGCAGCATCGGGACTCAGATAAGGCCGCGGCCGGCTTTCCTGATGCGGCCTTCGGCGGTGAGCGATTCGACGATCTTGTCCAGCACGCCGTTGATGAAGGTGCTGCTGCCGGGTGTCGAGTAGTATTTCGAAATCTCGATGTACTCGTCGAGCGTCACCTTGACGGGAATCGACGGGAACGAGGTCAGTTCGGCCATGGCCGTGCCGATGATCAGGTTGTCCATGAACACGATGCGTTCCACGTCCCAGTTGGCGGTGAACTTTTCGATGTAATCCTGGTAGGCATCGTAGTTGACCAGCGATTTTTCGAAGAGCGTCTTCACGAATTCGGGGTCTTCGTCGCTCTTGAACTTCGCGGGGACTTTCAGCTCGGTGTGCGACGGTTTCAGGCCCGAGAGCGAACGCAGGATCATCATCACGATGTAAGGCAGGTCGTCGCTCCAGAGGATCGACATCTCTTCCAGCTCGGTTTCCAGTGCCTCGCAGCTCTGCAGCTCCTTGAAGAAATCTTCGAGCAGCTTGCGGTCGTCGGCGAACGAGCGCTCCTCGCGCAGCATGTAATCCTTGAAATAGTCGCTTTCCGAGAGCTGTGTATAGAGCGTACGGATCAGCTCCGGATGGCGGCCCCAGCCCAGCTTGCGGGCGGCGATATGGTCGTTCACGGCATCGCTGTTGGCGATGACGCGGATCACCTGGTTGTCTACGAACTTGGTATTGGGGTTGAGGTCTTCGTATGTCGGCAGTTTTTTCTGTTTGGCCAGTTCCTGCCGCTGTTCGGCGTAGCGCGTCAGTTCCACGGGGAGGGTCAGGATCTGGAAATAGAGGTCGTAGGCCTTGTCGACGGACGCCATCAGCGTTTTTTCCGATGCCATCATGTTGTCGGC
>OGRY01002421.1_pt1 | contig 11934 bp, 9 predicted proteins | sample 1553551 | NCBI WGS metagenome assembly OGRY01 (sample SAMEA2580101, study PRJEB22360) | human gut metagenome | biome: human gut; feature: human-associated habitat; material: faeces | place: Denmark | collected 2008/2010
CGCGGAGGGCCAGTGCGGTGAACACGGCCTCGATGCCGCCTGCGCCGCCCAGCAGATGGCCGGTCATGCTCTTAGTGCTGACGACGGCGATGTCTTTGGCGTGGTCGCCGAAGACGGCGTGGATGGCAGCAGTCTCGCAGCTGTCGTTCATGTGGGTGCCGGTGCCGTGGGCGTTGATGTGGTCGATCTGCTCGGGGGCAATGCCGCCGTCCTTGAGGGTCAGCTTCATGCAGCCGATGGCACCTGCGCCGCCGGGTGCGGGAGCTGTGAAGTGGTAAGCGTCGCAGTTGGCGCCATAGCCCACGACTTCGGCATAGATGTGTGCGCCGCGGGCCTTGGCGTGCTCCAGCTCTTCCAGCACCAGCACACCGCTGCCCTCGCCCATCACAAAGCCGCCGCGCCGTGCGTCGAAGGGCAGGCTGGCCGCATCAGGGTCCGCAGCAGTGGAGAGGGCCTTCATGCTGGTAAAGCCGCCGATGCCCAGCGGGCTGATGCAGCTCTCGGCACCGCCGCAGACCATGACCGGCTCGTAGCCGTCGCGGATGCGGTGGAACGCATCGCCCACAGCGTTGGTGCCGCCTGCGCAGGCCGTCACCGGGCAGGTACACATCCCCTTGAGGCCGAAGCGGATGGCGATCTGTGCTGCCGCCATGTTGGCGATCGCCATGGGGACGAAGTAGGGGCTGACCTTCTCCATGCCCTTTTCCTCGCCGCGGCTGTGCTGCTCCTCGATGGTGGGCAGGCCGCCAATGCCGCTGGAAAGGACCACACCGATGTTTTCGGCCTCTGCTTCCGTGTTCAGGCCACTGTCGGCAATGGCCTCGGCTGCAGCAGCCAGGGCCAGCAGGGTGAAGCGGGCCATCTTGCGGGCTTCCTTTTTGTCCACGACGGTCTCAGGGTCGAAGCCCTTGACCTCGCCTGCCAGCTTGCACTTGAACTCGCTGGCGTCGAACTGGGTGATGGGGCCGATGCCGCACTTGCCTGCGCGGGCTGCGGCCCAGCTGTCGGCGGTGTTATTTCCAAGAGGGTTCACGGTGCCAAGACCGGTGATGACGACTCTGCGTTTTTCCATAGAAAAAGCTCCTTTTTACATTGCCATGCCGCCGTCCACACAGAGCACCTGCCCGGTGAGATAGCTGCTTTGTTCGGCGGCGAAGAAAGCCACCGCGTTTGCCACGTCCTCCGGCTGGCCGGCGCGTCCCTCCGGGATGGTCTTGCACATCTCGGTGCGGACAGCCTCCGGCAGAGCGGCGGTCATATCCGTGGCGATGAAGCCGGGGGCCACCGCGTTGACGGTGACGTTCCGGCTGGCCAGCTCCTTGGCGAGGCTCTTGGTCAGGCCGATGAGGCCCGCCTTGCTGGCGGAATAGTTGGTCTGGCCTGCGTTGCCCCGCAGACCCACCACGCTGCTCAGGTTGACGATGCGGCCATAGCGCTGGCGCACCATCCGGCGTGCGGCCTCCTTGCAGCAGAGGAACGCACCCTTGAGGTTGGCGTTCAGGACGGTGTCGAAGTCCTCCTCGGAAAGGCGGAGGATGAGGTTGTCGCGGGTGACGCCCGCGTTGTTGACAAGAATATCCACCCGGCCAAAGGCGTTCACTGCCTCTTCGAACAGCTTCTTGCAGCCCTCGGCAGTGGAGACGTCGGCCTGCACGGTGACGGCCTCGACGCCAAGCTCTTTGCACAGTGCGGCAGTCTCGGCGGCAGCGGCCTCACCGTGGCAGTAGTTGACCACCACGTTGCAGCCCTGCTTTGCCAGTGCGACACAGACAGCCCGGCCGATGCCCCGGCTCCCGCCGGTGACGACGGCGGCACGGGTCGGCTTTTCTTCGCTCATGCCTGTGCCTCCTTCCAGCTGGTGAGGAAAGCTTCCAGCTCTTCTGCCGTCTCGACAGCGGTGCAGTGGACGTCTGCGCCCAGCGTCTTTTTCACGAAGCCGCTCAGAGCCTTGCCCGGGCCGACTTCGAGAATGTCGGTGACGCCCAGCTCGCCCAGACGGCGGAGGGTATCTTCCATGTAGACGCTGCTCTGCACCTGCTTTTCCAGCAGAGCGGGGATGCTGTCGCTGTCTGCCTTTTCGTGGCCGAGGCAGTTGAAGAGGACAGGCGTCTCCATCTCGCCGAAATGCTCAGACGCAAAGCGCTTTGCCAGCGCGTCGCCGGCGGGGTGCATCAGCTTGGTGTGGAAGGGACCGCTGACCTTCAGCGGGATGCAGCGGCGGGCGCCTGCGGCTTTTGCCAGCTCAGCGGCCTTTTCCACCCGGTACTGCTTGACGTACTGGATGGGCGTGATGCCCAGCATCTGCCTGAAACTGCGCAGACAGGCGCTCTCGCTGAGGGCCACGCTGCCCGCGATGAGCTGGACTGTCAGCTCTTCCGCGTAGTGTTCCTCCACGAAGCGGAGCATCTGCTTCATCCGCTCGGAGGCGATCTGCTCCTGCTGGGAGACTTTCGTCCGCCCGCCCACGCACTGGGTGCTCAGCAGCCGCAGGGCCAGAGAGAGGTAGTAGCGCACCCGGTTCTCGTAGTCGAAGGGTTCGTCCGACACAGCCTTCCAGCTCTCGTGCAGACAGTCCAGCACCTGTTTCTGCCACGGCACCAACGCATCCAGAAGGAAAAATGGCGGGGCGTCGGGCTGGGTCATGGGGCGGATGAGCTTCTGCCAGAAGATGGTATCCATCCCGCCCACAAGGCGCGGATGGAACACGCCCGAGTGGAGCAGGGCTGTGCCTTCCGGTGCCTGCTCCACCGCGTGGAGGACGCCCGAGTTGATGAACACTCCCTGCCCGGTCTGCAAGGTGAGGCGGGTCTTGTTGACGTCCACATGGAGCGGTCCCTTCGTGCAGAGCACATATTCAAACTCTTCGTGCCAGTGCCACGCCACCGAATAGCTGGACAGATCCTCGGCATAGCAGGCGATGGGAAACAGCGCGCTGCCGTGCTGCACAAGTTCCCTGCCCTTTTCGCTGGCGACGATGTTGGAGCTGATATTTAGTGCCATATTCGCCAATTCCTTTCCCCAATACATTGAAGATTTTTTATCAAAGCCGATTTTGTTGTACAAAGAATGTGCTTTTGTTCTATCATCTGTGCCGGTTTCGTGGTATTATTTCATCGGAGCTGATAAGCTCAGTATAGCACTGAAACGGGGCAGATACAACCCACAACGAAGCTTTGCTTCCAAGGGTCTGTGCGCACTGTCCCACAGCTCCAAGGCCGCGATGCCGCCCGCACCCCGACTCACAAGGCTTTTGCAGAAGCCTTACACACTTTACCGAACACGGAGGTATTTATTATGCTTCGCATCGAATATTTTGATAAAAACCGCTTCATGAAACAGGTCGCTGCAAGCCGCGGCAGCGTCATCCTGCACCTGGACAATGGCTCCACCTGCGACCTCAAGAAGGACAACGAGGCTTCCGCCATCTTCCAGACCCTGGACGCTCCCAAGAAGGGCTTCAGCATCAGCGTGAGCGACCCCGCTGATGTCACCGGCTTCCTGCGCTATATGCTCGAGGCTGGCCGCGCCTGCTGAAAACGCCATCATCCATTCTTCATTATTCATCATCACAGCAAAACGGGACAGCCCCGCTCTGGCACATCTCAGAGCGGGGCTGTCCCGTTTTGTTGCATTTTTATTTTACAGGATGCACCGGCTGATGGCCTGCGCCACAGCCAGCAGCTCTTCCTGCCCGATGAAGCCGAACTTCATCTCGTGCTCGTCGGCGTAGCAGACCGTCAGTTCCGAAGTCTGCAATGGGTCGCCGAAGCCTGCCGTCTGGATGCCGAAGTGGACGATCTTCCGGTAGGGCAGGACGAAGATCTCCTGCCGGGTGCCGGTAACGCCCTGCATATCCACCATGAAAATGCGGTGGCTCGTAAAAACGGCCTGATCGCGCACCGTCTTGTATGCGCCCACGATGCTTTCGCCGTCCAGCAAAAGCGCCTGCACATTCTTGCAGATCTCCTTCTCCTTGATGCGGATAAGGTTCTGCATCGGCTTTTCCCGAAATTCCATACCGGAGTCTCCCTTCTTTTGCCCTATATAATAGGTGTTTCTGGGCCAAGTATAGCATTTCTGCCACAGAGCTTCAAGTCATTCTCGCCTTTTGGGCCGGGTTGTGTTATACTGACAGGTGATTTGAGATTTCTTGTATACAAAAAAGAGGTTCACCTATGGAGATCATCGTACATCAGGCCATTCTCCACGTTCTGGATACCACGCTGGATGCCCCCGTGCTCAGCGGCAGCTGCATGGAGATGACAGCCGAAAAGACGGCCTATCTGCAATACCACATCGAAAAGCTGCTTGCCAGCGACGACATCCGCCAGTGCCGCCCCCTGCCGGACTCGGCGTTCCGGTATGAGCTGGAACAGAACAAGGACTTTATCGACCTGTCCTGCCGCATCGCGGGCGTGTTGTTCGACTATATGCACGCTCATACCACCATTCCGGGGGCCGACCTCGCTGTGGTGGACTTCACCCGGGACGGCCAGCCGTGGCTGGGCATCCTCAAGCTCAACTATAAAAACGGCTACACCCACTACACCGAGAGCGTAGACGGTGCGCCGGTCAACTCCATCATCCAGCAGCGGGCCTGCCTGCCCACCCAGAGCGGCAAGGTGGAGGAAGGCGCACTGGTGGACCTGACCGACTACTCCATGAAGCTGCTGGAGAAAAAGTTCGACATCGACGGCCACAAGGAGTTTTACCTCTCCACCGTCGTTTTCCAGTACACCACCGCCGAGCCGGAAAAGAAAAACCGGCGGGCCATTCAGGACGCCGCCGTCCAGGCCGTGCAGGAGAACTACCAGGACGAGCCCCACGTGGAGGCACAGGTGGCCATGCTCATTGCCAATCAGGCCGCTGACAACGACAACAAGGTGACGGTCGAGCAGGTGCGCCGGCAGCTTGCTGAGGAATACCCGCTGGCGGCTGTCCCCTTCGACGACTATGTGGAGAAAAGCGACGTCCTCGAGCCGACGCAGGCCCAGCAGCCCGTCACTGTCTCCCCCGCCCGCATCCGCCGGATGGAGAGCCGCAGCATCCACACCGCCAGCGGCATCGAGGTAAAGATCCCTACCGAGATCCTCTCCGAGGATTCTGCGGTGGAATTTCTCCACGCCGAGGACGGCAGTGTTTCGCTGCTCATCAAGAACGTCATCCTGTAAGGAGGGGAGCTTATTATGGACCTTGCTGTCATCACCGCCCAGCAGGTGGCGGAACTGTTCATCCTCATAGGGCTGGGGGCTCTTGGTGCCAAGACCGGCCTGCTCCGCCCCGAGGGCAAGCAGACCCTCTCGAACCTGCTGGTCAACCTCGTCGTCCCAGCCATGATCATCAACTCCTACCGCATGGAGTTCAGCGCAGAAATTCTGCACAACCTCATGGCCGCGTTCGCCCTGAGCACCCTGTCCATCCTGCTGGGACTCATCATCACCCTGCTGTTCACGGCCCGCAGCAGGGACAGCCGGACGCCCATCTTCCGGTTCGCCTGTGTCTTCTCCAATGCGGGCTACATGGGCCTGCCCCTCATTTCGGCGCTCTTCGGCTCCGAGGGCCTGCTTTATGCCAGCGCCTTCTTTACCATGTTCAATCTCCTGCTTTGGACGTTGGGCTACAGCATGGTCAGCGGCAGCTCCGACCCCAAAAAGGTCGCCCAGAGCCTGCTGCACTGCCCGGCCATCTACGCCATCGTCGTGGGTCTCGTCCTCTACCTGCTCCAGATCCCGCTGCCCGACCTCATCGTCCAGCCCATGGAGCTTCTGGGCGACATGAACACTCCCCTCTCCATGCTCATCACCGGTATGCTCATCGCCTCGGGCGACCTGCACCGCACCCTCACCGATCAGCACATCTGGAAGCTCACCGTAGTCCGGATGCTTTTCATTCCGGTGCTGACCATCGCAGCTTTCGCCGCGCTGGGGCTCTTCCGCTACGGCATGGTCACGCAGGTCATCGTGCTGCTGGAATGCTGCCCGGCTGCATCTATCACCTCGGTGTTCGCCGTCCAGTTCCACCACGATGAGCAGTTTGCCGCCGGCAGCGTCGTGCTGACCACCCTGCTCAGCATCGTGTTTCTGCCGCTGTGTGCGCTCATCATTACGATGTTCTAACCTCTCAGTCTGCTTCGCAGACAGCTCCCCTATCAGGGGCAACAATTTTGACCGCCGCCAGTGGCGGAAACAGAGAAAAATTGTTGGGGCAGCGGCCAGCAGGATGCAAGCGACAGCGAAGCAGACGCTGGGTGCCGCAACCCGGGTGCGAAGCACCCCTTGGCAAGCCGGGTCACTTTGTACTGCCTGCCAAAAGCACACACTACCATAAAAGGCCGGGCCTCGCTTACGAGGGCAGGTGCCAGCCATTCTTTACAGAGGTAAAAGACAATGCAGAATATTACCATCCGCAACGCCACATTGGCCGACGCACCCCGCATTCTGGAAATCTACGCCTACTACGTCGAGCACACGGTCATCACTTTCGAGTACGATGTGCCGTCGCTTGCCGAGTTCGAGGACCGGATGCGGGACATCATGAAAAAATACCCCTATCTCGTCATTGAGCGGGATGGCCGCATCGAGGGCTACGCCTATGCCCACGCTTTTGTGGGACGTGCCGCCTACGACTGGGCCGCAGAGCTGACCATCTATCTCGACCACGACGCCAGGCGCGGCGGACTGGGCCGCGTCCTCTATGAGGCGCTGGCCGACCGGCTCAAGGCCATGGGTGTCCTCAACCTCTACGCCTGCATCGGCTACCCGCAGGTGGAGGACGAATACCTCACCAAAAACAGCTCCCAGTTCCACGAGCATCTGGGCTTCACGCTGGCCGGTACCTTCCACAACTGCGGCTATAAGTTCGGGCGCTGGTACGACATGATTTGGATGGAAAAAATCATCGGCGAGCACCGCCCCGACCAGCCGGACATCGTGCCGTATCCATATTGAGCCTATGCAAAAAAGCAGGTGCATCCGCTGGATGCACCTGCTTTTGCTTTACTGTTTATCCATTTGTTCTTTGTGGTATTGCAGCGTGTACAGCTGATAATACCGGCCATGTGCGGCGAGAAGCTGCTGGTGAGTCCCCTGCTCCAAGATCCTGCCGCGCGACAGCACGATGATGTTATCTGCGTGCTGGATGGTGGAGAGGCGGTGTGCCACGATGAGCATCGTGCCGACGCTGCGCATCTTTTCCAGTGAATCCTGAATCAGAAGCTCCGTCTCGGTGTCGATGTTGGCGGTGGCCTCGTCCAGAATCATGACGCTGGGCTTATGCAGGATGGTGCGGGCAAAGCTGAGCAGCTGGCGCTGGCCCGCTGAGAAGTTATTGCCGCGCTCCCGGACTTCTTCGTCGAGGCCGTGCTCGAGTTTGTTGATGAAGTGGTCGGCATTGACATACCGACAGACCTTCATGATTTCTTCGTCCGGAATGTCCTCCTCCCGCAGGATGATGTTGCTGCGGATGGTACCCGAGAAGAGGAAAACGTCCTGCAGCATCTGGCCGAAGTGACGGCGGAGGGAGGAGATCTTGATTTTGCGGATGTCGATGCCGTCGATCAAAATCTCGCCCTTCTGGAACCCGTAGTTGCGGCAGATGAGGGAGAGGATGGTGCTCTTGCCCGAGCCGGTGGAGCCGACGAAGGCCACGGTCTGGCGGGGCTCCACATGGAAAGAAACGCCCTGCAGCACCCACTCGCCGGGGATGTAGCTGAACCAGACGTCCCGGAACTCGATGTCGCCCTTCACTTCGTCCAGCTCGACGGCGTCGGGGGCGTCCACCATCTGGGGCTGGATGTCCATGATGGAGAAGACCTTCTCCGACGACGCCAGCGCCGACTGCAGCCAGTTGAACTGCTCGGCGAGGTTCTGGATGGGGGTGAAGAACTTGGAGATATACATATAAAAGGTGACGATGGTGCCGCTGGAAATGGTCTGCCCGAGGAAGGTGACATGGTTCAGATGGCCCATGCCGCCGAGATAGAACAGGCAGAGGATCGAGCTGATATACAGCATATACACCAGCGGACGGAAGACGCCGAAGACGAAGATCTGCTCCTGCGTGGCCTTGGCGAGGGTCTGGCTCTTCTGGCGGAACTCCTCCATCTTCTCGTCCTCGCGGCCAAAGATCTGGGTGACTTTGATGCCGGAGAGATTCTCGGAGAGGTAGGTGTTGATGTCGGTGGTCGCGTCCTTGACCTTGCGGTAGGCGCGGCGGGAGAACTTGCGGAAGATGACCGTGAACAGGAGGATGAAGGGTACGAAGCAAAGCACCATCAGGGTCAGCTCGTAGTTCAGGAAGAGCATCGCCACCAGAATGCCCAAAATGACGAAGGCGTTCTTGGTGAGGTTGACGAAGAGGTTTGTGAACATCATCGAGATGGCGTTGGTGTCGTTGGTCACGCGGGTGACGAGCTTGCCCACCGGGATGTTGTTCAGCTGGCCGTGGGAGAGGCTTTCAATGTGGTTGAAAAGGTCTTCACGCAAATCGGAGATGATGCGCTGGCCCACACGCTGCAGAATGACGGCCTGCAAATAGGTGCTGGCCATCGAGAAGACCAGCACACCCGCGTACACGGCCACACTGACGTAGAGGCTTCTCAGTTCGAAATCGCCCACCACAAGCTCTTCGATGTAGCCCACGATGAGGGGCGACGCGATGTCGTAGGAGATGGAGAAGAGGACGAGAAAGCCCACGACGACGAACTGCTTGAAGTAGGGCTTGGCATAGCCGAAGAGGCGGCGCAGGATCTCGCCGTCGGCCATGCTGCGCTCGAAGCCCATAGCCGTTTTCTTGTCTTTGACGCAGGCGTAGGCGATGAGCAGCAGCACCGACACGGTGCCGATGACGCCGCCCACGAGAAGAAGCGGATTCAGACTCATCATGCGTTGCCACCTCCCACTTCGTCTTCAAGCTTCTGCAGATCGACCATCTTGTGGTACTCCGGGCAGGATGCATAGAGCCGGTCGTGGGGGCCGACGGCCTCCACTCTGCCGTCCTCGAGGAAGATGATCTTATCCAGTCCCTCCACCGTCGAGATGCGGTGGGCGATGAGCAGAGTCGTCTTGCCTGCACGGCTCTTTTTCAGGTTGTCGAGGATGATTTTTTCCGTCCTGGTATCCACCGCCGAAACCGAGTCGTCGAGGATCAGGATGGGCGCATCTTTCAGCAGGGCGCGGGCGATGGAGATTCGCTGCTTCTGACCGCCCGAGACGGTGACGCCGCGCTCGCCCAGGACAGTCTCGTAGCCATCCTTGAAGTCCACAATGTTGTCCCGGACGTCAGCAAGGCTGGCCGCCCGTTCAATGTCCTCGGGGGTAGCATCGTCCACGCCAAAGGCGATGTTGTGGGCGATGGTATCCGAGAAGAGGAAGTTCTCCTGCGGGACATAGGCACACGCCTGCCGCACCGAGTGGATGGAGACGCCGTTGACGTCCTTCCCGTCCACGAAAAGGGTGCCGTCGGGGACGTTATAAGTGCGCAGGAGCAAATCGACCAACGCCGTCTTGCCTGCGCCGGTCTTGCCCACGATGCCCACGCTCTCGCCGGGCTGGATCGTGAAGGAGATGTTTTTCAGCACATCGAACTCGCCGTCCGGGTAGCGGAAGGTCAAATCGCGGAACTCAATGCCGCCCTTGGGGTTTTCGAGGTCCGGCACACCGGCGCGGTCGGCCACATCAATGGGTGCGTCCAGCAGCTCGGTGATGCGGTTGAGGGAGGCTTTGCCGCGGGAAGTCTTTTCGATGAGCATTGAGATCGCCATGATGGGCCAGACGATCGCCTCGAAATAGCCGATGTACTCCACCAGCTGGCCCGCATTGAAATCTCCCTTGTAGACGAGATAGCCGCCGTAGCCGAGGATGACGCAGATGACCGACTCCACAAAGAACGTCACCATTACTTCGAGCAATACTGAGATGCGGGTATACTCCACGTTGACCTCTTCGTTGTCTTTGTTGAGTTTGCGGAAAGCGATGAGCTCTTTGAGCTCCTTGACAAACGCCTTGATGACCGCGATGCCGGAGAAGTTCTCCTGCGCAAAATCGGACAGGTCAGAGAACGCCTGCTGGCGCTTCTCCCACGTTTTGGTCATGGTCTTGCCCATTACGGTGCCGATGGCAAACATGAACGCTGCCGGGATGAGGGCCAGCATGGTCATGCGTCTGTCCATGCACCACATCCGGTAGAGGGCCAGCAGACCCAGCACCAATGCGTCAAAGAACATCAGGATGCCGTCGCCGAAGCACTCCTGGATGGTGTCGAGGTCGTTGGTGTAGAGGCTCATAAGGTTGCCGACCTTGTTCACCTGATAGTACTGCTGGGACAGACGGCGGCTGTGGTCGAACATCTTCTCCCTCAGATCCGCCTGCACCCGGATGCTGGTGCCGAAGAAGCAGATGCGCCACAAAAAGCGCCCCACCACCATGAACAGCACGATCCATATCATGGGCAGACAGATGTGCTGGAACAGCACCTCTTTCGTGAAAGGCATCGTCTCGCCCCTCACCACCACCTGTCCAAGGTTGACGCCGTTGATGACCAGACGATAGAGCCGCGGCACAAGCAGCTGGATATAGTCCACCATCAGCAGCGCAAGGATGCCCAGCAGCAGCGCGGGCGCGTGGCGCAGGTAATAGCGGTTGATGTACTTGCCGAATATCACTGATTTTCCCTCCCTTTCCCATAGCACAGAGGCGAGCCAACGCCCGCGGGCCGAACTCCCGCAGGCGGTCAGCCCGCCTCTGTTTGTTGCACGATAGTCTCAGTATACGGCCCGGAGCATCGAGTTGTCAACATTTGATGCAGTTTCTGTTGAAAAAAGCCATCGTCGTGCATCTCTGCACAAACGATGGCTTCATGTTGGAGCGGCCGACGAGGCTCGAACTCGCTACCTCCACCTTGGCAAGGTGGCGCTCTACCAGATGAGCTACGGCCGCATATTGGAAACCCTGCTGGGTCTCCTGACTGGTGCCTCCGATCGGAATCGAACCAATGACACGGGGATTTTCAGTCCCCTGCTCTACCGACTGAGCTACAGAGGCATAGAAAGTGCATTTATCCCTGCACTCCCCCGAATCCGTTTCTTGAATCGGGGCCCCCGCAAAAACTTGCGAACGCAAGGTTTTGTGGGGAAGAGGAGGAATTTCAGCGCTTGTCACTGCAATCTTGCTTGCAAGATTGCCCGACAAGCCGCTGACATTCCGACGAAGCGACCCGGATCGGGCTCGAACCGACGACCCCCAGCGTGACAGGCTGGTGCTCTAACCAACTGAGCTACCGGGCCACATGGTGGAAGTTAACGGGCTCGAACCGCTGACCCTCTGCTTGTAAGGCAGATGCTCTCCCAGCTGAGCTAAACTCCCTATGCGCTAAGCGACTACCGTATCTAACAGGGGGCAACCCCCAACTACATCAGGCGTACTAGGGCTTAACTTCTGTGTTCGGCATGGGAACAGGTGTATCTCCTAGGCTATCGTCACTTAACTCTGAGTATTCTCAACTCAAAATTGAATATCTATACTGTATCAAGAAACCAAATCGTTGTCAATATGTCTCAGTTACTTTCTTTGGATAAGTCCTCGAGCTATTAGTATTAGTCCGCTACATGTGTCACCACACTTCCACTTCTAACCTATCAACCTGATCATCTCTCAGGGCTCTTACTGATATAAAATCATGGGAAATCTCATCTTGAGGTGGGCTTCACACTTAGATGCTTTCAGCGTTTATCCCTTCCCTACATAGCTACCCAGCGATGCTCTTGGCAGAACAACTGGTACACCAGCGGTAAGTCCACTCTGGTCCTCTCGTACTAGGAGCAGATCCTCTCAAATTTCCTACGCCCGCGACGGATAGGGACCGAACTGTCTCACGACGTTCTGAACCCAGCTCGCGTGCCGCTTTAATGGGCGAACAGCCCAACCCTTGGGACCTACT